>ERZ1106952.524-NODE-524-length-17093-cov-2.697206_pt1 | contig 17093 bp, 14 predicted proteins | sample MGYA00403677_ERZ1106952 | MGnify/ENA primary metagenome ERZ1106952 (study PRJEB35170, sample SAMEA104062415) | human gut metagenome | biome: human gut; feature: human-associated habitat; material: faeces | place: Denmark | collected 2012-05-14 ...
CATCCCGGCGCTCGCAGTCCTCGGTCGGCATGCCTTACCGTTCTACCTGCTCCATCAGCCTGTCATTCTAGGCGTGCTAGAGCTCGTTTATTCCGTACGATAGCGCTCAAGACGCGGCGCGATTCGGGCCGGCAACTTCACCACAATGCGAACGCCGTCCTCGAGATATTCCTCATGCAGGAGGGTTCCCTGCTCATGCACCAGCGTAATGAGGGCGCCCTCGCGATACGGGATATCGGCGGAGAGCAACACATCGGTGGCAGCCGCCTCACGAGCAATACGGTCGACGAGATCGTCGAGTCCCTCGCCCGTCTGGGCCGAGAACAGCACGGCCTCGGGATAGCGACGATGGAAACTCAATCGATCGACGCTATCGAGTAGGTCGATTTTATTGAACACCGTAAACGTCAAACGCTCGCCGGCACCGATCTCGTCAAGAACGCGATCGACTGCCTCGAGCTGGCGCTCGTAGTCCTCGTCAGAGGCATCCACAACTTTAAGGATCAGATCGGCACCAAGAACCTCAGACAGCGTGGACTTAAAGGCATCAACGAGACCATGCGGTAGCTTTTGAATAAAGCCAACGGTATCGGTAATGGTCATGCCACGACCACCGGGCAAGCGATACGAGCGCGTCGTCGGATCGAGCGTGGCAAACAATTTGTCCTGCGAAAGCACCGTAGACCCGGTCAGGCGATTGAGCAACGTCGACTTACCGGCATTGGTATAACCGGCTAAGGCAACGCGAAACGCAGGCGACTCGATACGACTCTTTGACTGGACATCGCGGCGCTGTTCAACCTGCTTAAGCTCGCGACGAAGAGCGGCAATCTTGTTGCGAATCAAACGTCGGTCAACCTCGAGCTGGCTTTCGCCCTGACCAAAGCGCGAACCAATGCCACCGCGTGTCTGCTCTTTAGCAAGATGGCTCCACATACCGCGCAAGCGGGGCAACAGATACTGCAATTGGGCTAGCTGCACCTGCAGGCGGCCCTCACGAGTCTGAGCGTGCAGGCCAAAGATATCGAGAATCAACGCCGTACGGTCGATAATCTTAACCGGTTCGCCCACGGCTTTCTCAAGATACGACTGCTGCGAGGGCGTTAAATCGTCGTCGAAGATAACAACATCGGCATCCATTCGATGCACAAGCCCGCAAAGCTCCTCAACCTTACCGGAGCCGATAAACGATTTTGGATACGGTTTAACCAGACGCTGTGACAAACGCGCCACGCACTGGGCGCCAGCCGTATGGGCAAGGCGCTCAAGCTCGTCAAGCGAGCGATCGAGCGGCCAGGCGTTATCGCGCCACTCAACTCCGACAAGAACGGCACGTTCGGGCTCAGGCGCCGTGGGAACGAGGGGAAACCGAGCCATTAGACCGCCTCGATACGGCGAAGGATATCCTCAACGACCTCATCGATCGTAAGCTCGTCCATATCAAACCACACGATACGGTCATCGCGTTTAAACCACGAAAGCTGACGCTTGGCATAACGACGCGAACGCGTCTTGATGAGTTCGCGAGCCTCATCCATAGAAATCACGCCGTTAAAGGCATCGATAATCTCTTTATAGCCAATCGCCTGCATCGAAGTCAGGGCATCTTCCAGCCCCTGGTCCATAAGACCGCGAACCTCATCAACAAGACCCTGCTCAAACATCAGATCGACGCGTAGGTTAATACGCTCGTAAAGCGCCTCACGATTACGCATCAATCCAAACCACAGAGCGTGATAATGCTCGCGCGGAACACTAAACTGCGACTTTTGCTGCGCGTAGGACACACCATCATCGTGCATTTCGAGCGCGCGAATCACACGACGAACATTATGGGGGTGGATGACCGCAGCGGACTCGGGGTCACGCTCAGCAAGCAGCGCGTGCAGCGCTTCCTCGCCAATGCGCTCGGCTAGCTCCTGATATCCCGCGCGGCGATCATCCTCAAGCCCGCCCGAGGGAAAATCCATCTCGTCCAGGGCGGCCTTGAGATACAGGCCTGTACCCCCGCAAAACACCGGTAGGCGGCCCTCGTCCAGCAAGCGCTCAACATGCACACGAGCGTCTGCCTGATACAGCGCTGCAGAATATGCAACGCCCGGTTCAACAATATCGACCAGGCGTAGAGGCGCCGTGCACTCCTCGGGTGCCATCTTGGCAGTGCCGATATCCATACCTCGATAGATTTGCATCGCGTCACACGACAGCACTTCGGATGAAAGACGAGCCGCCAAACGATCTGCGACATCACTTTTGCCAACCGCGGTCGGACCGACAATCGCAACGGCGGAAAGGCCTGCCCCGGGAGAAATCATTAGCGCGGCTCGCCCACAACGGATCCGGACAGATACCAGGTCTTGGCAACGTCGACGTCAACATCGACAATCTTGCCAATCAACTGATCGATGCTGTAGCCCGCGGGAATCGGTGCATGAACGGTCTGATTCTTAGGACTCTTACCCAGCAGCACCGCGTCATTCTTTTTGCTCGTACCCTCAATAAGCGCCGGCACAACGGTGTGCAGCTCACCTTGGTTATACTCATGCGCCGTGGTCTCGATAACCTTCACCAGACGGTTGAAGCGCTCAAGAATTACCTCATGCGGTGTGGGATCGTCAATCTCGGCGGCCGGAGTACCGGCGCGCTTGGAATAGATAAACGTATAGGCCTGAGCATAACGGACGGTCTCGGCAAGCGAGAGCGTCTGCTCAAAGTCTTCCTCGGTCTCACCGGGGAATCCCACGATGATATCGGTCGAAAGCGCGATATCGGGCATGCGATTGCGGATGCGATCGACGAGCCCCAGATAATCCTCACGCGTATAGCGACGATTCATCTCTTTAAGGATGCGCGTCGAGCCCGACTGAACTGCCAGGTGCAGTTGCGGCATGACGGCAGGCGTCTCGGCCATAGCGTCGATAGTCTCGGGCAGCAGGTCTTTGGGGTGTGAGGAAGTAAAGAAGATGCGCTCTACACCCGTATCGCCCACGGCACGCAACAGGTCGGCAAAGCGCGGCTTGCCAAACAGGTCGCGACCATAGGAGTTGACGTTTTGACCCAGCAGCGTGACCTCTCGCACGCCCTGGCGCACTAGACCGGTTACCTCGTCGACAATCTCCTCGAAAGGGCGGCTCTTTTCGCGACCGCGCACATACGGCACGATGCAATAGGTGCAGAAGTTATTACAGCCCGTCATAATGGGGACCCAGGCGTGATACTGGGTCTCACGATGCCACGGCATGCTCATAGCATCCGTGTCCTCGTGTTCATTGGTGCGAATATGACGCTTGCCGTCCAAGAATGCCTCGGCAATAAGCTCGGCGACATGCGCGATGGAATGCGTGCCAAAGATAACATTGACATTATCGACATTGGTGAGCAGACCCTCGCCGTCGCGCTGCGCGATGCAGCCGCCCACGGCGACCACGCGCTTGCCCGAGGGTGAAGGCGGAAGGCTCTTACAAGAGTTACACTGACCGTACAGACGGGTGTCAGCGGCCTCACGAACGCAGCACGTCATGAACACGACAATGTCAGCATGCTCCGGATCGAGCGCCATGAGGCAGCCATACGAGTCGAGCAGGCCGCTCACGCGCTCGGAGTCGTGCTGATTCATCTGGCAGCCAAAGGTGCGGATAAAGTAGGTTTTACCGGCAAGAATATCGCGTACGGAACCCTGGTCCATGTGTATAAGTCCTAACGAGGTGGAATAGGCAGAATCAAAGAGCGCGGGCAAAGAGCAAACACGCTATGCCACAGGCTTAACGTCGTCCATCACAACGTTATCCATAGCAGCTCGGTTAATCTGATGAACGTAAATAGAAAGACGGATGGCCGTGCGCGACTCCCCGTTGATGAGGATGTCGGAGAACACCGGCGCGCAGGAAATATCAAACCCGGTCGGAATCAAAAATCCGCGTGCAATGGCCACAGCCTTAATGGCCTGGTTGACGGCACCCGCGCCGACGCACTGAATATTGACGGGAACGCCATCTTTGACCATGCCGGCAATGGCGCCGGCAACGGACGCGGGCGATGATTTGCTTGATACCTTCAGGCAATCCATGAAGAAACTCCTGCGTTTAAAAGTACGTTTTAACTGCAATAACTGTATCGTACCGAACGGACTCGGTAAAGATGCTATTCCTCTTTGGCAAGATCGAACGTCACAGTGATGCGATCACGCGAAACACGAATCTTGGGGTCGCCGCAAAGGTTGAGATAGTACCGCGATGCAAGATCGTTAAAGTCGCGCTCCACTGCTCGCGAGAACTGCGCCATGTCGTCCTTGGCGATACGCAGCCCGCGACGATCTTTGGCAAGATCAACCGGAGCAGACGCATGTGAGGACGAATCGCGCTCGCGTAGCAGGCGTGCGGTCACACCGCGAACGGGCTTAATCTGGCCCGCCAAGATACGATGCGCCGTACGCTCGGACATCTCAAGGCCCAAACCCGAACAGATACGGATAAAGTCTTCCGCATCCGAAGCAAGACCCAGGCGATCGACCACCGGAAGCTCGGCTTCGTCATCGATAAACAAAAGACGAGAAGCATCGAGACGGTTTGAGGCCTGCGCATACAGCGTCGCGGCGATCTCGGACGGAGACCCCAGATAGACATCACAGGCGCGCAGCTCCTCGAGGGCAAACTCACAGGCGGCGCGAATGATGTTGTGAGGGCCGCGGGCGCAGACATAGTGACCGTCCTCGTCCTTCACGGCCTGAGGCCAGCTGGACTGATCGGCGCGCTCGCAAAGGCGGTCGGTAGCGACGCTCACCTTAAAGACCGAGCCAAGGTCAACATCCGACGTGACAACGCGTGCCTCGTCGGTGTTCTGCTTAATCGAGAACAATGCCATGCCTCGACCGTGAACGCCCCAACGATCCATCTTCATGCTCTCGAGCTTGGAGGTAACGCGGGCATCAAAGATGCGCTCCTGCATATCCTGCGGCACACCCGAGCCGTTATCCAGAAAGACGAGCGTACGGACGCCATATTCCTTGGTCGTGGCGAGATAGACCTTGTCGGCGCCGGCATCACGAGCGTTGCGCAGCATTTCGATGACAATATCCTCGACATGCTGAATGTCGTGCTTTGCCTGGCGCCGCTCGGCCTCCGAAACACGGAGGCGGACATACCCCTCGCCAAGATTCTCCTCGACGCGAAGGTTGCCCTCCCCCGACATCGACGCGATAAATGAGATGAGCTCGTTCGCGTCGTTCATGTTATTTAGCGATATCGACAGCGCGGCTCTCGCGAATCACGACGACGCGCACCTGACCGGGATACTCCATCTCTTCCTCGATCTGATGGGCGATGTCATGAGCCAAGACCGTGGACTGGGCATCGGAAATCTTGTCCGGCTGAACCATGACGTGAACCTCGCGACCAGCCTGCATGGCATAGGTGCGCTCGACGCCGTCATGGGAGTTAGCAATCTCCTCGAGCTTCTCAAGGCGCTTGATGTAGTTCTCGGCCGATTCGCGACGGGCACCGGGGCGAGAGGCAGAAACGGCATCGGCAGCCTGGACCAGAACATCGAGCACCGTGTTGGGGTCGACGTCGGCGTGATGGGCCTCGATAGCGTGAACGATAACGGGCTTCTCGCCATAGCGACGGGCGAGCTCGGCGCCGATAACGGCATGCGGACCCTCGACATCATGGTCGATAGCCTTGCCAAGATCGTGCAGCAGGCCGGCACGCTTGGCAGTCACAACGTCCAGGCCAAGCTCGGAAGCCATCACGCCGCACAGGTCGGAAACCTCGAGGGAATGCTGGAGCACGTTCTGGCCAAACGAGGTGCGGTAGCGCAGAGCGCCCAGGGTCTTAACGATCTCGGGATGCAGATCGTGGATACCGGTATCGAAGGCAGCCTGTTCGCCAGCCTCGCGCACGCGCTGCTGAACCAAGTCGGCGGCCTTGTGATACATCTCCTCGATGCGGGCAGGGTGAATGCGGCCGTCAGCAATAAGGTTCTCGAGGGCGACGCGGGCGGTCTCGCGACGGACCGGATCGAAGCTCGAAAGCACGACGGTCTCGGGCGTATCATCGATCACCAGGTTGACGCCGGAAACCTGCTCGAAGGTGCGGATGTTGCGACCCTCGCGGCCGATGATGCGACCCTTGAGGTCATCGGAAGGAATGTGCACGGAGGTAACGGTGACCTCGGCGGTGTGGTCGGCGGCACAACGCTGAATCGCCAGGGACAAGATCTCCTGGGCGGTCTTGTGGCACTCGGCGCGAACCTGCTGCTCGGACTCGCGGATGATCGTGGCGGCCTCGTGGGTAACCTCGCCGCGAACCTTGTCTAGGAGCTCCTTGTGAGCGTCCTCGCGGGTCAGGTCGGCGATGCGCTCGAGCTCCGAGGTCTGCTTGGCGCAGAGCTCCTCAAGCTCGCGGGAGCGCTTCTCGACCTGGCCAGCCTGGCTGGACAGCTGGTGCTCACGCTTGTCGAGGGCATCGTTGCGGCGATCGAGGGACTCCTCGCGCTGCATCACGCGATTCTCGAGCGTACGAATCTCGCTTTTACGCTGCTTGTCCTCGGCCTCGGCAGCCTGCTTGTTCTTGATAATCTCTTCTTTAGCCTCGAGCAGAGCCTCTTTTTTGAGGGTCTCGGCTTGACGCTTTGCATCACCGATTAGGGACTCAGCCTGTGCGTGAGCCGACTGGATCTTTTCGTCGGCCTCGTGAAGACTACCCTGCTTGGCGGTGCGCATGTAGGCAATGGCGGCGATGGCACCCAAAACGATGCCAACGAGCGCTGCGATAATAGGCATGCTCACTCCTTTTTATGGATTCGTTACACAACAAAGCGAACCGTCCTTGCGAACGGCTCGCGACATTTGAGTAATATGGGCGCAGCTTATGCGGGTCGGATACAGATAAACATATAAACAAACTCATCAAAGATGAGCACATATCACAAAGCAAATGACAGTGTTTATCGTACGTTGAACCGTAACAACTGTCAAATAAATGGACCCGGTACGGCGACTAAAACGCGGTGAACGGCGGGGACGCAAACCACATGTGTCTAAACTGCACATTCCTCATGTTCGGCATCGAGACGCGCCTTAACGGCATCGGCGGCGATGTGGTACGAAAAGCCCTTACCCATCAAAAACCGGACGAGCTTTTCGAATCCACGTGTCTCGGGAATACGACGCTTTGCGAGTAAAGCCGACGCGCGAGCCAAGTCGTCCTCCACGGCAAAATAATCCTCGGGATAGCCGGGGATATCATCGAGCACGACATGGCGGCGCTTGAGCTCGGTCTCAATCTTGCGCTGTCCCCAGCCGCGTCGTTTGCGTTCCTCGATAAAATACGAGCAAAAGCGGTTCTCATCTAAAAAGCGATACTCAGTGGCACGCTCAACGGCAAACTCAATCGCGGCCGCGCGAAACCCATAGCAAGCCAGCTTGTCACGGACCTCACCCGTGGCATGGTCGCGGCGCGACAGCATCTCAGTCACCATGGTAAGCGCGCATTTACGCTCAATGAGCTGTACCGCTTCGCGAAACTCATCCCAATCGCAGGGAAGATCGGGGCGATTTTTAAGAAACAGGCGCGCAACACGAACAGGAATCCAGATGGAACGTTCAAAACCGCCCTCGAGCTCACAGTCGATATGTGCACAAGGCTTTTTTGATGCATACCCACTCGAGAACGAGGAGGCCGCCTTCTTATCGGGAAAGACGACCGTGGCCTCGGTCACCGAATACGACATGAGAGCATCCGTTACTCGTCGTCATCATCGAGCATCGCGGAGCCATCGATGGCGTAAAGCTCATCGAACTCCTCAGTTTCGGGCTGATCGGTCAGCTCGACCTCGGACGGAGCATCGTCATCGAATTCAAGGCCGCAGGCGAGACGAACCTTATGCTCGATCTCGTCAGCACAATCGGGGTGTTCGCGCAGGAAGGCCTTTGCGGCCTCGCGACCGTTACCGAGCTTGTCCTCACCGTAAGCAAACCAAGAGCCCATCTTTTTGCAGATACCGCACTCGACGGCCATGTCCAGAATCGAGCCCTCCTTAGAGATGCCCGTGCCGTACATGATGTCGAACTCGGCAGAGCGGAACGGAGCGGCCACCTTGTTCTTAACGACCTTGGCACGCACGCGATTGCCAATGACCTCGTCCTTGAGCTTAATGCTGTCGATGCGGCGAATATCGATACGCACCGACGAGAAGAACTTGAGGGCGCGGCCGCCCGTCGTAGTCTCGGGGTTACCGAACATGACGCCGATCTTCTCGCGCAGCTGGTTAATGAAGATGCAGGTCGTTTTAGATTTGGCGAGCGAACCGGCGAGTTTACGGAGCGCCTGGCTCATCAGACGGGCTTGAAGGCCGACCGTAGTATCGCCGATCTCGCCCTCGATCTCGGCACGCGGAGTCAAAGCGGCGACGGAGTCGACGACGATGGCGTCGATGGCGCCAGAGCGCACGAGCATGTCGACGATCTCGAGCGCCTGCTCGCCCGTATCGGGCTGGGAAATAAGGACCTCATCGATGTCCACGCCGATACGCGCGGCATACGTGGGATCGAGCGCGTGCTCGGCATCAATAAATGCCACGACGCCACCCATAGCCTGGGCCTCTGCCAAAATCTCGAGCGAAAGCGTTGTCTTACCGGAGGACTCGGGACCGTAAATCTCGACGATACGGCCGCGCGGCACGCCGCCGATGCCCAGAGCGGCATCGAGGGCCAGGGCGCCCGTGGGAATGGCCTCGACCTCGAGCTCGGGACCACCGTCGCCGTACCTCATGATGGAACCCTGGCCGAATTTCTTCTCGATCTCGGCCTTGGTGGTGGCGATCATCTCATCGCGCTCTTTACCCGTCGTGCGAGCATGAACGGTACGTACGGGACCTGAATTCTTGGCCATGAATAGCCCTCCTCTTAACAACCTGCATCGATAATAAACGAACGGCTGTTCGTGGTCAACCGTTCAGATAAATCATATGCAGCCGACCTTTCCAAAACCCAACCAAACGCCGACCAAACACTGACCAAAAACTTGACCGCAGGCGAACCAAGCAAGGCAAGACGAACATGAATACGCCAACTACCTGCACAAAGAGCAAATTCGCCAGAGGTCCCTATCTCCACAATTAAGGGGCCCGGAGGCCCCTTAAAACACGTCTATTCCATAGAATCGAGCACGTAGACAATGCGACCCAGTGCCTCAGCGACCGCATGGGCACGGACGCATGAACGATTGCCCTCATAGTGACAACGAATGGAGTCCACGACCGGCGCTCCCCCATCGGCCGAGCGATACGCCCAGCCAATATAAAAGGTTCCAGCCGGATCGTCCTCGGTGCCTCCACCGGGGCCGGCATAGCCCGTCGCGCTCACGGCAATATCGCTCTGGTACAGCTCCAGCGAACCGGCAGCCATCTCCCGCGCCGTCTGGTACGACACCGCGGTATAGCGGTCGAGCGTCTCTTGCTCAACGCCGAGCACGCGATGCTTAATCTCGTCGCAGTACGTCACCGCACCGCCACGAAGCACTGCCGAGGCGCCAGGGATATCGGCAATCGTCGAGGCGATCATGCCCGCTGTCAGAGATTCAGCCGTCGAAACCGTCACACCACGAACGCTTGCACGCTCGACGATATCGGCTGCGAGCTCTTCATTGTGCGCGGCAATCTGCTCAAATGATTCCGTCATGCCTACCAGGACCTAGACCGAAAAGACGATCTTGCGGCAGTTCCAGAAGTACTGAGCGCCCGAGATAACGGTCAAGACAACGGCCACGGCGTACAGGAAGCGTGACACCGAGTAGATACCGAGCGTCAGCGCCACCGGGCCAAGGTGCAAGCCGGCCATCGCAAAGACGCACAGATAGCCGCAGATGGAAACCATCGTAGTCGCCGTCTTGTACTTCCCAAGCTTATCGGCGGCAACGACCACACCGGCCGCACTCGCGACCATGCGCAGGGCGCTCACCAGCAGCTCGCGGAACAGGATGATGAACACCGACCACACAGTAACGGCACCAAAGTCCAAGAACAGCAGCAGGGCCGAGAACACGAGCAACTTATCGGCGATGGGATCCAGGAACTTACCGAAGTCGGTGATCTCGTTGCGCGAACGAGCCAGGTAGCCGTCGACCTTATCTGTGCACGACAGGATGACGTACAGAATAAAGGCGGCGGCGGCGAGCGGGCCGTCGAAGGTGCTCCAATCCGTACCGGCAACGCTTGTGTGAGACAGCGCCGACACGATCATGAACACCGGAATAAAGACGATACGCACGCACGTCACGATGTTGGCGGGCGTCCAGACACTCGTCAGTTCCTTATTGCTCTCGTTAGCCACGACGCTCTCCTACTCTACAACATGACCGATAAGCTCGTAGCAGAAGCTATCGGTAAACTCGACCGTCAGAATATCGCCCACAGATGCCTCGCTGGCATCCAGATGCACCGCGCCATCGGAATCGGGCGCCTGGAACCAGGCATGTCCGATGAGCTCGGCACCGTCTTCGGTCTCCTCGATACCGTCGACAATCACCTGGGCGCGTTCGCCCACGTGCGCGGCAGTCGCGGCAAAGCCGAGCGACTCGGCCAGGTCCATAGCCTCCTGGGCGCGCTCGAGCTTGACCTCCTCATCGACCTGCCCCTCCATCTTGGCGGCCAGGCTGCCTTCCTCACGCGAGTAGGCAAAGACGCTCGTGTAATCAAAGCCGACGGTGTCCATAAAGTCAATAAGATCGCGGAACTCGTCGTCGGTCTCGGTCGGGAAACCTACCATGGCCGTGGAGCGGATCACGATACCGGGGATACGCTCGCGCAGGTCACGGAACAGATCCTCGAGCTCCTGACGCGAACCGGATCGACGCATGGCCTTGAGGATGCGCGCGTCGCAGTGCTGCACGGGGATATCGATATAGGGCAGCACCTCGGGCGTATCGCGGATGGTCTCGATAAGCTCGTCGGTCATGCCCTCGGGCTGCAGGTAGAGCACGCGGACCCAGACGTTATGAGGACGCACCGCCTCAGCAACGGCCTGCAACAGCTGCGCCAGATTGCGCGGCGCGCCCTCGGCGAGGTCCTCGTCGGCAAAGTCGGTACCCCAGATGCCCGTGTCCTGACCGATCAGAACGATCTCGCGCACGCCGCCGGCGACCAGGTCGCGTACCTCGGAGATAATGCTCTCGGCATTGCGCGAGTGATAACGACCGCGGATATACGGGATCATGCAGAAGCTGCAGAAGCGGTTGCAGCCATCGGAGATCTTGACGTAGGCGACAGCGCCCTCAACAGTGCGCTTGACCTGCGGAATATAGGCGGCAATCTCGCGCTCGACACCCAGCACGTCATCGATGACCGCCACGATGCCGTCTTCCTCGTCGGCCTTCACAAAGGCCGCGACCTCGGGCAGCTCGTCGGGCAGGTCATCGCCGTAGCGTGACGGCACGCAGCCGCACATGACGATCGGGCAAGAACGAACGCCGTCCTGCACCTCGTTGGCAAGCTCGAGCGTGGTCTCGATGCTCTCGGACGTTGCAGAGGCAAGGAACGAGCACGTATTGACGATGGCGATATCGGCATCCTGCGGATCGAATGCCTCCTCGTAGCCCGCGGCGGTCAGCAGCGAACGCATACGGTCGGTATCGACCTCGTTCTTGGCGCACCCGAGGGTGATATAGAGTACGGAGCCCAACGGAGTATCCATGTTGGAGAGCGGTCCTTTCGAAAGAATTAGCGGTAGTTGGTGAACTGCAGCGGCTGACCGTAGTCCTGGTCGCGCAGGAACTGGATCACGGTCTGCAGCGCATCCTTGGAAGCGGAGGAAACACGCAGTTTGTCGGCCTCAATCGTCACCTTGACCTTGAGCTTCTGATCCTTGATGTCCTTATTGATCTTCTTGGCAGTCGTCTGGTCGATACCCTCGACGATATGACCGAGCACGCGCACGGTACCGCCCGATGCAGCCTGAGGCGCATCCCAGGACACGGCCTTAAGATCGATGCCACGCTTGATGAGCTTGGAGCTCAGGACATCGATGATCTGCTTGGAGACAAAGTCGGCCGGGGCGTTGATCGTAAAGAGCTTGTCGCCCTTCGAAAGCTCGATGGAGGCGCCGGAGTCCTTGAGGTCATAGCGCTGGGAAATCTCGCGCGTGGTCTGCTGGAAGGCATTGTCGACCTCCTGCATATTGACCTCGGACACGACGTCGAAGCTGGAATCTTTAGCCATGGTTAATCCTTTCGCTTACGAGCGGCTTAGTAGCTGTCGTACGAATAGTCGTCTGAATAGGGCGTAGTCTGCCCGTCGGTGGCGGTATCGGTGCCGTCCGTGGACTGGGCGTCGGTTCCATCCGCACTGTTGGCATCATCGGTACCGTCAGTGCTCTCGCCGTCCTCGGCGTCGGTCGTCTCCTTCTTGGGAACAGTGATCGTCACGCGTGCCACGCCCGACGTCTTAGTGTCGTAGCGGACCTTTTCGCCGTTCTTGGTAACGGTGACATCGGAAGGCTTGGACGTGGTGATCTCGATCGAGGACTCGGGCGTGTATTCCTGCTCAAAGGGGCCGGTCGCCTGGGCGCCATAGACCGACTTGCCATCAACCTTGACCTCAATCCAAGCAGTCTTGCCCTTGGCAACGGAGATCTTGACCTTTGTGACCTCGTTCTCCTCCTTCTTGGCCGTCGTCTTAGCGGCATCCGAATCGGTCGACTCGTCCGTCGTCTCATCGGTGTCCTCATCCTCATCGACGGATTCGGTCTTCTTGGAAGACTTCTTAGTCGTTGTCTTGGTGGCAACGGGTGTCTCGGGCGTCGCCTCGGGCGCCGAGGAGCCGCAACCACGCAGGAGCACCACGATGAGCACGATCAGCAGCAGCGCCACGGCACCGATACCGGCGTAAACGATACGTGGATCGAGACCGTTGTTCTGGGGAGCACACCCACCGCCGCGGCCACGATTGGAACCACCGCGACCAGCGCCTTGGGGCATACGACCACGGTTATTGTCAGAACGTCCGCGATAGCTACCTTGGCGCTGCATATTGCGCTGGCCCGAGCGGGGGGCAAGCTCGCCGCGACCCTGGTAGTTGCGCTGGCCCGAACGAGGCGCCGAGGAGCGCTGGCTAAAGGTCTGCGACTGAGATCGAAGGCGAGGCGTCACCTGCGTAGTATCGGCGTCTGCATAGCCGCCGCACAGACGACCGGAAGAAACGCCACGGTACCCGCGATCGGAATAACCACCATCGCCGTAGCCGGCACGAGGGTCACGTGCGACACCGCGGGCAGCGGGCGCTCCTCGGGCGCCGGCGTGCTGCGAAAGCGATCGCGCTGGGAACGAATCTCCTCGCTCGAACCCGTCTCGGTAACATAGCCAGCCTGCTGAGGACGCTGGCCGTAACGCGTCGAACGCCCGCCCTGAACCATCAGGAAGCGGCCGTTGTCGACCGAGGAACGCGAATTGACGTAGCCGGCGGCGTCCTGAAAACGACCGCCCCGCTGCGACGTCTCGCGCTCATATGCCATCAGATCGTCAAAATAAGCGTTGACGACCTCCCGCGGATTGAGACCCAAAAAGCGCGCATAGCTCGAAATCATGCCCTGCGCATAGCCGCGCGGAGGCATCGATGCAAAATTGCCATTCTCGAAAAACTCGATGATCTGCGGCCTGATTTTGATGGTGTTGGCGACCTGCTGAATGGAAAGGCCCATTCGGCGACGCTGCTCGAGCAGCATGTCACCAAAGCGTGCAGCCATCAGAATCCTCCAAACTCACGATCTTCACGTGCCATCTCGGCGTCAACGGATTCCAGCGCGGCAAGGCCTTCTTCATCCAGCAGGACCTCGCGCGGCTTGGAACCGTCGGGCGGTCCGACGACACCCTTTTCTTCCAGCATGTCCATAATACGCCCGGCGCGCGCATAGCCAACCTTCAGGCGGCGTTGCAGGCCAGATGTGGAGCCCAGCTGCGATTCCACCACAATATGAGCGGCTTCCCAGATAAGCGGATCGTCGTCCTGAGGCTCGGCAACGCCGGTGCGCACGATGCCGCCGCCACCTGCCATGGACATGGAGGCAGGTGCCACAGCCGACAGGATCTCCTCATGGTAGTCGGGCTCGCTTTGCGACTTGACGAACTCGACAATCTCGTTGATCTCGTCATCCGAAACAAAGCAGCCCTGGATACGGCGAGGCTTGCCCCAGTCGACCTTTGAGAACAGCATGTCACCCAAACCAGTGAGCTTTTCGGCGCCCATCTGGTCGATGATGACGCGGGAGTCGATGCCCGTTGCGACGTTGAAGGCGATACGGTTGGTAATGTTTGCCTTGATGAGACCCGTCACCACGTTAGAGCTCGGACGCTGGGTCGCCACGATAAGGTGGATACCGGCGGCACGGCCCAGCTGGGCGATACGCACAATCGACGCCTCGACGTCCTTGCCGGCAACCATCATCAGGTCCGAAAGCTCGTCGATGATGATGACCAGATAGGGCATCTTTTGCGGCGGGTTATCGTAATGTTCAAACTCGCCGGCGGCCTGCTTTTCGTTATAGGTCGAGATCTTGCGCACGTTCAGGCGCTCGAAGACCTTCAGGCGGCGCTCCATCTCGGACACCGCCCACTGCAAGGCACTCGCGGCCTGCTTGGGCTCGGTCACTACGGGCACGTAAAGATGAGGCAGGCCGTTATAGCCTGCGAGCTCGACGCGCTTGGGGTCGACCATGATCAGGCGAACGTCCTCGGGGAGCGCACGCATGAGCAGAGTCGTGATGATGGAGTTGATCATGACCGACTTACCGGAACCCGTGGTACCGGCGATCAGCAGGTGGGGCATCTTGGCGAGGTCGGCGACGACCGGCGTGCCCTCTGCATCTCGGCCGATGGCAAGCTCAAGCGGACCGCCCTTCACATAGGGCAGCACGTCGCCCAAGTTGACGTTCTGACGCTTGCGATTGGGAATCTCGATACCCACGAGCGAGGTGCCGGGAATCGGGGCAAAGATACGCACGGACTGAGCAGCAAGCGACAGCGCGATATCGTCCTCAAGGCTCGAAATCTTGCTCACGCGCTCGCCCTCGCCGGGCTGCAGCTTAAAGGTCGTCACCGTGGGACCGGCAATCCAGCCGACCACGCGAGCGCTACGGCCAAACTCGAGCAGCGTGGACTGCAACGACTCGGCGGTCTGTTCCAGCTCCTTGTCCGAAGACGCGGCAGAAGCGGACTGAGGGTTTGCATGCAGGATTTCGAGCGGCGGAAGCTTAAGGCCTTCCTCTTCTTCGCCCTCGTTATCCGTGGGGGCATTGACCGCCCCCCCATCGCTCGAAGTAGACGCCTCGGCTGCGCCCGCGACAGCCGTATCGGCAACCTTGGGGTGCTTGAGGAAATCAGGAATTTGAGGGGCGGCCGAGACGGGATTCACGGCAAACGGCGGCTCGGACTCGTCGACCTTGTCCGGATCGTCCTCCATCGAAAGCTGGCCGGTCACCTGGCCGCGCCTGGCATGGCGGCGCGGCAGCAGCGTCGTCTTAGCACGCTCGACCTCCACGGCGTCGGACACGTCGACAAACGGATCCTCGTCGTCATCGTCATCGTCCAGAACCTGGTCCGCATCGTTGCCCATCACCGTAGTCACGGCCATATCGGAGCCCTTTTGACGAAGAATGCTCAGGTGCGGACGGGCAACGCCGGGCACCGACAGGGCTTCGTCGTCACCCCAGGGGCTCGCGTTGACGTCGGCACGACGGCGCTCGGCAAAATCGGCCGCACGGTCGCGGGCAGAGCGCAAAACGCCGCCCACCGAAAAACCGATAATGACAAAGCCAACGACGGCCAGACCCAACAGGACGACCATCGCGATAGGCTTACCCAGGGCATTCTGCAGCGCGCTCGCAATAAACGCACCGATATAGCCACCCGAGGCGGACAGGTTTTGCGGCGTGAACATAAGGTCGCACGAGTCGCTCGTACCTGGCACCATCAGCGACAGAATGGAGACGACGGCGATAAAGACCACGGCGCCGCCCGCGACAGAGCGCACGTTGAGCGGCGAGTCCTCGCCTAAAAAGAGCGTGGCGGCAAACAGCAAAATGACGATCGGTAGCACGTAGGCGCCCAGACCAAAGCCCAGGTGGTAGAAACCGGCAACCGCAGCCGTAACGGGTGCGGTCGCCGGCGAAATCACGGCAATGAAGGACGCAATCGCCAAAACGGCAATGACCACGCCGGCGATATCGCGGTTGGCCGAAGGCTCGACCAGGGGCTCAAAATCGTCGAACTCGGCCTCGTGGCCCTTATTGGCACGAAGATGGGAACCGGCACCCTTAGCAGATGCCGGTTGGTTGTTGGCTTTATTGCCTTTGGCGTTTTGTGCAGATCCGCGCGCCAAACTAAACCTCCATGACGACCGGGATGATCATCGGACGAGTACGCGTACGGCTCCAGATAAAGTTGGAGAGCGAGTCGCGCACGGCCTTGCGAATGGCATCGGAACCGCTGCTCGTAAAGCTGAACTTGCCCTTCTCGATCGTCTTCATGATGGACGCCGAGGCGTCCTCGGAGAACTGGTCGTCGATGGCAAAGGAGACGCCGCGGCCCGAGAACTCGATGGCCTCGATCTTCTTGTGCTTGAGCGAAACGATAGCGACAGCCGTGACCATACCGTCGTTGGCAAGCTTCTGACGATCGCGCAGGACGATGGGGTCGGTATCGCCGATGCGCAGTCCGTCGACGTAGACGACGCCAGACTCGACGGGCGTACCGCGCTTGACGATACCGCCACGCATCTCGAGCGTATCTCCGTTGTCGAGGATAAAGATGTGATCATCCTTGATGCCCATCTTGCGTGCAAGTTGAGCATGGGCGCGCAGATGCACGGCCTCACCGTGGACCGGCATAAAGTACGTAGGCTTGGCCATGGCCATCAGGAGCTTGAGCTCCTCCTGGCTACCGTGACCCGAGACGTGAACGAGGGCGCGGTTCTTATCCCACACGTCGCAGCCAAGCTTGGCCAGGCTATTGACGACCTGCTGAACGGCCTTCTCGTTACCGGGGACCGGCGTTGCCGAGAGGATGACGGTATCGCCCTCGTGGATGGAGAGCGTCTTGTGCTCGCCGTTG
>ERZ1106952.526-NODE-526-length-16985-cov-99.159657_pt1 | contig 16985 bp, 15 predicted proteins | sample MGYA00403677_ERZ1106952 | MGnify/ENA primary metagenome ERZ1106952 (study PRJEB35170, sample SAMEA104062415) | human gut metagenome | biome: human gut; feature: human-associated habitat; material: faeces | place: Denmark | collected 2012-05-14 ...
GAGGAAATACGAATCGCGCACACTGTCTTTGATGGTCGATTTGTTCTGATATTTATCGCTCCAGATGCCCGCCCAGGACAGCAGATCTTCTTTATCCACGTAATCGGGGTTATATACGTAACCCATCGTTCCCCACATGTAAGCGGCAGCGTAATTGGTCCAGCCGTTTTTGTCGAACAGTTCTTTGATATAGGGGGACACATACGCCGAATAAGCGCCGTTTTGCAGAAAATCTTCGCTGAATTCTTCCACCATGCCCTCCGCGATCATTTTCATGATCATGTAGTCGGAAGGGCAGACGAGGTCGTATCCCGCGGCATTGATTTTCAGTTCGTTGTACATGTTTTCGTTTGTGCCGAAAGTGGAATATTCCACAGTCACGGTTTTTCCCGTCTTTTCCTTGTAGTCCTGTTCAAAAGCGGCGATCAGGTCGCGGTATCCGTTTTCGGCGTCGTCTTCGTCGCTGATATAGTCTTCCCAGTTATAGACGTGCAGTACATTGTCCGAAGAAGAGGAGGACGCGCAGCCGGACAGCAGCCCGACCGAAGCAAAGAGCATTGCGGCGGCCAGCGCGGCGGCAAAAAATCTTGCAGTTCTTTTCATTTGCGTTCCTCCTTGCTTTTTCTCGCCCGCAGATTAAAGACGAGCACCGCGGCGATCATGACGACGAAAATTAACGCGGACAGGGCGCGCAGAGCAGGGGTAGAACTGTTGGTCCCGTTCTTCACGGCGTTATAGACGTACGTGCTGATCGTGTCGAAAGTACGGGGCTTCGTGAAGGCTGTGATGATATAGTCGTCCAAAGAGAGGGTGATCGAAAGCATAAATCCTGCGAGTATTCCCGAAAAAATCTGCGGGATGACGACCTTGAACAGCGCTTTTGACGGGCTTGCCCCCAGATCGAGCGCCGCTTCATAAACATTGGGGTCCATTTGCTTGAGTTTAGGCAGAACGGACAGGACGACGAAGGGGGTGCAGAGCACCATGTGCCCCACGATCAGAGAGAAATAGGTGCGGTAGAGCGCCACCATCGAAAAGAGAAGCGCAAGGGATATGGCAGTCACGATCTCCGCATTGATGACGGGGATCTGCGATACTCCCTTGACGGGCGCGGCAAATTTCTTTTTGCTGTAGAAAATGCCGATCGCACCTGCCGTGCCGAGGATGGTGGAGAGTGCCGCCGCGACGAGCGCGAGCCAGATCGTGTTGAACAGGATCTCCATGATTTCAGAATCCCTGAACAGATCCGCGTACAGTTTGAAGGAAAATCCCGTCCATTGTCCGATCACGGTCGCGTCGGTGAAACTGTATACGACCAAAAGGAGTATGGGGGAATAGATGAACAGCAGAACAAGAACGCAGAACGCTATCGATAAAATTTTCTTTACCATAAGTTTGTACCTCTCGCATCCGTTTTACTGTCCTTGAAACCGCCCGTGCAGATCATGGTGATAAAGATGATGAGCAGCAGGATAATGGAGATCATAGAGCCCATATGCCAGTTGTCAAAGGTCGTGAAATATTCGTCGATCAACTTGCCGAAAATGGTGATATTGAAATTGCTGAGCGTATCGCTGACGACGTAGTTCGTCATGGATGGCATAAAGACCATCGTGATGCCGGAGATCACGCCGGGCATGGAAAGGGGAAAAGTGATTTTTGTAAACACGGTCAGTTTGTTTCCGCCAAGGTCGGCCGCAGCCTCCATGTAACTGTTGTCCAGTTTTTCCAGCGTCGTGTAAAGGGGCAGGATCATGAAGGGCAGAAAATCATATACCATACCGATAATGGTGTTCAGATAGTTTTCCGTGCCGAGCAGCCCGACGAGGTCAAGAAGTTCCCGCAGCGCGGTAATGCGAAGCACGAAGTTGATCCACATGGGCATTATAAACAGCATCAGCAGGACGTATTTTCTCTTCCAGTGGCTGCGCGCGAGGATATATGCGAGCGGGTAGGCGATCAAAAGACAGATCGCCGTCGAAATGATCGCGATGGTAACGCTCATCAGCAGTGTGCCCAGTTTTGCGGCGCTCGTAAAAAAGTCGATAAAATTGCCGAACGTAAATACGAGATTGCCGTTTTCCCCCTCGCCCGTAAAGGCGTAAAAGAGGATGAGCAGCATGGGCAGAACAACAAACAGAACAAGGAACAGTGCGTAAGGAATGCACAACTGTTTTCTCGAAAAGTGCAGTTTCGTCATTTTTGTTTCGTCTCCTGTTTGAGCGTCATGCGGATTTTATCGGGCGCGATCTTGACCCCGACGTAATCGTTTTCGTTCCAAAGATCTTCCGTATCGAGCACGAAATCTTCCTCGTTTTCCTCGGTGCGCACGATGACCTGATAGTGGTCGCCCTTGTAAATAATGGAAACGATATGCCCCTGTGCGCCCCCTTCGTCGGCGTTGTCGCTGATCTCGATGTCTTTGAATTCCACTTCCACGTTGACTTCCGTGTCCGTCAGATCAAGTTTTTCTCCGTCGGCGGTGATCAGGTAGCCTTCCTCGTCCAATACAGAGTTGGGGTAGAGGCTGGTAACGTCGCACTCGAATTCGCCGTCGCCGAACGCCACCGTGTTTTTCTTGGTGATGTATCCGTCGTAGCGGTTGACGGTGAATTCCTTTTTCATGATGTGGATCCCGTCCGGCTGGATGATAAGGCCGATGGTTTCGCCCGTTTCGCGGCTCTCCGTGCTTTGGACGACGACTTCCGTTTTGCCGACCTTTACGGTGATTTCATAATGCACGCCTTTGAATACAACGCTGATGACCTTTCCGCGGAGCATGCCGTTTTCGGGCGTGGTCATGCCGATATCCTCGGGGCGGACGACGACGTCCACCTTTTCGTTTTTCTCAAAATCGTCCAGGCAGGGGAAATTGTGGTTGCAGAAGCGGACCAGCCGTTCTCCCACCATCGTGCCGTTGAAGATGTTGGAATCGCCGATAAAGTCCGCGACGAAAGCGTTTGCGGGCTCGTTGTAAATGGAGGTAGGGGTGCCGATCTGCTGGATCTTTCCGTCCTTCATGACGACGATCGTATCGCTCATGGTAAGCGCCTCTTCCTGATCGTGCGTAACGTAAATAAAGGTGATGCCGAGTTTTTTATGCATTTCTTTGAGTTCGATCTGCATCTCTTTGCGCATTTTCAGGTCGAGCGCGCCGAGCGGTTCGTCCAGCAGCAGGATCTCCGGCTCATTCACGATGGCGCGGGCGATGGCCACGCGTTGCTGCTGTCCGCCGGACAGCGTGGAAACGGAGCGCTTTTCAAACCCTTCCAGATCTACCACGGCAAGGGCGTTTTTCACCTTTTCGTCTATTTCTTTTCGGGTGAGCCTCTGCATTTTCGTATACGTCTCGCCCTTGTCGTTGACGTACGTAACGGGGATCTTTTTCAGTTTGAGCCCGAACGCCACGTTGTCATAAATATTATAATGCGGGAACAGGGCATAACGCTGGAACACCGTGTTGACCGGCCTTTTGTTGGGCGGCAGATTGGTGATGTCCTTTCCGTTGAGCAGCACCTTTCCCGACGTGGGAAGGTCAAATCCCGCGATCATGCGTAGGGTGGTCGTCTTTCCGCAGCCGGAGGGGCCCAAAAAGGTGATGAATTCGCCCTTTCTGACGTAAAGGCTGACGTCGTCCACCGCGGCGGTATCGTCAAAAATTTTGGTTACGTTTACGATTTCGATGATCTTTTCATCTTTTTTGAGGTTCGCCATTTTTTCATATTTCCTGTGAATCGAGATTTTTGTTTCGGAGCATGGGTACATTAAAAATTGGGAGGGGAGGAGATCCATATAAATTTTGCTTTCGTGTCCGCTTCGTTAGAGATCTTATGCGTGCGGTCGGCGGTAAAATAAAAACTTTCGCCCTTGCGGCAGACGTACTTCTTTTTTCCCGTCTGCAGGGTGATTTTCCCCTCGAGCACGTAGCCGAATTCTTCGCCTTCGTGGGGGATATCCTCGCCCGTCGAGGCGCCCGGCGCAAGTTCGACGGTGACCGGTTCCATCAGGTTTTTCTGGGCGTTGGGCACCAGCCAGTTCTGAACGAATCCTTCCGATGATTTTTCGATGTAATCGTTCTCCGTAAAGATGATCTTTTCGTTTTTGTCTTCCTTGAAAAATTCGGCAAAACTGCTGCCGAGCGCGGAGAGGATATCCTCGAGCGTCGCGATCGACGGGCTCGTAAGGTCGTTTTCCAACTGCGAGATGTAACCTTTGGTCAGTTCGCATCTGTCCGCAAGTTCTTCCTGCGTCAGGTTTAGTTGCAATCGCATGTCCCTGATTCTGGTTCCCAATTCCATGGAGATGACCTTCTTTCTTTTTATTGGTTTGCCAGATATTTAACTTTAAGTTTAATAAAATTAAACAAACCAAATATATTATATAAATATCTGAAAAAAATGCAACTGTTTGCGGGCCATTTTTCAAAAATTATCCATTTTTTTTCACAAAATTTTTGCGATGGTGTCCAACTTTTTACTTTTTGTCGAATCACGGGGCACGGATCTCGGTTTAATGATAGTAAGAAAAAAGATAAATATGCAAAGACAACGTCAAAATAAAAGAGCGTTTCGGGCAGGGGAGGGCGGACAAAAAGCCTCGCTTTTTTGGCGAAAAGCGAGGCTGTAAACTCAGTATGATACTAAACGGATCGGAAAAATTGCAGAATAAAAGCCCTCTCCGTCAGGACAAAGAGGGCATGTGATTTTTAACGCTCTGCAGAAATTATTCGGCGTCGGCCGCTTTCTTCTTCGCTCTCGTTTTCTTGGGAGCGGGCGCCGCTTCTTCGGCGACGGGCTGAACTTCCTCAGCCTTAGGGGCAGGGGCGGGTTCTTCTTTCGCCGCAGGCGCAGAAGTTCTGATCTCGTTCAGTTTTTTGGCGAGGGCAGACTTTTTGTTCGCCGCATTGTTTTTGTGCAGGATCCCTTTGGAGGCTGCCGAGTCAATGGCGGAGACGGTCACGGGAAGCAACTTTTCCGCTTCCGCAATGTCGCCCGCTGCGATCGCCGCATTATATTTTTTGATCGCCGTCTTTACGGCAGATTTGATCATCTTGTTCTGAGAAGTTTTCTTTTCGATGACAGCCACGCGCTTCTTCGCGGATTTAATGTTAGGCACTTTTATTCTCCTTTCTGTTCGATTGTCGTTTTGTACTTAGGTTATTTTAACACAAAAAAAACTGCTTGTAAACTGTTTTTTGCGATAAAAATGTAATTTCTTTCTTTGATTTTCAATATATTTATCAAAAAAAGAAGGGCGGGTGTTCGGATATGGATGACGATCGTGACTGTATCGCTTTTTTTGACAGCGGGATCGGCGGCTTGACGCTGCTGCGCGAGTGCGCCGCGAATCTGCCCGACGAGAAATTCGTGTATCTCGGTGACAACGCGCGGGCGCCTTACGGAAATAAGAGCGCGGAGGAAATAAAAACTCTGACGGCGCAGGCTTTTGCATACCTTGCCCGCTTCCCGCTCAAAGCCGCCGTCGTGGCCTGCAATACGGTCACGGCGGATTGCATCGGATTTCTGCGGGAACGATTTGGTTTTCCCATATTGGGAGTGGAACCGGCTGTCAAGCCCGCCGCAAAAAGAGGGGGGACCGTGCTCGTTCTGTCGACGGCGGCGACTGCATCGAGCGCGAGGTTTCAGGCTCTGTTGGACAGGTGGTCAGGTGCCGCCCGCCTGATCCCGTACAGTCCGACGTCGCTCGCGGGCGAGATCGAAAAAAATATCGCAGATCTTTCCCGTCTCGATCTGTCCGTTTTACTGCCGAAAGTGCAGTGCGATGCCGTTGTCCTCGGCTGTACGCATTATATATTTGTCAAGAAAAGGATCGAAGATTTTTACGGTTGCCGCGCATATGACGGCAATGCGGGAACGGCCGCCCGCCTGGCCGCCACGGTAGGGGCTGCAAGTGCGGGCAGAGCGAAAAATTTTGCCCGGGAAGAGAAAATCAGCAAAGAAAATTTTGTCGGAAAAAGTGCGGATTTAATATCAAAAAACACGAACAAATGTTCAATTTTGAGGAAAAACGGCAAAAAAACGGTCGTTTTGTTCGTCGGGGAGAGTGCGGAAAAGAATAAAAGCGTGTTTGAAAGCCTTTTTTAATGCAAACATATGTTTGTAATTAGAGAAATCGGCAAAAAAATACCCGATTTTTCAAAAAAAATGGATAGAAGTGGTTGACAGTGGTCAAAAGTGGTGATATAATGAAAACATCAATCGGGAAGAGGGAAAAATGTATTCTTTCAACGGAAGGTTCAACAATCGGTTGGACGACAAAAACAGAATACGTATTCCCGCCAAGTACAAGGCGGATCTGGGGGCGGATTATAAGTTTGCATACGGGCCCGATCATTGTATTTACGTGCTGCCCTTTTCCGAGTATAAAAAGGTATTGGACAGTTTCGGCTCCGCTTCTCTTTTCGATACGGAAATTCAGGACGCGATCTCCGAATTCACGGGCATGGTCAGCGACGTGAGCGAGGACAGTCAGGGCAGGGCAGTCATTCCCGCGGATATGAAAGAATATGCGCAGATCGACAAAGATATCGTCATCACGGGCGCGGCGTCTTATCTGAAGATCGAGTCGGCTGAAAACTTTGCCAAGAGGAATGCGGGCAAAAACATCAACGACGTTTTTGCAAGGCTCAAAAGCCTCAGGGCGGAAAGCAAAGAATGATCGGTTTTTCACATAAGCCCGTCATGCTCGAAGAGTGTATGCAGGGGCTGAACCTTCATCCCGGCGGTATCTGGTACGACGGAACGATCGGCGGAGGCGGACATTCTTACGAGATCCTGAAGCGGACCTCGCCGGACGGAAGGCTGATCGCGACCGACCTCGACGACAATGCGATCGCCGCGGCGAAAGAGAGGCTTGCGCAATTCGGCGGAAGGTTCGAAATTTATAAAAGCAATTATAAAGAATACGAAAGGATTTTCTCTTTGGCGGGCATATCCGAAGCGGACGGCGTGCTTTTGGATTTCGGAGTTTCAAGTTTTCAGTTGGACGAGCCTGCGCGCGGGTTTTCCTATATGCAGGATGCGCCGCTGGACATGCGCATGGATCCCCAAGGGGAACTGACGGCCGAGGAGGTCGTGAACGAATATCCCGAAAGGGAACTGTACAGGATCATCCGCGATTACGGGGAAGAGAGGTTCGCAAAAAACATTGCGGCGGGGATCGCTGCGGAACGGAAAAAAGAAAAGATCCGTTCGAGCGCCCGTCTGGTATCGATCATTGAAAAAAACATTCCCGCAAAATTCCGTCAGAACGGGCCGTGCGCGCGCAAGACGTTTCAGGCGATACGCATCGAAGTGAACGGCGAGTTGGACAGGCTGGAAGAGACGGTGCGGGGGCTTTGCAGAAAACTCCGCAGGGGAGGCAGGATCTGCATCCTGACCTTTCATTCGCTGGAAGACAGGATCGTGAAGAATGTTTTCCGCGAACTGGAAACGGACTGTATCTGCGACAAGAGCCTGCCCGTGTGCGTTTGCGGCAAGAAAAAAGAAATCGAAATCATCACAAAAAAGCCGATTACGGCGAGCGACAAAGAATTGGGAGAAAACAGACGTTCCAAAAGTGCGAAATTACGCATAGCGGAAAAGATTTGAGAATATAATTTAAGGAGAAAAGGCAACATGGCTACAGGGCTTCCGGTATTGGAGAGGGAAAAAACAAGAGAAGAAAGCGCCGAACTCAAGGCGTACGGAAAACTGAGCGGAAGAGACGAGTCTCGCGAAATGACGGAGGATCAGAAGGCTCTGCATTTCAACGCGCGCATTTCGGAAAATTATCAGAAACTGATCAATCCCGATTTCAAGAGTGCGGAAGAGATCGCCGTGGAAGCGCCCGTATTCATGCCCCAACAGCAGGCACAATCCGCGTTTATGCCCGAGCGTCAGGCCGAGTCCGCATATGTGCAGCAGCCGGCCGCCGCGCCCGAACGTGCGAGGGTTTCGGATATTTTCAGGGCGGATTCTCCCATCCGTTCCGCCGGTCTTGATTTTGCGGAACCTACCGTTTATGCCGAACCGGCCGCGGCTTCTTCGGAACCCGTGCAGGAGTTTGCTCCGCAGGAACAGTTCTATGCGGAAGAGACGGAAGATCTGAGGCCGACCGCTACGACGATCCAATATCGGAGCGATCTTTACGAAAACGAAAAGCCTTCTCCCGTCGAAGAGAAAAAAGGCTATTCCATGACGACGAAAGGGAAACTCCTCATGGCGGTATACGCTTTGGTCGTGGTCGTCATTCTGGCGCTGATCATCATCAACACGAGCGTGATCAAATCGCTGGATGCGGAAACGGCTCTGCGCGAAAGGCAACTGAGCGAGGCGGCTTCCCAGTACCAGACGCTGCGGGACGAGATCGATCATCTTACCAGCGAAGAGTCCATCATCGACAGAGCGGAAGATATCGGAATGTATTTCCCCGACTAAAATTGAAAGATTTACGAATGAATTTCGGTCTCGCGCGTGCGGCTTGCATGAAGCCGGCGAGCGAGGCCGTTTTTTATGCAGATCAGGGCAAGGAGGTTGACGCGCGAAAAAATTTTCCGTGCGCAGGCGGAGTGCGAAAAAATAAAGAGAAATACGGTTCGGGCGGTTTTTCCGCCACGGTTTTACGAAAGAGGTTATTTGCGGCGCTGCTCGCGATAGCCTTTCTTTTTTTGTTCATATTTGCAAGGTTCTTTTACATACAGGTGATCCGGAGCGACGAAATGCGCTACCGCGCGCTCGATCAGTGGACGAGGGAAATTCCCGTCGTGGCGGAACGGGGCGAGATCCTCGACCGCAACGGAACGGTCCTTGCGGGAAACGTGACGTCTTACACCGTCTTTGTCCGCCCGAACGCCGTAAAGGACAAGGCGCACACCGCGGATGTTTTATCCGAAATTTTCGGAAATGACAGGGAGGAGTTGTATCGGGAACTGACGACTTCGAAAGTTTCCGAACTGACGGTGGCAAAACACGTGGAAAAATCTCTCGCGGACCGGCTCGGCGAGTACGATCTGCCCGGAGTATATTACGCGCGGGACAATACGCGCACATATCCCTATTCGGATATGCTCAGCCAGGTGCTCGGGTTCACGTCCGTGGACAATTCGGGCCTGACGGGCATCGAAAAATACTACGACAAATATCTGGCAGGCACGGACGGGGAAATTTTATACGATACCGATCTTATCGGTATCGAGATCGAGGACGGAAAGACGGTCTATCTTCCGGCGACGGACGGGCTGGACGTCACACTCACGATCGACAAGGATATCCAGTTGATCGCCGAAGAGGCGATGGCGCGCGTCTATGAAGAGTATTCGCCGGAATCGGCGCAGTGCATCGTGCTCGATCCCGACAATTTCGATATCCTCGCTATGGTGAATTATCCGGGGTTCGACCTGAACGACGTTCCGCGCGACGACACGGATCTGCTCAATCAACTGAGCAGAAACAATCTCGTTTCCGACATATACGAGCCCGGTTCGACGTTCAAGATCGTCACGGCGGCCGCCAACATCGAAGAATCGCTGCGCGGCAATAAAAATGCGTTTTCGATGAATCACATTTTCAGCAGCAGCCGTACCCGTCAGGTGGACGGTACGACGATCAAGTGCTGGAGCAATCACGCAAACGGAAAGCATTCCAACCAGACGCTTGCAGAGGCACTGTGCAACAGTTGCAACCCCTGTTTTGTGGATATAGCCCTCTCTTTGGGGCGAGAGACTTTTTACGATTATCTGGAAAATTTCAATTTCGGTAAAGTGACGGGGATCGATTTTTCGGGTGAGGCGCAGGGGATGCTGATTCCGGAAAGCGCCGTCAGAGATTGCGATCTTGCGCGCATCGGGTTCGGCCAGACCATAGCGGTGACGGCTTTGCAACTTGCCTGTGCGAGTGCCGCGGCGGTCAACGGCGGGTATTACTATCAGCCCCGTCTGGTCAAAAACATCTCTTCGGACGACGGAAAAATTCGGGAAGAGATTCCCGTGACGCTGAAAAACAGAACGATCAGCGAAGAGGCGTCCCGCCTGCTTGCGGGGCTGTTGGAAAACGTAGTGGAAAACGGGAGCGGGAATAAGGCGTTCATCGAAGGATATAAAGTCGGAGGCAAGACGGGCACGGCGCAGAAGTATGAAAACGGTTCGATTGCGTCGGGCAAATATGTTTCCTCCTTTCTCGGTTTTTTCCCGGCGGACGACCCGCGCTATCTCGCGTTGGTGATCGTGGATGAACCGCAGGGCGCCTATTACGGCAGCGTGGTCGCGGCGCCCGCCGCGAGACAAATTTTTGAAGGCATCATTGAAGTGCGGGGGATAGACCCGTTTCAATAAAGGAGCGACAATTTTGTTACTGTCAAAATTATTGGAAGAGATCGGATACGAAAGAATCGTCGGAGATATAGCGGGGGTCGAGATCGAAGGGATCGGCGCGGACAGCAGGCACGTGATGAAGGGGGATCTCTTTATCTGTTTTCGCGGCGGAGAAAATGACGGGCACGCGTTTGCCGCGGAAGCGGTGTCGTGCGGCGCGGCGGCGCTCGTTGTCGAAAGGGTACTGGACCTTCCCGCCGTACAGATCGTCGTTCCCGACGGGCGCAAGGCCATGACGGAGATCGCCGCCGCATTTTACGGGCACCCCGAAAGGAGACTGAAAATTGTCGGGATCACGGGAACGAACGGCAAAACGACGACCGCGCACATGCTCGCGGCGATTCTCAAAGAGGGCGGCATTTCCTGCGGCAATATCGGAACGCTGGGCATTTTTTACGCGAATAAAGAAATTTCTCCCGAACTGACTACGCCGGATCCCATTTTTTTATATAAAATTTTTGCGGATATGGTTGCTTCGGGCGTGGAAACGGTGGTCATGGAAGTTTCCGCCCACGCGCTCTTTTACGGGAAAGTAGACGGGATCGAGTTTTCCTATTGTATTTTTACCAATCTGACGGAAGATCATCTGGATTTTTTCAAGACGATGGACTCGTATGCGGCGGCAAAAGAGAAACTTTTTTTACCCGGGCGGTGCGACTGTGCGATCCTCAATTTCGATGACGAAATGGGGCGGCGGCTCGCAGGCGTCGCTGTGCAAAGTTACAGTTACGCGCTGGAAAATCCTGCGGACGTATTCGCGGTGGATATCGCCGAAAATTTTGACGGATGCCGGTACGTGATCAATCTTTTTGACGATCTGTACGAGATCCGTCTGAATATGACTGGTTTGCACAATGTTTACAATTCTATGGCCGCGGCCGTCTGTGCGGCGAAGATGGGGATCCCCGTTTCCGTCATTGCGGAGGGGCTGGCTTCGCTGGAAAAGGTGAGCGGGCGTCTGGAACGTGTGGGCGAGATGAACGGCGCGGATATATTTGTCGATTTTGCGCATACTCCCGACGGGTTGGAAAAATCGCTCCGCGCCCTGAAACCGCACTGCGCGGGCAGGCTGATCTGCCTTTTCGGGTGCGGAGGGAACAGGGATGCGCTCAAACGCCCGATCATGGGGGAGGTTTCCGCGCAGTATTCCGATTTTACCGTGCTCACCTCAGACAATCCCCGCTACGAAGACCCCTTCGATATCATACTCGAGATCGAAAGGGGGGTCCGGAAACATACGGACGAATATATTCTCGTCGTGGACAGGGAGAGCGCCATAGAGTACGCCATGGATAAACTCCGTCCGGGAGACGTGCTGCTCGTTGCCGGCAAGGGCGGGGAAAATTATCAGGAGATCATGGGGGTGCGGCACATTTACAGCGATTTTTCGACGATCCGCAATATCCTGAAATACAAAGCATCGGAGAAAAGCGGAAAAAATGAGAACTGAGATCGTGATTTTTCTGGTATCGGCAGCGCTGTCGGCGATTTTGTGCGCGGCGCTCATCCCGATCCTGAAAAGGCTGAAAGCGGGGCAGTATATCCTCGGTTATGTGGAAGAGCATAAAAGCAAAAGCGGAACTCCCACCATGGGAGGGCTGGCGTTCGTCGTCGCCGCGGTCATTGTCGCCGCGGCTTTCGGGTTGTTTGCGGACAAGCGTGTCGCGGTGGCGGCGGCATTGGGCGGCGCGTATACGGCGGTCGGGTTTCTGGACGATTTCATCAAATTCCGTTTCCGCCGCAATCTCGGGCTGAGGGCATATCAGAAGATCGTTTTCCAGTTGGCGATCGCTCTTTTGGCGGGCGTTTTTTGTTTTCTCAACGGTTTGACGGTGTTGCACGTTCCTTTTACGGATATTTCCGTAGATATCGGCGGCTGGGTGATCCCTTTGGCAGTTTTCGTTCTCGTCGCAACGGTGAACAGCGTAAATCTGACGGACGGGCTGGACGGGCTTGCCGCTTCCGTAAGTTTCTGGTATTTCGCCTCGTTTGCGCTGCTTCTCTTTTTATCCGTCGGCAGGACAAGTCTCATGCGCCTGTGTCTTATCCTTTGCGGCGTGCTTGCGGGGTATCTTATCTTCAACACCAATAAAGCCTCCGTGTTCATGGGGGATACGGGTTCGCTCGGCCTCGGCGGGTTTGCCGCGGCGGTCGGACTTCTGAGCGGGAATGCACTGTATATCCTCGTCGTGGGAATAATGTTTGTTCTGTCGAGCATATCCGTCATTCTTCAGGTAATATACTATAAAAGGACGAAAAAGCGCATCTTTCTGATGGCGCCTCTGCATCATCATTTTCAGGAAAAGGGATATTCGGAGGCAAAAATTGCCTACGTCTATTCGCTGATCACCGCGGCGGCAGGGCTCCTTTGTGCCTGCTTCGTTCAATAAATGTTCGGAGAATAAGATATGTATTTCAAAAATCAAAAATTTCTTGTTGCGGGCATGTCGAAAAGCGGTGCCGCCGCCTGCGACTTTCTTCTGTGGCGGGGTGCGGTCGTCTATATGTACGACGACGTTGCGGACGGCGCCGTAAAAAGCACCATGCGCGAACTGGAGATCCGCGGAGCGAATCCCGTGCCGCAGGGCGGATTGACCGCGGCGATCGACGATTGCGACGTTTTGGTTTTAAGCCCGGGCATTCCCATCGATCACGAGATCCCCGTGGCGTTCCGCAAAAAGGGCAAAAGGATTATCGGGGAATCGGAACTCGGTTGTATGTTTTTGCGCGCGGCGCTGGTCGCGGTCACGGGCACGAACGGCAAGACGACCACGGTCACGATGATCGACGAGGTTTTGCGTGCGGCGGGGGAAAAGAGTTGCGCCTGCGGCAATATCGGGGTGCCGCTGTCGGCCAAAACGGACGAACTCGGTTACGATGACGTCGCCGTCATGGAGGTCTCCAGTTTTCAGTTGGAAACGCTTTCGAGTATCCGTCCGCACGTGGCGGTGATCACCAATATCGCGGAGGATCACCTCAACCGCCATTACAACATGGAAAACTACATATTCTTAAAATCCAAATTGCTGCGCAACATGCGCGAAAGCGAATATGCGGTACTCAATTACGACGACCCCGTCGTGCGGGGATTTGCGAAGGATGTCCGCTGTCCCGTCCGCTGGTTTTCGGTCAAAGAAAGGGCGGAGGGCGCTTACCTCTACGAGGGCGGGCTGTACTATGAAAACGAAAAGATCACGGACGCATCCGCGCTTTCCATGAAAGGGGAACACAACGTAAAAAACGCGCTCGCCTGTATTTGTGCATGCAAACTGCTCGGCGTGGATAGCAAAACGATCGCGGACGCCCTTTCGAAAATGCGCGGCGTGCGGCACAGGATCGAGTTCGTTGCGGAGGTGGACGGCGTGACGTACATAGACGATTCGAAGGGGACGAACGTGGACGCCACGATCACCGCCGTGAACAGCATGCAGGCGGATACCGTTCTTTTGCTCGGCGGCAAAGACAAGGGCTATGATTACGACAAACTTTTTTCCGCTCTGAAAAACAGCCGCGCCGTGCACGCCGTGCTCTACGGCGAGAACAGGTTCAAGTTGCTCAACGGCGCAGTCAGGAACAATTATTCGGAGGTCACGCTGTGCGCCGATTTTACGCTCGCGGTAAAAATCGCCGCGATGACGGCGCGCGCCGGCCAGTGCGTGCTTTTAAGTCCCGCGAGCAGCAGTTTCGACAGTTTTTCCGGGTATGAGGAGCGCGGCGAACGGTTTGCGCAGATCGTCGCTGATCTGAGGGGGAATGCGGATGCAGGCGTCGGCGAAGAGAATTGCTGCGAGTGAAAAGACTTCTTCGGTAAAGCGGCTGTTCAGCGGAGAGATCGCCATTCCCTGTCTCGTTGTTCTTCTTGCGGCCTTCGGCGTTCTGATGGTCTACTCTGCTAGCAGTTATACCGCGGAAAAGACGTACGGCGATGCGTTTTTCTTTATGAAAAAGCAACTCGTCGGGTTTATCCTCGGCATCGTCGCGATGGCCGGCGCGTGCTTTTTCCCGTACCGCAAACTGGCAAAATTCAAATGGGTCGCTCTCGGCGTTTCGCTCGTTTTGCTTGCAGCCGTGTTTATACCCGGGTTGGGTATCGAAAATTACGGCGCAACGCGGTGGATCGGGATCGGCCCGATCACCATTCAGCCTTCCGAAATCGCAAAATACGGCTTTGTCATTTTTGCGGCTTCTTACGCGAGCGAAAAACCGGAACGCATGAAAAAATTTGTCGGCATGCTGCCCGTGCTCGGAGCGGGCGCGGGGATCTGTCTGCTCGTCATTTTAGAGCCGAACATGTCGATCACGATGTGCATAGGCCTGCTGATGGTGGCCATGCTCTTTTTAAGCGGAGTAAAGATCCGGCATTTTCTCGTGATCCTGATCCCCGTTCTTCTCGCCGTTCCCGTGCTCATCGTCATGGAACCGTATCGTCTGAAAAGACTGTATGCATTTATCGATCCTTGGCAGTCGCCGCAGGGGGAAGGGTATCAACTCATACAATCTCTTTACGCTCTCGGCAACGGCGGCTGGTTTGGGGTAGGGTTGTTCAATTCGAGGCAGAAATACAGGTTCCTTCCCTTTGCGGAATCGGATTTTATTCTTTCGGTCATCGGGGAAGAGTTCGGGTTTGTCGGCATTCTTCTTCTGTTTGCCGCGGCGGGCGCGCTGATCTATTTCGGGATCCGTACGGCGGCGCGCAGCCGCGACCTGTTCGGATTTCTGCTCGCGTCGGGGATCACGATGGTCTATGCGATCCAGACGGTGATCAACGCGCTCGTTGTCAGCGGATCCATCCCGCCTACGGGCCTGCCTCTTCCGCTGATCAGTTCGGGAAATACGTCCTTGATTTTTACGATGGCGGCGATGGGGGTACTGTACAACATTTCCCGCGAGGGGAAACGCGCCGGACCGAAAACGGCCAAAGCGTTCAGACGAGTCAAAAACAATACGGAAAACTGAATCGGAAACCGTAAGGAGCGCCCGCAATACGGGCGCTCCTGCCGCGTCTTTTGGCGCGGTGTCCATTTCACTTTTTGCATGGCGGCGCCATATTATGAAGTGAGAGGCAAATTCTTCGGGCGAAGAGTTTGCCTACCGCTGTTTTGCGTTGTTTCAGCAAGGAGTAGATTATGGATAAATTTATAATAGAAGGAGGCAGGCCGCTTTACGGTGAAGTGGAGATACAAGCCGCCAAAAATGCCGTGTTGCCGCTGCTCGCCGCATCTATTTTAACCGATGAACGAGTGATGATACATAAATGCCCGAGGATCAGCGACGTACTCAACATGATTCAGATTCTCAACGAACTCGGTTGCAAAACGCATTTCGATCAAGACACGCTTGTCATCGACAGTGCGGATGCGGCCAGCCATGAGATCCCGTCGGCGCTTGCCAAGGAACTGCGCTCGTCCGTGTTTATGCTCGGTTCCGTGATTTCCCGTTTCGGAAGGGCGCGCATCGCCTATCCGGGCGGATGCGATATCGGGCTACGGCCCATCGACCTGCATCTGAAAGGCCTCAAAAGCCTGAACGTAAAGATCTCGGAAGAGGGCGGGTACATCAACTGCAGTTGCGACAGGCTGACCGGCGCGGACGTACTGCTGGATTGTCCCAGCGTCGGCGCGACGGAAAACATCATCCTCGCGTCCGTCAAAGCCAAAGGCTTTACCGTGATCCGCAATGCCGCCAAAGAACCGGAGATCGCGGATCTTCAGAATTTTCTCAACAAAATGGGGGCAAAAATTGCGGGCGGGGGTACGTCTACGGTCGTGATCCGCGGGGTAGAAAAACTCGGCGGGGTCGAGTATACGCCCATGCCGGACAGGATCGAGGCGGGGACTTTTCTCATCGCTTCGGCAATGTGCGGCGGGGAGATTACAGTCAAAAACGCCGATGCGAACAATATTGTCTCGCTCATACATAAACTGCGTGAAATCAGTTGCAAAATCACTGTGAAAAATGATAAAATATACATAGCGAGTAAGGAAAGGCGTTCCCCCAAACTTGTGGAGACGATGCCGTATCCGGGATTTCCCACCGATCTGCAGGCGCCGATGACGGCGCTGGCAAGTATTTCGGAAGGATCGACGCTCATCGTGGAAAATCTGTTCGAGACGCGCTTCAAACACGTGCCCGAACTGATCCGCATGGGGGCGGACATTACCGTCCGCGGGCGCACGGCTTTTGTGCGCGGCGTCAAACGGTTGCACGGGGCGGACGTCGTTGCGGGGGATCTTCGCGGCGGCGCGGCACTCACGCTTGCGGCCGTTTCGGCGGAGGGATTATCCACGGTAACAGATCTTTCCCATATCGACAGGGGGTATTCGGATTTCGAATACAAGTTATCCGGGTTGGGCGCGAAGATACGCCGCGTGCGTATCTGAAGCCGCCGAATTACAAAAGAGGAGTGGCAATGCGCAGCAAAAAATTTGTCATAGGCTATGCGGTCGCGATATTTCTGATCGTATTTCTCATTACCTTCAATTCCGTTTGTTCCATAACGCAGTTCGACGTGCGATACGACGTCGGAAGCGAAAAGGCGGAAACGCTTTCGAAAAATGTGCAGAACAGGCTGGACGGTTATTTAAGAAAAAGTTTTCTCTTCTTTTCCGAACAGGAC
>ERZ1106952.527-NODE-527-length-16946-cov-138.665443_pt1 | contig 16946 bp, 12 predicted proteins | sample MGYA00403677_ERZ1106952 | MGnify/ENA primary metagenome ERZ1106952 (study PRJEB35170, sample SAMEA104062415) | human gut metagenome | biome: human gut; feature: human-associated habitat; material: faeces | place: Denmark | collected 2012-05-14 ...
CTCCCGTAGCGCCTGTCGCACCCGTAGGGCCGGCGGGGCCTGTGGGACCCGTAGGGCCGGTAGGCCCTGTAACGCTGAGGCCTGCCGCTCCCGTAGCGCCTGTCGCACCCGTAGGGCCGGCGGGGCCTGTGGGACCCGTAGGACCGGTAGGCCCCGTAACGCTGAGACCTGTTGCTCCCGTTACGCCCGTCGCACCTGTCGGACCCGTAGGACCAGTGGGACCTGTAGGACCGGTAGGCCCTGTAATGCTGAGACCTGTTGCTCCCGTTGCACCGGTCGCGCCCGTGGGGCCCGTCGGGCCTGTGGGACCCGTAGGGCCGGCAGGTCCCGTGATGCTGAGGCCTGCCGTTCCCGTTGCACCGGTCGCGCCCGTGGGGCCCGTCGGGCCTGTGGGGCCGGTAGGACCGGTAGGCCCTGTGACGCTGAGACCTGTTGCTCCCGTTGCACCGGTCGCGCCCGTGGGGCCCGTCGGGCCTGTGGGGCCGGTAGGACCGGTAGGCCCTGTAATGCTGAGACCTGTTGCTCCCGTTGCACCGGTCGCGCCCGTGGGGCCCGTCGGGCCTGTGGGGCCGGTAGGACCGGTAGGCCCTGTGACGCTGAGACCTGTTGCTCCCGTTGCACCGGTCGCGCCCGTGGGGCCCGTCGGGCCTGTGGGGCCGGTAGGACCAGTAGGCCCCGTAATGCTGAGACCTGTTGCTCCCGTAGCGCCTGTCGGGCCCGTGGGACCCGTTTGTCCGGCAGGGCCTTGTGCTCCCGTAGGGCCGGCAGGGCCCATCGAGCCGCGCAGAACCACCGTTTCGGCGGAAGTACAGCATTGGCAATTTCCGCAACCGCCGCAATTCCCGCATCTGCCGCAGCAGGAGAGATATCCGGCGATCAGGGTGTTTTTATCCGAATTATACATAGTTTATCCTTTGTCCTCGAATAGTTTTTGAAAATACAATTTGTTTTGCAAATAATTTTTATCCTGCGGTTTCAATTCTCCCGCAAGATCGTTATAATACCGCGCTTTTTCGTGTTTCCCGAGGCGGTCGTAGCATACGCACAGCCACATATACGGGATATATCCGCTGTAATCGGGCTGTACGAAAGCGCCGTTTTCGCCCTCGGGCTTTTCGTTGGCGGCGAGTTTATACCAAAAAATTGCATGATTCGGGTCGCCGTCTTCCAAGAAGAGCGCCCCCAGATCGCAGCAGATCTCCGGGCGGGGCGGAGCGTAGGCGAAACTTTTAAAGAGAGATTCGCGCTGCTTTTCGCGCCTGCCGAGCATTTTGTAACAGTAAGCAAGATCGCGGCAGGCACAGATCTTGTTTTCCGTCCAGCCGTTTCCTTGTAAAAAGTGTTCAAAAACGTCCGCGGCGATAGAGTAGAGCCCGTTGTCCGAAAGTTCCCGCGCAAAGTAAAATTTCTGCCTTTCGTCCGGCAGATTGCCTCGCGCAAAATATTTTGCAAAAATACGCAGGTTCCTTGCCGGAGCGCCGCGCCGTGCAGGCTTTCTGTGTGTCACTGCGATCGGTATGCCGGCGACGTTGCCGCATACGCAGATCGTTTCATGCACGGCGCCATCCCAGCAAAAGCCTGCGCCGCGGCGGAGGATGCGTTCTCGATAATAAAACATCGCCGTGTTGCCGTATTCGTCTTCGGCGGCGTTGTAGCGGAGCATATACGCATCGACCGAGCCGTCCAGCGTTTTTTTCAGAGCAAGCAGTGCCTCTTTATCCTGCGGAAGCAGTATATCGTCGGCGTCCAGCCACATGAGATAGTCCGCCGAGGCCTTTGAAAATGAAAAATTCCGCGCTGCGGAAAAATCGTCGATCCATCGGAATTCGTACACTTTTGCCCCGTATGCGCGGGCGATCTCGCGCGAACGGTCTTTCGAACCTGTATCCGCGACGACGATCTCATCGAATACGCCCTTTACGCTTTCAAGGCATCTTGCAAGTACTTCTTCCTCGTCTTTTACGATCATACATAAGCCGAGTGTCATAATTTCCTCTTTTGCGGGGGCACACTTTTGGGCGCCCGTATTGATATCTTATGCAAAATTTTTTTCGAATGTGAGGTTTTTCTTTTGTGTTTTCGGTCAAAGTCTGCTATAATAGGGTCGTTTCAGGCGGCACTGCCGCCGCAGATAGTTGTACTCGTAGCTCAGTTGGATAGAGCGTAGGACTCCGACTCCTAAGGTCGCAGGTTCGACTCCTGTCGGGTACACCACGATTGCAGACGAAAGGGCTGCAATAAAAGATCCCCGAAAAACGTATAGTTTTCGGGGATCTTTTATTTGCGAAAAAAGTGAAAAGTAAATATGAATACTGTATCAATCACGCAAAGGCGATATCGGGCGGCTATACGGAGCCAGACAGGGTCAGGAAAATATAAATAATTTTGAAAAGGGTATAAAAATGCTTGATTAAATGTGCAAAGTTTGCTAAAATATCGTAGTAATTTGAATATTGGGGTGTCGCCAAGCGGTAAGGCAACGGACTCTGACTCCGTCATTCGTTGGTTCGAATCCAGCTACCCCAGCCATTTTGAGAGTTGCTGTCAAATAATGACAGCAACTCTCATTTTTTCTATGTTTTTGTTATAACAAAATGTAAATATTGTTCTAAAAATCGGGTAAAAAAGAGGCATTTGGGACTAATTTGGGACTAAATCGGCTGTTTCAAAAGGAATTTTTACAGCTCATAATTAAATTTTGCTGCTTCGGCAAGTGCGTACTTTTCCGAATAATCAGTATATCCCCGATCAACGACGGAAGTCTTCACGTCTTTATCGAACGAATGTCCGTCCCAAAGCATGACAAGTTCGTGGTTGATGCCACATTCCTTACACCGGGTTATAAAGGTATAGCGCAGTTCGTGCGTGTGGTGGTGCGGGAACAGCCTTTTTATAGTTGTGTTGATGGTATTGACGTTGGTCTGTCTCGCCTTTTCAAAATCTATGTACGGCAGAACTTTACGCATCATCGGGGTAATGGGGATTCTGCGGGGAACGATATCGTTGCCCATTTTCTCTTTGCTTGTGTCGCATTCCAGCCAGTTCTCGTCAATGATGCGCAGCGTTTGCAGTTCGCTGCGGCGCATTCCCGTATAGAGCAGAACCAATAAAGCACTTGAAGCCGTCAGTTCGGGATGAGCGATACAATAATCGACAAGTTGCTTTTCTTCCTCATAAGTAAACGCGCTGCCTTTCTTGCTCTGATGTTTGGGAAGTACGATCTTTGCCATAGGGGAATCGAATTTATAGTCGCTTGCGGCGAGGTCAAAGATACAGCGCAGGATAAGCTGTAATTTTTGTGCCGTGCGGTGTTTGCCTTCTTCCACATAGCGGAACAGAAAAGTCTGGATAAACTCTCGGTCTATCTCGGCGAGCGTCCTGCCGGCGAAAGCAGGGGCGATATCGTGTTCGAACAGCCGCTTGTATTCTTTGAACGTGAGAGGCTTTGTCGTTTTCTCTTTGAGGGCAAGCCAGTTCTTTGCAAAGTCATTAAATAGGACGGTATGCTTGCTCTTTGCTTTTACGCTGCCCGTTGCGGCATAGTTGTTGAGCGCCTCTATGAATTTTTGTTTCAGGGTATGTAAGTCTTTGGAAGATACTTCGATGTCGATGCCTTGGCGATGGAAACGTGCTTCGAAGACGCCGTTTTTCTTTTGGCGGTAGGTGACGATTTTGTCTCCGTGTGCAAAGATGTGTTTGTATTTGGCAGTCATTTGTTCAAGCTCCTTTTTTGTGAATTTGAGGTAAGATCTCTTGGGTTTGTCCTTTTGCTGTTGAGCCGTTGAGCGTTGCTTTTGTACATCCGGGAGGAGTTCCTGTAATTTAGAGTACGCCAAAGATTCGACGAGCATATTGAGCATTCTCGTCGTGTTCACATCGGTGTTGCCCGCATTGGCGGACAGAAAACCGGATATGAGGTTTTCACGTTCCTCCTGCGTCATGGAAATCCTATAACCTGCCAAACAGTATTGTCGGTATGCCGTGGTATATCGACGCTATTACTATACAGCAGGAAGGATAGAAAAAGATAGCGCATTTTCTAACCCAAAACCGCAACTTTTGTTGACAAAACCGAAACTTTTTGTACCTAAACAGGATAAAAAGTTACCCAAAGAGGATAAAAAACTTACCCATAAGAAACACCTCTGAATGTGTTTTAGCCTTTCGGCGACCACAGGACGAGCGGATTAGATCGCAACTGTCAAGGATAAGGGGGAGTAGATAATTTTAATAGCACATCCCTTACGCGCGGAAAATATCGCGTAAGAGTAAAAAAGAAAAGCCGTCTCCAAGTCCGAATGATTGGAATAAAGGAGACGGCTTAATTGTTTTCCGCGATATTTTCCCGTCTTTGACAGGGGAGAGATAATCCGCAACAACCAAATGCCGAAAGGCTAAAAATGAGAATTTATAGGTTAAAATTGTTTAGTTTTGTATATTATCGAGCGAAACGCCGTTTCTCTAAATTATTACGGTATTTTCGGGGTATTAAATATTTTTCGATTAAATTATTTATAAAGTATTGACAAATATAAATTTATAGGGTAAACTTAAAGGAGATAAAATTTCACTAAATTTTCACAAAGGATGGTTGTTTTTGCGTTTTTAATTTAAGAGTTGAAATAGTAACGGAGGTTTCGACCAATGGAAAAGAGATGGTAAACACAGACTTATCTATAATGATATTGCTGTGTTTTTTTATTTTAAAATAATAAAAAATAAAAAAATGGATAAGGAGAGGGAAAATGAAAATTTATGAGTTCAAGAAAGTAATAAGCACTTTTTTAGTTTTGGTGTTTTTGTTTATAAGTGTATCTGCTGTTTTCATTTTATTGAATAATTCGGAAGCAGAGGCTGAAACAGGACCTAAAAGTGAAACTATTGAAATATTAAATAATGTGAATAATGATTTTACTTTTGCTATTGTCAGCGACAATCAAATAAGCGATGCAAATCTGAATAAGTTTGTCACAGTAAAAGATACGCAAGGAAAAATTCAAGATATTGAAGTGCATAAAAAAGGTGAAAATTATATTGTATCATCTAAAGATCCTTACAAGGAAGGAGAATGTTATACAATAAATTTAAAAAATGCAAAGTTTCAAGACGAACGTTTCAATGAAACGTTGGCATTCAGTGTTAAAAGTCCGGTAAAGGAAGATATTCATTATCAATCATCTGTAAAAAAACTCGACCTTAAAGAAGGCGATGGGATAGAAATTGATGAAACAGAAAAAAAGATATATTTAAATAGTGCAGATCAAAGTATTCAAATAGGGGACATATTGTTGATCCCTACATTAATTCCGGATTCTGAATTTTATGTGGAGGTTGCTTATAAGGTCGATAGTATGGAAGGGAATGAAATAAATTTTTCCGTTCCTGAATTTGATGAGGTATATTCAAAATTTGATGTATCAAACATATACCAACCACAGGATTATCGGGTATATGATAATATAAAAGAACAAGTTAAGAATAATTCTCAAATCATGGCAATCAGCAAAGCCTTATATGATATTCAAAATTATAGGGAAGATTTAAATGGAGGTATTGTAAAAAATAATATCTCTTTGACACCTGATTCAATCGATATAGATTTTAAAGGATTTAATCCCGTTGACGTGGAAATAATCGTCAAATGGAAAATAAAATCAGATATCAGTTTTAAGTTGTCGTTAAAATATACAGCGACAACAACAGCGAGTTATACCGGCAGTTCTGGTCAACAACGTCAAACGACATCACAAACAGGTCGATGGGAAGTAGGGGTGGCTTTAGAATATTCCAAAAGCGTTAATGTTCAAAAAATATTTGACGAAGTAACATATCGTGATAAATATGCGGAAAATTTGTATTCTGGATACAATATAGACAAAGAGCTATCCGAAGCTGAAAAGAAATTAAAAGATACAAGTCTGAGTGAAGCAGAAAGGGCGGAATGGCAACAAAAAAAGGCACAGGCGCAAAGTAAGGCAGCGTTTAATGATCTGCAAAAGAAACGGCTGGAAGCCATAGATAAGCGCGCGGCGATGTTGGCTTTGGATTCGTTGGCAAATTATTATAAAAATGAAACAAATTCATCTAAATCGGTAATAAAGTTGGTTCAATTTTTTATACCGGTTGCTCCTTCGGTTGCCTTCGTTGTCGATTGCGGGGGCGTTTTGGATTTTTCATTGAGTGCTGCGGCTGAAATGAAGGTGATAATAGATTCCACAAACGAAGTAACAACCGTTACAAGTGAAAATTCCGAATCTGATTATACCAATACATATACAGAGGTATCCGGTTATGCGGGAATCGTCGGAACTTTTACATTTAAAATCGGTGTTCAGTTGGGAGTGGGTGTTACTGTCGCGGGAATTTTTAATCTGGATTTGACTTTTGAAGGCGGAGCATATTTTAAGTTGAATGCAATGGGGATAATATGTTTCGGTGATGTTGACAGTTTAGACTTATCTGAAGAGGAGAGGGAAATTGCCAGCGGCTGTACTGAGATAGGTGACGGAAAAGTAAAATTATATGGCAGCGTGAGTTATGATATAGGGGTGTATATAACGGCTGAATCGACCGTAGGCTTTGATTTATGGATTTTAGAAATTACAAAAACTTTTTCAATAGCAGATAAAGAATGGCCGCTTATACTTTATGAGGATGAACAGCATAATTATAGCTATGATTTGGTATTTGCTCAGGATACCGGAATCAAAACTATAGATGCAATTATTGCACAGTTGGATTCGGTTATAGAAAAAGGCGATTCATATGATCCGACAAGAACTTTTGTTTTTGAAAATGATGAATCAATTATCACAATCCCGGACATATATATTCGAACAATAGATTTAACGACGGGTGAAATTACCTATGAAATCGTTGACGAGAGCGAACTGATATTCATAAATCAGGAACAGGTTTACAACATAGGGTATGAAATTTATCAAAACGACAGACAGATGCCGGCAATAGACAATCGGCTAAATATTCGAGTGGATAGCATGAACGAAGAAATAGCTCAATTGTATTTGCCTGTCAGAGTTATAAAAGAACCGATCCCCGTAGAGAGTCTGGCTTTATCTGCTGGAGACAACTCTAATACGATCGGTCTTACAGAATCGAAGTATTTAAATGTGGAAATATATCCCGATAATGCTTCTTATAAGAATTATGATTACAAAATCGATAAAATAGTAAAACCCGACGGTACAGTTTATCAAGGAGATTTAGATTTGTATGCGTATATAGATAATGGAGAGTTGTTTACGACTGAAGATATAGCGATAGGTTCTCAAATCTATATAACGGCAGAAACGTTACCCAATAATATAATTGAAACGACTGTACAAAGCAATATTTTAATAATTGAAGTTACGCGTATAGGAATCACGGAAATTATTTTCAGCGATCCGTATCGGCGCGGAGATATAAATCTTGGCGAAACATTATCGTTATCCGTTAGGGTTTATCCTGAAAATGCCACTATCAATATTTTACGCGATTCGCCTATAACGGTATCTTTAAACGATGGTTCCATAGCAACTCTTGAAAAAATAGATAATTGGAATTACACTTTAACAGCAAGTGATGATTTAAATAATTTAAATAAAGATATAAAACTAACACTCACTACAGAAAGTTATGCAAAAACTTATACATATCGCATAGGTTCTGTCCCTATACAAAGTATGGATATATACAATGAAACTACGGGAGAAGAATTAGAGAGCGAAATTGAATTATATAGATTATCCACGTTAAACCTTGAAACGGTCATAACCCCTGTAAATGCTTCGGTCGATGCCGTAAGTTATAACCTTTATTCAGAAGCACCTAATATCGGTTATTATATAACGGTATCCGAGGACGGTACTTTGACTGTTTCAGATATTGCCCCGTTTGATTTAGTCGTGTATTTATCCGCAACGGCGATGAATAGTACGACACAATCCTATAAGATCACGATCATACGTGTTCCTGCCGAATCGGTGTTGATAATGGCGGATACATCGTATATCGAACAAGGCACGGTAGTACATTTTAATGCCGTGATCAATCCGGAATACGCAGATATCGTAACAATACAATATGAACTTGTAGAAAATATTGCAGGGGTATTGATTTCTTCAAATATGGTATATGCAACGTCTACGGTGGCGATAGGAACGGAAATCAAAGTGCGGGCTATTGTGGACGGAGTAGCAAGTAATGTATTTTCACTATATGTAACGGGAGATTTGGATGCTCCGATCATACCGGCAGAAGGCGAGCCTTCGGGGGAAGAGTTTATTTATTCTTCTGATAGCGATATAGACGGAGACGTTCATTCTCAAGCGGCATAAGAAAGGTAATCCGCTGCCTCAAATTTAAAAACAGGGGCAGCGGAAGATAAAAAGTAACAGGAGGCAGATGGATATGCGAGAAAAGATAGTAAAAATGCTTGCCCCTCTATTGGTTATGTTGTTGGCAATATCTTGTGTCGGCATAATTCCCGCGGCGGCGGAAGATAATTTTTGGGACACATACCCGTTTGATCCCGCGGACAGGGAAAAGAAAGTGGTGTATATTTCAACATTGGGTGAACTGTTAAGTTACACTTTTGATTTTTATGAAGATTACGGAATAGAATATCAACAATACAAATTATATAACGAATACACGTTGGTATTGACGAAAGATTTAGACTTGGAAACGGATACAAGTTGGCACGAATATGCTCCCGATTGGGAAACGCGCGGATGGCCCGCAAGGCACACTTGCGCAAATATAGAGGGAGCGGGGCATACGATCTTTAATTTATGGGGAAGACCGGATGTTGCAAGCGCCGGTCCGGGAACGCAGGTAGGCTTATTTAGTTATTTATACAGTAACTATGTGCAGAATTTAAATATCGAATATGACAGTAGCAAAATGGCACAGGCGCCCGAACAAACAAATGTGGACCGTTTAGCTTTTCAAGGATATTATGGCGGGCTGTCATCGAGTTCAAATGACGCACATATTTCCAATGTACATGTAAAAGGCGACTTTCATATGGGCGGAGGAGCCGGCGGCATTGTAGAATGGGCTATTTCCAGCACAATAGAGCATTGCAGTTTTGAGGGAAACCTTTCCGGCAGTGACGTGGGAGGCATTGTTTCTCTTGCTGCAAACACAAGCATAAAGAATAGTTTTTTTAAAGGTTCTATAACAGCTCTTAGTGGCGGAGGTATTGCCCATCGCCCCGCTGCAGAAAAAAATATTTTTACAGAAATAAAAAACAATGTAGCGATTGTTACGGGGATAACAGAATTAGATATAGGCATTTATGCGGATGACTATCGGCCTTGGGGCAGTATGTTCGGGCAGGTAATAGAAGATCATATCGATCGTATATGTTTAGAAAACAATTATATATTAGAGGTCGAAGGTTATCCGTTGGCGACAAAATCTTTGGGTGATAAATTCAATATCGGAGGACCGAGATATCCGATCGAATATACGGAGACAGAAGTAAAGGGCTTTGACAATATAACGTCGTTTTCGGAAGAAACGAACTTGCCGGGGTTAGATTTTGAAAATGAATGGTATATGGACGAGGAGCAGGGCGAACCGCGGCTGAAGAGGAACCGTATAAGCGTGATCGATATGACGGAAGGAGAATGGCAAGACGAATTTACGGTAAGCACGGCGGAAAGATATTACGGAGAAGACGACGGAGCGGCGTTGGTGAAGGGAAAGATAAAAGACGAAGATCGCTGCCAACTTATTTATTTTACGCTGGACGGACAAGACGTGCTCGGAAAGATCGGGTTGGGCTCGTTGCCGCTGTTCACCGATACGAGCCATGTGGTCGTGGTAAAAGCGGACGGACTGTGTACGGCAAATATGTTAAAGCCGCAAGGCACGTTCACCATAAAAGTGAACGGAGAAATGATCCCGTCGGGAGCGGGGAAATACAGTTTTCCCTATCGGATGGGAGAGACGGTGACGTTGGAAGTGGTGCCGGAGGACGGCTATGAAATAACCGAAGCAAAATCAGGGGAAGGGTATGAACTGAAAGAGAAGGACGGCTGCGTATATGAAGTAACGTTTTCAGGGGAAAGTACGTTGACCTTGCCGGAAGTGAATCTGAATATCGCGCTGTCAAAGGTAGGAGGTGATGGTAAGCCCGCAAACAATCATACGGGATGGATCGTAGGGGTATCTGTAGGCGGAGCCGTGCTGATCGTTACGGCGGCGGTGATGATTATTGTTACAAAAAGAAGAAAGAAATTTTAATTTTTATGGGAGGGAATATTGATGAGAACAAAAAAATCGATTTTATGTTTGTTGTCGGCATTGGCAATCATCGTATTGTCTGCGGCGTGCATACTGTTGCTGCACAATATGCAGCCGAATCGTATTGCATTTGCGGAGGAAGCGGGCGAAGATGAGCCGACCGAAGTTGTAAGCGACGGCGGAACATTGACGATTATAGGGCAGACTGAGGTGTATCGCGGGGAGACGGTCACATATACCGTAAAATACACGACGGAGCCATCGGCAACTTTTTTGCAATATGACTTAAGCACTGCTGAAGTTACATTGGGGCCGACTACTCAGGGAGATCATTGCTACTTTTGCCCTATCACGGTTTCAGACGAGGCATTGCCCGGCACAGTGTTTACGTTTACGGTAACCAATTTACTCAACAACGACAGCGTAAGCATAGAAGTCAGCCTGAAAGTGCTTTACGCTACCGGGATAGAAGAATTGATGTTTGCGGTAAACGACACTCCGCTCGGAAACGAAGTGCCGAAAGTACATCCCGGAGATACTGTTTCAGTAAATATAGAAAAGTTTACGGTAGGGGATGAAATATATGAGGCAGGTAAATTGACGTTTACGCAATACAGTTTATCGCTGAAAGGTGACGGAGAAAAATATGCGGAATTAAACGAAAATTATACTCAAATCATCATTAAAGACGGAGCAGCCATTGATACGGACAATCCGGTCATTGTAGTGGAAGTAACGGTTACGCAAAATTGGGCGCCGGAAGAGTATCTCAATCTCAGAACTACCATAGAAATGCCCGTGTACGTTCCGCTTGAAACGTTTGAAGTTACGGGAACGGATGGAGAAATTGCGCGTAATTCTTCTTTTACATATGAAGTTAAATATAACAGCGGAATATACGGCGACAGCAGTTCTGAAAACGAGGAAGACAAATATATCGCGTCCGATAAGGGTTTCAAGTATAGTTTGACGGATGCAAACGGGAATCCTTTGACCGACAATTATTTTTCGGTCGACTGGGCAAACAGCGACATCGGCGAAGGATATTTCTTTACGATCAATGTGGCGAAGAACGCGCCCGCCGGTTCTACATTCAAAGCCGTATTGTCCAGCAATGTGGATCCGAACAAAACCGATACAATAGAATTGTCCGTTAAGGAATTGGAATCCGCTTATGCGCTCGTTTATTCCAAAGATTATACGGGAACTACAAATCCGGATAACGGCATACAACTTGTGGAGAACGGCAATAAAACACAGCTTCGCGTGGGTTACAATGCAGATATTTTGTTCAGGGGCTCGACGAGCAACACCCTCTATACTGTCTCCGCTTTGGATGAATATGGAGTCGTTGTGGATTTCGGCGGCGAACTTTCTTTTGAAACATTATACATATATAGTGATGGTCGAATGAGAATGGACACAACAGTGCCTGCCTATACGGGAGGAAACAGAACGTCGTTCGATTACACCGTAGACATTGGCGACGGTACAAAGTCATACGAGCAATTCAGCAAAACGGTTGAAGCGTATGTACCCGTGACCGGAAGCGTCGTGCAGAGTTTACAGCTGCAAAACGGAGGAGATTTTGTAAATAGCGCGCAAAAATATTTGCTTGAATTATCATACGACGTCGTAGCAAACGTCGGCAGCAATTATACGGTGCGCCCCATCGATCTTTATTATACCGTAAACAATTCTAATTTCACAATTACCAAGGATACGGTTAATAATAAAGTTCAGCTTGTTTGCAACACGCCGGACAATGTAGGAAACGGAAGCATAACAATAACAGTCAATAGTAACAGTTGGAGTTCATACGCCTATAACGGGCAAAATATGAACGGCACATGGAGTATATCGTTGACGGTAAAGCGAGGATTTATTACTACGGCTACGCATTTGAATGCTATACGGAACGATACGGGAACAACCAGCCGTTACAAACTCCAGGATACGATTTATCTTAACGCAGATGATATATGGACGCCGATTTCTTCTTTCAGCGGTGTATTGGACGGCAACAATCGTTCTATTGTAAATCTGACCGTAGGGAATTATAATGCAGAATGTTCAGAAAGTATGTTTGGTTTTATCCAGGAAAATTACGGTACGATAAAAAATCTAAATTTATCACAGGCATATGTCACTCTTCACGATTTGTGGGTTGATGATTCAGGTGGGGATTATTTTATAAATTATAGTAATCTTCCTCTGTATTGTGGATTTTTCGTGGCAAAAAATTACGGAACAATATCCAACTGTGACAGTACGGGCTCTTACTTCCAATTCGCTTGCGTTATTGCCTACTCTGAAGCCTACGCAGGAGTGATTTGCGGTGCAAACTACAATCTTATAGAGAATTGTGAAGTGTTTGAATCTGCCGTACAAATAGGCATGGGAAACGCAGGCGGAATAGCCGGATACAATGAATATGGACAGATAAGGAATTGTTCTATAAGTTTATCCTCTATTTACTGCTATATGGATTTTGATGATTCGCTTTCAGCACTTAAGCTACTACGTTATTCGGGAGAGCATTATGCTTCCGCAGGCGGGGTTGTCGGTCATTCGAAAGGCGGTACCATTTCTGGCTGTACGATATATTCAAATGTAACAATAAGATATAACGGGTATGAAAGTGAAAGTCGCTCTTTGGCACCTTGTTTGGGCGGGATTGCCGGCAAAACGGAAAGTAATACTTCTATTTACGGCAATACCTCTAACGGGGAAGTGGAGCAGGGAGAATTGAAAGAAGTAACATGGAAAGGCGGTTTTTTATGGCTAGAAACAAAAAGACACAATCAGGCGCAGCATGTAGGCGGTGATGTAGGTTACAATATGGATGCATAAAAAACTCTTTAAGAGAGCCGGCGATGTGACCGGCTCTCTTTTTTGTGACATTATAGCAAAAAGTAAAAAATATCCCTATTTATTTTACCATAAAAAATATGACAATTTCTGTCAATTTATTGAAAATTTTTTGAATTGTTTTTTGGGAAATTTTAGGCGGAAGCATTGACTTTTGATCCGTATAGGTATATAATAAATTAAAAATACGAACATATGTTTGTATTTTTTGAATAAATCATTGGATATTAAGGAGAGAAGGATGGAAAGGCAAGACGTGAAATGCCCTTTGTGCGGGCATATAAACAGAGGAGTCGATTTAGACGAAACGGACGGCTGGGTGGAATGCGAGCAATGCGGGAGTGATTTTGCGTCCGGAGAGTGCTTGGAGAGGGTAATGCAATCGACGTATTCGGTATTGCATCCAGTCGAGATAGCTAAACTGAACGTCGAAGGTAATAAGGAGCATCCTATATCGTGATAATAAAATCCCCCAAAGGAAACAAGAGTTTAGAGTGAGAGATCAGGAATAAAAGCAAGGGGGTGGAATAGATGGAATTAGAGGAACTTACGCAACCGTACCGAGAAGTTTGCGATTGGTGTCATAAGGAGATAATCGCATTCAAATCGGAGGACGGCAAGATCAGATACCGATGTCCGCATTGCGGCACGATGACGGTGAAGAGTTACAAGTCACGCAACCATTATACAAAAGATATACGGCGCCCGCGAGGGATATGATACAAAGTAAAAACTGCATAAACCGGCTGACGGGAGAGGATGGTCGAGCTGAAACAGAGCTTTAATAAAGCCATTCAGAATACGTCAGTGAAGATCGTTCGGCGCGTCCAAAGATATTACCTGTGAGGTCAGCGATAAGCCCGGGATTCCGAGAGGAATCCGAGTTTACCGCCGGCCTCTTTTTTTATGCCAAAAACAGGCAGATTCTCCTGTTATAAAAGGATCGAAAAAAATATTTTATGCCTGACTTGCAATAAGGGCAAAGGATACATACGGCTTCTTTTAATTTTGGGAAAAGAAGCGGAAGGTATCTTTTCTTGCCATGCCCTTATTGCGAGCGGAATGGCTCGGAAAAGGTTTTTCAGCGTTGCTCCTTTGCCCGGACTTGCGGTTCGGCGAAGGAGTTTTTTCATGGAAACCAAAGAGCAAAAGCAGTACTACGTTACCGTAAAAGGTCAGAAAGTACCGGTGAGCGAAGAGGTGTATCGCGCGTATGTCCGACCGGTGAGAGCGCAGCAGCGTGCGATGCGCCGGAATTGGAGATGTGTTTTGAAAGCGGACAAATACGGACTGGTTCGTTGCAAGGAGGATTGCAGTCAATGTCCTTGTGCGCAGGAAGGGAACGTGCCTAACGGGAACGGGACTTCGTTGGATTTATTGTGCGAAGCAGGCTTTGATGCGCCGTCATCGGTGGATATAGAAGCTGACTTAATTGAGTGCGAAGAACGGATGGAGCAATCGGCGAGAGTGCAGGAAGCAATCAGACAGCTCAATGAGCGGCAGCAATATATTATCCGAGAAGTTTATTTTAATGGCAGAACGCAGGCAGAAGTAAGCAGGGCCTTAGGAATTGATAAGACTTCAATTTCAAAAGCGGTAGCGAGGGCATTAGCCAGTTTGAAAAAAATTTTGAAGAAAAATTAAAAATATTTCTGTTAGACCGCCAACTTTTCAAACTTTTTGTCCTTGTGGTAGTGAAAGGGTAATGAGTTCGTTTTGAGAGTAAACGGAAAACAGAGTCCTGTGGATACCGTTTGAATCGCCTCAAACCGATCGGGAGGGAAGCAGATGGCATCCATCGAACAAGTCAAAGCGGATTTACGAGAGATCAGGTACTACTATTCGCGGAAGGAGCAGCTGGACGATGCAAGTCATTCTATCGGGCCTTTGCCCATTAAACGGATTTTGGAGAACTACAACTGCGCGATCCGGAAAGCTCCCTTGCGATTATACGACCTGTATGCCTGTCTGTATATCCGGGGGCAGACGCAGGAAGCCATAGCGTTGGACTTGGGCTATACGCCGCAATATATCCGGAAGCTGATAAACGAACTCTTTGCCTTTTTCAGAAACAATTTATCGAACAAGGAGAACGAAAATGAAGGAAAGCCTTAAAAACTTTTTTGCAATGCTGGCGGGGGTAGATCCTTCCGATATCGAAATATTTGGCGAAGAGGAAGACGAGAACGGCGTCATCGATGATGAAGGAAAGGACGAATGCGAGATCCCCGATTTTGTGCAGGGCGCAACGAACGTGTACAGGACGAAAAGTTATATCGTCAAGCAGAACGTATCGCTCGGGCATCAGGGGCTGGAGAGCACGACGCTCATCAGCCGGGATACCTATTATGTGAGGACGCCCAAACGCGATGCGGTGTACGAGCGTATCTTTGAGGGGAATCAAAACCTTGAAGGCAGGCGAATCCCCACAATGGCTTATTTCCGCACCTATCGGGCATAAGCGGTCAATAAAGCAATAACGGTCAGTCCGGTGAAATTGCGGTACTGCGGATCCGCGGATAAAAAAGGTGGCCACCTTATGCGTACCGAGTGCAGGAATTGCAAAGGATAGGACGAACCGATTGCAAAAATACAATTTCATATCAAAATTTACGCTTGGCTAACGGCAACACGGGCAAGCAGCGAGGCGCTGCGACAGAATTCAAATTTTATGGAGGTTATTTTATGGCGAACACGAAGGAAAAGACAGTACAGCCTGCCGCCGAAAGTAAGCCGAACAAATACCGCGACGGACGTTGGTCTATACCGTCCAAGAGGGCAAAAGGCTACGCCGCCGACAGGAAGGCGAAAGTACATACCTACGGTCCGAAGGAAGGCAAGGAATTATCGGTGTTCGAGGCGGGGATGCGTTCGGGGTATCTGCAATGCCAGAGCGACCATGCGGGCATCTATAAGTATAAAAAGGCGCTCGCGGAAGGTAAGAGCAAGCAGGAAGCGCGGGAGATCTCGCGCCGTAAATGGAAAAAATAAAGAACAATAAGGAGATGAAAAGAGATGGAAAAGATGGCGATCAAGGTAGAGCGTGAAACATTCGAGATGGACGGGAAAACGTATTTCGGGTATTTCATTAAGGGGAATATCCGCGGCAGGGACGTAAAGATCGGGATCAAGCCTCCCGACAACGGCGGCTATACGGTACTGGATATCGTCTTTGACGGGGCGATGTCCGCGGATCTGGAAGTCACGCCGTTCGAGATGAAAACGGAAAACGGGAAAGTGATCGCGGGCAATACATATGCGGTGACGTCGGTCGATCCGGAAACAGGTGAAGTCTATTCCTGTAAGGTAAAGCCTGCCCGCGAATCGGACAAGACGCTTTTGCAAATGTTGCTCCGATAAACGGTACAAGCGGAGAATTGCGGCTCGGCGTGTTTCGGGCCGCAGTTTTCCGTAACAAAAATAAAGTATGGAGGACAAAAGAGTGTACGACGAATATGAAGACTATGATTTTGAGGATATCGAACTGTCCGAGCATAAGCGCTCGGACAAAGTGAAGTGGATTATTTCGTTCCTGCTCATCTTCGTGCTTTTGGCAGGAATGATTGGGGCATGGGTAATGCTGTTAAAACCGGAGAACGAAGCGCCGCCGCAGGAAGAAGAGGTTATCGAGGAAGAGAGCGGCACTGCGGAAGTCAGGAGCGTGGTTCTGGCGATGAAAGCGGCGGCAGCGGCGAACGGCGGTGTGAGCAAATCACTAACCGCCACGGTGTACCCTTCGGACGCGCGGAACAAAGCCGTGGATTGGACGCTCGAATGGCTGGACACGGAAAAGGAGGAGACGCTTTCGGAATATCTCA
>ERZ1106952.528-NODE-528-length-16936-cov-3.253658_pt1 | contig 16936 bp, 13 predicted proteins | sample MGYA00403677_ERZ1106952 | MGnify/ENA primary metagenome ERZ1106952 (study PRJEB35170, sample SAMEA104062415) | human gut metagenome | biome: human gut; feature: human-associated habitat; material: faeces | place: Denmark | collected 2012-05-14 ...
TTCGAGCTGACCGTCGGCCGTCCGCAGGTGGTCACCAAGACCATCGACGGCGTGGTCAACGAGCCGATGGAAAACACCACCATCGACGTGCCGGAAGAGTACATGGGCGCCGTCACCCAGCTGCTCGCCGACCGCAAGGGCCGCATGGACAACATGACCAACCACGGCACCGGCTGGGTCCGTCTGCAGTTCACCGTGCCGTCCCGTGGCCTGATCGGCTTCCGCACCGCGCTGCTGTCCGCCACCCGCGGCACCGGCATCGCCTCCTCCATCTCCGCTGGCTACGCTCCGTGGGCCGGCCAGATCGTGACCCGCCAGAACGGCTCCATGGTCTGCGACCGTCAGGGCGTCGCCACCCCATACGCCATGCAGCGTCTGCAGGCACGCGGCAACTTCTTCGTCGAGCCGCAGTCCCCGGTGTACGAGGGCCAGGTCGTCGGCATCAACAACAAGCCGGACGAGCTGGATGTGAACATCACGCTGGCCAAGCACATGACCAACATGCGTTCCGCCACCGCGGACGTGCTGGAAACCCTGACCCCGCCGATCAAGATGAGCCTCGAAGAGTCCCTGGACTTCGCCAACGAGGACGAGTGCGTGGAAGTCACTCCGGAGTCCATCCGCGTGCGCAAGATCATTCTGAGCCGTGAGGATTGGTACAAGTGGCGCGCCAAGCAGCGTCGCCAGAACAACGCTCAGAATAACAAGTGATTCTTCGCATTGTTTTGGCGCTTCGCGGGAACGGTAGTGTGTTCCGCTAGTGCGCTAAACGCTTAAGAAAGGCAAGAGATGTCGGCGGTTTTCCGCGTATCTCTTGCCTTTCTTGCTGTTTTGTAAGGAACGTAGGGCATAGTGGAGGACATGACGCAACGCACGCAGGAAACACAGCCGGAACCGCAATCGCAATCACAGGACGGCATCGGCCGCAGGCTGCTGCCGTGGTCGCATCGTCTACCGGTATGGGCGCGGTTTTTGGTTGACCTGTTCGCCGGTGCCGTCGTCGGCGTGATCGGCACGATGGCGCACCGCATGGGCGCGTCGGCGAATATTCCCTACGGTCTTGTGATCGCATATGCTCTGGTCATCATCTCGACATGGTCGGCGCGTTCACGTGATGGCGTGTCGGGCCTCGCATTGCATCTGATCAGTTCATCACTGGTGGTCTGGACCGTCATGGCCGGTTACGGTCCGGGCGGGGACGCCATGATTCCCGTCGGATTCGGCGAGACGGCGACGTTGCCGTATTTCAGCAACAACGCCGGCTATTTCTGGCTATACGGCGTGGTGCTGATTCCATTGATCATGCTGGCGCTGCCCAAGAGCTGGTTCACGATGCCGCCGCGCACTGAGGATGACTCCACGGAATATGACCAGAACGAATCGTCTGAACCGGACCATGACACCGCCCAACCGGTGGACTAGACCCCTCCACAGCCTCGCGAATGCGCTAAGGTGCTTAGGATGACCCGCAACAAGGAGGCACAGGCGGCAATGAGCGCACGCAAGCTGTTCTATCTGGGGCCACAAGGCACCTTCACCCATCAGGCGGCCGTCAATGCCGCCCAAGAGTTGGCACGGCTCGAACCGCAAGGCTTCGACCTGATGCCCATGGACGATGTGCCGCAGATTCTCGACGCCGCACAGCACGGCGACGGCTGGGGAATCGTGGCCTGGGAGAACAACGTCGAAGGGTACGTGGTCCCCAACCTCGACGCCCTGATCGACGCGAAGGACCTTGTCGGATTCGCACGCGTCGGTGTGAACGTCGAATTCGACGCATACGTGGCGCAAGGAGCCGATCCAGCCGAAGCGCGCATCGCCACAGCCCATCCGCACGGTCTCGCGCAATGCAAACGATTCATCGCCGAACATCGGCTCTCCACACAGCCGGCCACATCCAACGCGGCGGCCTGCCGGGACCTTATCCCAGGTGAAATCGCCTTCGGTCCCGCCATCTGCGGCGAACTGTACGACATCACCCGCATCGGCACCGCCATCCAGGATTACCAAGGAGCCGCCACCGACTTCCTCGTGCTCGCGCCACGCGCCGAAGTCGCACGGCTGCTCGCCAAACCACGCGCCGAAGCTAACGTCGAATACGAATCGGTATTGACGCTCATCCCGCTCGTCACCGGCCCAGGCGTGCTCGCCAACCTGCTCGACGTGTTCCGTGACGCGGGACTGAACATGACCAGCTTCATCTCACGGCCCATCAAAGGACGCACCGGCACATACAGCTTCATCGTCACCCTCGACGCCGCCCCTTGGGAGGAACGTTTCCGCGACGCGCTCGTGGAAATCGCAGAACATGGCGACTGGGCCAAAACACTCGCCGTCTACCCGCGCAGGGAACGCCCCAACCCGCCCGTCACCTCATGGATGCTGCCGCAAGGCGGCGTACGACTCGACGACAGCCACCTGCCGGACGATTGGCAGAACGACGAAACCGTCAGAAGGGAGCTGATGTGGTGAAGCCACGCATCGCAATCGTAGGACTCGGCCTCATCGGAGGATCACTGGCACGCCGACTCGTCAACGCCGGCTGCGAAGTGACCGCATGGAACCACAACGACCGCCCCTACGCCACCGCTGAAGCCGACGGCATCATCTGCAAACCCACCTTGGCGGCACTCGCCGAAACCAAACCGAACGTGCTCGTACTGTGCAACCCGCTCAAGGCCATGCCCGAAATCCTCGGCGCATTGAAACCATTGATCGACACGGAAACAACCACGCTCACCGACGTGGGCAGCGTCAAAGGCATGGTCCGCGACCAAGTCAAAGCCATTGGTCTTGACGGCTGCTACGTCGGAGCACACCCGATGGCCGGAAACGAACTGTCCGGCTGGGAGGCATCCGACCCGACACTCTATGACGACGCGCTCTGGGCCATCACCGTCGACGAACACACCGAATACCGCCGGTTCCGCGCCGTGGCCGACATGATCGTGAACCGTTGCGGCAATCGGCTCATCGTACTTGACGACGCCACCCATGACCGTTGCGCCGCGCTCATCTCACATATGCCTCACGTCATCGCCACCGCCATGATCAACGAGCTGGTGGCCAACCCGAACCGCAACATCGCGGCCGCGCTCGCAGCCGGGTCCTGGCGTGACATGACGCGCGTGGCGCTGACCGATCCGAACCGCACACGTGCCATGGTGGAGGAGGACGCGGCCAACGTGGAGACCCTGCTACGCAACATGGCCAACCGATTGACGTTGGTGGCCAACGTGCTGCACGACATGGCCGATACCGGCGTGCGCCCCACGGAAGGCGACGTGAAGCAAATGGACCGTTTCTTCACCCAAGGCCAACCGTTCCGCGACTACAAGGCCGCCAGCAGGCAGCCGGAGTACGCCGAACATTGCGCGACGGTCGAACTGTCGATTCCCGAAAACGATTGGCAGCGCACGCTGCTGGAATCCGCCCGCAGAGGCGAGCATATCGTGCGATTCGACGGCGAGCGCACCGCGATCGCGCAGGCGCGTTCCGTGGTCTGACGACTGACGCCATCGCTATGCAAAAGCGCCGCAATCGCAGAAAAATCAGTGCGATTGCGGCGCTCTTGTCTTTGCGCGCGGTAGGGGGAGGCATGCGACTACGGACGTGGCCGAGTCATGGAACGTTCCGGCACCGGCTTGATCGTCACGATTTCGTCGGCGGGAATCGTGACACGCTGCTCGGGACGTGAGCCGTTCGCCGCCGCATCGCGCGTCATCTCCAGTTTCTGACCGTCCCACGAACGCACGTGGCCTACGTAATCGCGGAACTTCATACGATGATCGGTGGAATCGACGCCTTCCAAGGTGCGCACCACGATGCGCGCTCCTACTGGAATCTCATTGGGAATAGGCATTGCTGCCTCCTTTCGATGTTCCGCTCCAACTGTCTCACTCGCTCGCCACGGCGTCAAGGACCGGCTGCTTCAACGCGCGGGAGGCGGGGGAGATGCTGGACACCAGACCGACCACAATCGACAGCAGCAGGAACACGAGCAGCTGCAACCACGGAATCGCCAGCGTCTCCAAACCTTCGGACGCGTAGACCGCACGAATCACCACTCCCGCGGCGACGCCGACGACCAAACCCAACACCGTGCCGAACACGGAGATGATCGCCGCTTCGATGCCAAGCATGCCACGCACCTGGCCACGTGACGTGCCGATGGCACGGAGCAGACCAATCTCCTTGGTGCGTTCCGACACGCTCAACGCCAGAGTGTTCACGATGCCGAAAATGGCGATGATGATGGACAAAGCCAGCAACGCGTACAGGACCATGAGCATCTGATCGATCATCGAACTCATCGTGGACTTGTACTCGTCACGATCGAACACGACGATTGTGTAGTATTTCTTGATTGTTTTCTTCAGGGCCTTCTTGACTTGGGCCGTGTCGGCGCCCCGCTTGTCCGTGACGAACGCCTGCATGACGAACATGGTCTGCTTGTTGCCGATCTGCTCGGCCAAATCGTCGTTGACGATCGCGAAATCGCGGTATACGGAATTCGATACAATCGCGCCGATGGTCAGCGTCTTTCCGGTGGTGACCTTCTTCGTCTTGACCAGCGTTTTCGGATCGACGTTCTTGGCGTCGTTCGTGTACTGTTCGATTTCCGAAGCCTTGGCCTGCGCTCCTGCCGAGTCGCCGGATGCGGCCAATTGCTGGGCCTGCGACTGCAATTCCTGCACATGCGCCTGCACCTTGGCCTGGTAATCGGCCTGCGCCTTGGCTGTGGCCTCCTTGTCTACCACGATGTTCTCGGCCGTGGCCTTGACCTTCTGACCCACATGCCATCCACGATCGTCGGCAATGGTCTTGCCGACGAGCAGCTTGCCATCCTTCAACGCGGCAGCGGCATCACCTTCGGTGGTTTCGGCGGCGAAGATCTTGGTGAACAGCTCCGGCTGTGTGGCGAACGTGAACCCGTTGATGGCTTTGCCGTCATATTTCACACCAAGCACCACACGGTTCGACACCACATGATTCACGCCATCGACCTTTTTGATGTCTTTGATGGCCTGGTCGGGAATCTGCCCGGCCGAAGCCGAAGATACGGCGAAATCGGCTTTGAGCCCGGTATCCACCAGCGAATTGACCGAAGCCTTCGCCGACGTGGCCACCACGCCCAGACAGCTGACAATCGCCACTCCCACGAACAGGGCGGCTGCGGTGTTGGACGTGCGACGTTTCGAACGAGAAATGTTACGTTGCGCGAGACGCCCAGTCACGGTGAAGGCCTTCGATGGCAGCCAGCCGAGCACCGCGCCCGCGGTGGACACGTATGCCGGTCCCGCCACAATCACGCCGATCACGGCCAGCGCCGCGCCAATACCGAGCGGCCAGCCGACAGCGATACTGTTGAGCGCCTTCCACGGCGTCGGACCGCCGTCACCATCCGCGGCGGCCAAAGCGTAGGTGAAACCCCAGCTCAGGAAGCCCAACAGCACCATGACGGTGCCGAGGATGCCACGTGCGAGGACGGGCTTTTCCGGATTGACGGTTTCGTTCATCGCCTGAATCGGCGGGGCAAGCGCCGCATTTCGCGCCGGCAGGGCCGCACCGATCAACGTCACCACAATGCCGACCACAAGGCCGACGAGCATGTCGGAAACGGTCGGATTGGTGGCGCCGGTCAATGGCATACCCATATTCGCCAAACCGGATGCGATGAGTTTGACCATGCCCCAGCCGAGCCCGATGCCTGCGAGCGAACCTACCAGGCCCAGCAACAGAGCTTGCACGATCACCGTGGAGAACACTTGCAGGGGAGAAGCGCCGATGGAACGCAGCAGCGCATAGCCGCGCATCGACTCGCGCACGATCATGGAGAACGTGTTGGCGATGATGAACGAGCCGACAAACAATGCGATCACCGCGAAAATCAGAATAAGCGGTTGGATGAAGCCGAGCGCGTCCTGCGTGGATTTGGTTGATTCGTCACGGTATTCGTCACCGGTGATGGCATGCGCCTTCGCCGATCTCGGCAGCGCCTTGTTGATACGGTCCGCCAGCTGCTGCTGCGCGTTGTCGTCAAGCGGCGTGGTCTTATTGCCGTAGACGCTGATCAACGCAGTCTTGTCCGGATCGTCCGATTGCTTGTTCGCCTGTTCCTTGGCCGTCGCGGGATCGATGGCGATGATGATGGCGCCTGCCTGGCTGGCATCGGTGGTGAAGATGCCGCTGACGGTCACCTTATGAGCGCCGTCCGGATAGACGATTTTCGTCTTATCGCCGACCTTCAGACCCGACTGTTCGGCGGCGAAGGAATGAAGGGCGATCTCATCGCCGTTCTTCGGCCACGTGCCGGTCGTGAACTTGGCGGACCGCCACGGCGACGACTTGCCCATGCCTATGGCGAGCGTCGGAGACCCCATGGTGGTCACCGCATCGCCATGCTTGTCGAGCAGCACCACGCCGGACAGCATGTGCACGACGCGTGCCGAGGAAACACCGTCGACCTTGGCTATCGTACCCGCCAGATCGACGTCGACATCGTTGTAGCTTTTCGTCGATCCCATCGACATCGCCGACGAATCTTTTTTCTTCTCCTGCGAACCGCGCACGTACACGTCATGGTCCGCATTGGTGGACATCATCTGTGAAACCTGGTTGTTGAGCATTTCGCGGAAACAGAACGAGCCGACCACGAAACTCACGCCGAGCGCGATGGCCACGATCGACATGATGAAACGGCCGAAATGGCTGCGCGCGTCGCGCAATCCTATGCGAATCATGCCTGTGCGCCCTCCGTTGCGGTGGACGGCGCGACCATGTCGGCTGCAGGAACGTCGTCGATATCGTCGTCGCCGGCGAACACCTCAAGAATCTCGTTGTACGTCGGATGCTGCATGTCGCGGGTGATGTTGCCGTCGGCGAGCACCAGCACACGGTCCGCGAAGGAGGCCGCACGCGGATCGTGGGTGACCATGACGATCGACTGGCCGTAGTCGCGTACCGAATCACGCAGGAAGCCAAGCACCTCACGGCTGGAGCGCGAGTCGAGGTTGCCGGTCGGCTCGTCGGCGAAGATCACGGACGGTCGTGCCATGATGGCGCGGGCGCAGGCCACACGCTGCTGCTGGCCGCCGGACAGCTGGCTTGGACGGTGGGTAAGACGCTTTTCGAGACCGACCACCTTGACCACCTGGTTGAACCATTCGCGGTCGATCGGACGTTTCGCGATCTGCAACGGCAGCAGGATGTTTTCTTCGGCGGACAGCGTCGGCACCAGATTGAACGATTGGAAGATGAAGCCAATCTGCTCGCGGCGCAGGTCCGTCAACTGCTTCTGGTTCATGGAGGAGACCTCGAGTCCCTCCACGATCACCTTGCCGGACGAAGGGGTGTCGAGCCCGGCCATGCAATGCATGAGCGTGGACTTGCCGGAACCGGAAGGGCCCATGATGGCGGTCATTTCACCGCGCTTGAATTCCACATTCACATGATCCAACGCCATCACTTCGTTGTCTTTTGAGCCGTAGACCTTGGTCAGGTCGATGGCGCTGGCCACAATCCCATCATCGGGGTTTTCGGCTGTCGGATGCTGTACGTCATGAATGGAATGACGAGTCATAATACCGCCTGTTCGTAAGATGCCTAATCGTCATCAGTCTATCGGTATGGGGACATAATGGAATCGTGCCATCGCGTGAGATGACATTCGATCGCGCTGCGGAATGGCATTTATACGGTGTCTGCGTGGTGTCTGTTCATTTCAGACGAAGCGGAAGGTGGTTTGCATGTGTTTCGATGATGCGTTGGACGGATTCGACGCCTATCTGAAAGCCAACCGAGGGTTGAGCGCAAACACCCGCAGGGCGTACCGCAGCGATGTCGAGGAATGCTTGGTGGCGTTGCGGGAACAGGGTTGCGTGGATCTGAATGAGGTGACCATCGAGGATTTGCGCCTGTGGATGGCCAAATCGTCCAAAAATCACGCACGCAGCAGCATGGCGCGCAAAACCGTCGCCGTGCGTGGATTCTTCGCATGGGCGTACGACCATGACATGGCGTCCGCCAACCCGGCGGCTTCGTTGCAGACGCCGAAAATCCCCGATACGCTGCCGGCGGTATTGAACGAAACGCAGGCGCAGCAGCTGATGGACCGCGTTGATGAGGACGGCATGGAGGCGCGATCGCAGGAACCGAATATGAAAAAACAGGCGATCGCGCTGCGTGACGCGGCCATGCTGGAACTGCTCTATGCCACCGGCATGCGTGTGGCGGAACTGGTCGGACTCGACGTGGCCGACGTGACATTCGGCAACCGCACGGTGAAAGTGACCGGCAAAGGCGACAAGCAGCGTGTCATGCCATTCGGCGCACCAGCCGACAAGGCCTTGCGCGATTGGCTGGAACATGGCCGTCCCGTACTATGCGGTGACATGTCGGACGACGCGTTCTTTTTGGGATCGCAGGGCGGGCGGATCGGTCAACGTATGGTGCGCAAGGTGGTGCACGACCGGGCACGGGAGGCCGGCGTGCCAGACATCAGTCCGCATGCGTTGCGCCACAGTGCGGCGACCCATATGCTCGACGGGGGAGCGGACCTGCGTGAGGTGCAGGAGATGCTGGGGCATTCCTCGCTGAAGACCACGCAGCGTTACACACACGTGTCCATCGAACAGTTGAAGGCGCGATACGGACAGGCGTTTCCACGGGCGTGACGCGGATTGGCAAAGTACGCTGACAGCGAACGGATATGTCCGCGTCCGTCCATACGCACGATGCGGATAAGTTGTTCCGGCGATAAGCGGGAAAAACGGATTGTTTTATCAGATGATGAGTTTTGATTTGATTATTTTGCATGGGCCTCCCTCGGATATGGAGTGGTTGTCCCTCAATCGAGTGATAATGAACCCACCATCAGAACGAAGACGGACGTTGATGCCACGGTATTGACGCCCGCCTTCTTTTTGAACAGTGTCTTACGGCTCTGGAAATAATGGATAAGGAGAATATGAATTCCATGAAGAAGAAAGCTCTGGCTTTCGCTGCGGCCGCATGCGCATTCGGCATGCTGCTCAGCGGTTGCGGCTCTTCCAACGGTGACTCCACCGCTGACAAGGGTTCCAACGTCATCACCGCATACAATTCCGAACCGCAGAACCCGCTCATCCCGGGCGACTGCAACGAGACCGGCGGCGGCAAGCCGCTCGACCTGCTGTTCGCACGTCTGATTTCCTTCGACGCCAAGGGCAACGCCTCCAACGAAGTGGCGGAGTCCATCAAGTCCAACGATGACGCCACCCAGTACACCATCAAGCTTAAGGATGGTTGGAAGTTCACCGACGGCACCCCGGTGACCGCCGAATCCTTCACCAAGGCATGGAGCTACACGGCCAACGCCAAGAACGCCCAGCTCGGCTCCTCCTTCTTCTCCACCATCAAGGGCTACGACAAGCTCCAGGATGGAGACAAGCTCAAGGGCGACGAACAGCTCGAGGGCCTGAAGGTCGTCAACGACCATGAATTCACCGTCGACCTGAACCGTTCCGACTCCGTGTTCGCCATCAAGGTCGGCTACACCGCATTCGCTCCGCTGCCGGAATCCTTCTTCAAGGATCCGAAGGCCTTCGGCGAGAAGCCGGTCGGCAACGGCCCGTACAAGTTCCAGTCCTGGGACCACGACAACCAGATCGTGCTGGTGAAGAACCCCGACTACAAGGGCAACCGCGTCGCCAAGAACGACGGCGTGACCTTCAAGGTCTACACCAAGGATGAGGCCGCCTACGCCGACATCCAGTCCGGTTCCCTCGACGTGATGGAGTCCGTCCCGGCCTCCGCCACCAAGACCTTCCAGAAGGACTCCACCGTACAGGCCTACAACAAGGCCGGCTCCGTCATCCAGCAGTTCACCATCCCGGCCAAGCTGAAGCACTTCGAAACCGACACCGAGGAAGGCACCCTGCGTCGCCAGGCCGTCTCCATGGCCATCAACCGCGAGAACATCTGCAAGAAGGTGCTCAACGGCACCGGCACCCCGGCCGCCGACTTCACCTCCCCGCTGACCCCGGGCTACTCCGATTCCCTCAAGGGCTCCGGCAACCTGAAGTACAACGAGAAGAAGGCCAAGGAACTGTGGGCGAAGGCCAACGCCATCAGCCCGTGGACCTCCGATGACAAGTTCACCTTCGCCTACAACGCCGATGGTGGACACGAAGTCATCTACACCGCCGTGGTCAACTCCATCAACAACGTGCTGGGCGCCGGCGTGGCCGCCACCAACCCGTACCCGACCTTCAACGATTTCCGCACCGCCGTGTCCGACCGCAAGGTGAACGGCGCGTTCCGTAGCGGCTGGCAGCCGGATTACCCGTCCGCCGAAAACTACCTGGTGCAGAACTTCGCCTCCGCCGCTGCCGATGGCAACGGCTCCAACGATGGCGACTACAAGAACCCGGAGTTCGATGCGCTGTGCGACAAGGCCGCTGCCTCCAAGTCCGTCGCAGACGCCAACAAGCTGTACCAGCAGGCACAGGAAGTGCTGCTCAACGACCTGCCGGCCGTTCCGCTGTACTACGCCAATGCCTATGGTGTGGCCTCGACCGGTGTCTCCGGCTTCGAGATGAACTGGCAGAACCTGCCGGTCTACGAGAACATGACCAAGTCCGGCAAGTGAGCCGTTCTCTGATTTTGATTTCGTAGGATCGACATGAAGGAAGGAACGGATTCGAATATCCGTTCCTTCCTTTCCGCGTAATAAACGGGGCTTCCATCGGAGGTCCATGACGGCTGGACATGCGACATCAACAGAAGATGTCCGCGCGTGGGGTATATTTTCAGCTGTCTTTCATGAAACTGCAATATAAAGCACTGTGGTGCAGTATCACTGATACGTAACGGGGCAAGCGCCGGCCGCCCCGGGCCTCATGTCCTATACGCGTGAGCGTAGGGGACGAAGCCGCAAACGGCTGGCGAACGAGTGAGTAATCAAAAGGAGAAACCAATGGGCAAGTATCTTCTGCGACGCATTCTGCAGATGATCCCTGTGGTTCTCGGCACGACGCTTCTGGTGTATGCCCTGGTGTTCGCGTTGCCGGGCGACCCGGTCAAGGCGATGTTCGGCGACAAGCCGGTCAACGAAGCGGTCGCGGCCCAGATCCGTGCCGAATACAATCTGGACAAGCCGTTCATCGTCCAGTATCTGCTGTTCCTGAAGAACGCGCTGACCCTCGACTTCGGCAAGACCTTCTCCGGACAGCTTGTCATCGACGTGATCGGCCGCGCCTTCCCCGTGACCATCAAGCTCGCCCTGATGGCCTTCGTGTTCGAAGCGGTTTTCGGCGTGATCTTCGGTGTGATCTCCGGCCTGAAGAAGGGCAAGTGGTGCGATACCGTCATCCTGATCTTCTCCCTGCTGCTCATCTCCGTGCCGACCTTCGTCACCGGCTTCCTCTGCCAGTACTTCCTCGGTGTGAAGTGGCATCTGCTGCCGGTCACCGCCGGAGCGAATCCAGGATTCCTTGATCTGCTGATGCCGGCCATGGTGCTTGGCTCTGTATCGATGGCGTACATCATCCGTCTGAGCCGTACGGAGATTTCGTCCAACATCGCCCTCGACTATGTGCGCACCGCGCGCGCCAAGGGCATGGACAACAAATCCGTCATGCTGCGCCACGTGCTGCGCAACTCCATGATCCCCGTCGTCACCTATCTGGGCCAGGATCTTGGCGCACTGATGGGCGGCGCGATGATCTCCGAAACCATCTTCAACGTGCATGGCATCGGCTACCTGACCTATCAGAGCATCCTCAAGGGAGAAGGCAACCTGGTGGTGTCCATCGTGACGCTGCTCATGCTGATCTTCGTGGTTTGCAATCTGCTGGTCGACATGCTGTACGCCGCGCTTGATCCGCGAATCCGTTACGCGTGAGTCGAGGGAGGGAACAAGAAATGACCGAAATGAATGAGACCAATCCTTCCACCGTGCTTCCGGGACAGGAACGCTATGTGGCACCGCTCGATGAGACGCCCCTGAAGGCCGTCGACTCGATGGACGAATCCGCACCGGCTTCGAACATGTGGGCCGACGCATGGCGAACCCTGCGTAAGAACCCGCTGTTCATCATCTCCGGACTGCTGATCATCTTCATCGTGTTCGTGGCGCTGTTCCCGAGCGTGTTGACCAAGCAGAACCCGAACTACTGCACGCTCGACAATTCCCTTGAGCCGGCTTCCTCAGGCCATCCGTTCGGCTTCGACCTGCAAGGTTGCGACGTATACTCCCGTGTGGTCTACGGCACCCGCACCTCGCTGAGCGTCGGCGTGTTCGCCACACTGCTGGTGGTGCTGCTCGGAACGCTGATCGGCGCAATCGCCGGCTTCTTCGGAGGATGGGTCGACGCCGTGCTGAGCCGACTGACCGATATCTTCCTCGCGCTGCCGATTCTGCTTGGCGCCATCGTGGTGCTCCAGATGTTCAAAACGAGCAGCTCCATCTGGAAGATCATTCTGGTGATGACGCTGTTCGGCTGGACCTCCGTGGCACGAATCGCGCGAGGTGCTGTGATGGAAGCCAAGAACCTTGAATTCAACACGGCGTCCACCGCTCTGGGATCCACCCCGATCCGCAACCTGTTCCGCCACATCCTGCCGAATTCGCTGGCTCCGATCATCGTGGTCGGCACCACCTCGCTGGCCACCTACATCGTGCTCGAGGCCACGCTGAGCTTCCTGGGCGTCGGCCTGCCCACCACCACGGTCAGCTGGGGCGGAGACATCTCCAACGCGCAGTCCATCCTGCGTACTGACCCGATGGTGCTGTTCTACCCGTCCGCCGCGCTGGCCATCACCGTGCTGGCATTCATCATGATGGGCGACGCCGTCAAGGACGCGCTCGATCCGAAGAGCCGTACGGCCTGAGTGTAAGTGAAGGGATATTCGATGACTGAAATGAATACCGAGAACAACCTCGAGGCCATGCAGCGCGCCCACGGGCCGCTGTTGGAGGTCAAGAACCTCCAGGTCGACTTCACCACCGATGAAGGCAAGGCCGTGCATGCCGTGCGCAACTCGTCCTTCAGCGTGTATCCCGGCCAGTGGGTGGCCATCGTCGGCGAATCCGGTTCCGGCAAATCCACTTCCGCCATGGCCGTGCTTGGCCTGCTTCCGGGAACCGGCCATGTGGTCGGCGGCTCCATCAAGCTTGATGGCCAGGAGATCTCCGGCTTCAAGCAGAAGGATTTCGACAAGCTCCGTGGTAGCAAGATGGGTCTTGTCCCGCAGGATCCGATGAGCAACCTGAACCCGGTGTGGCGCATCGGCACCCAGGTCAAGGAAGCGTTGGTGGCCAACAACATGGACATCGACCACGAAAAGCGTTCCGAATTCGCCAAGGCCCTGGCCGGTGACGAAGTGGAGCTCAAGGGCAATGACGATGAGACCTTCCTTGGTTCCAAGGAACTGCCTGATCTGATCGCCGCGGCCAAGGAGGCTCTTGTCAAGATCGGCAAGAGCGGTGACGAGCTTGACAAGATCATGGCCCGGTTCGCCGAGGAATGGGTTCCGGGATCCGAAACCCGCTGGCGTGTGGCCGATGGCCTGATTGAAGCCGGGGTGAAGGACGATGACGCATGGTACATCGCCAAGAAGTATGTGGTCGGCTCCACCATGGACGACCGCATCGCCGGTCTGCTGTCCGAGGCCGGTCTGCCTGACGCCGCCACCCGTGCCCGCCAGTTCCCGCACGAATTCTCCGGCGGCATGCGTCAGCGTGCGCTGATCGCCATCGGTCTGGCCTGCCGTCCGGAACTGCTCATCGCCGACGAGCCGACCTCCGCGCTTGACGTGACCGTGCAGAAGAAGATCCTCGACCATCTGCACATGCTGACCGATTCCCTGGGAACCGCGGTGCTGTTCATCACCCACGATCTCGGTCTGGCCGCGGAACGCGCCCAGCATATCGTGGTCATGTACAAGGGCCAGGTCGTGGAATCCGGTCCTTCACTGGAAGTGCTGCAGCATCCGCAGCATCCGTACACCAAGCGTTTGGTCGCCGCTGCGCCGTCCTTGGCATCGCAGCGCATCATCTCCGTCAAGGAACATGGCGGCGACGCCACCGCGGTCATGGAGCACGCGGTGAACGAGGATTCCCTGAAGAAGGGCGAAGCCATCATCACGGTGGATCACCTGACCAAGGAATTCAAACTGCCGCGCAAGAAGGAGATGTTCAAGGCGGTCGACGATGTGAGCTTCTCCATCAAGAAGGGCACCACATTGGCCATCGTCGGCGAATCCGGTTCCGGCAAATCCACCGTGGCCAACATGGTGCTGAAACTGCTTGAGCCGACCGCCGGCACCGTCACCTACGACGGCAAGGACATCTCCGGATTCAAGGGCAAGGAGTTGCTTGACTTCCGACGTCATGTGCAGCCGGTGTTCCAGAACCCGTACGGATCGCTCGACCCCATGTACTCCATCTACCGGTCCATCGAGGAGCCGCTGCGCATCCACGGCATCGGAGACAAGAAGAGCCGTGCCAAGCGTGTGCGCGAGCTCATCGACATGGTGGAACTGCCGGAATCGGTGATGAGCCGTTATCCGAACGAGCTTTCCGGCGGCCAAAGGCAGCGCATCGCCATCGCGCGCGCCATGGCCCTCGATCCGGATGTGATCGTCTGCGACGAGGCCGTCTCCGCATTGGACGTGCTGGTGCAGGACCAGGTGCTTCGCCTGCTCAACGACCTGCAGGCGGAAAAGGGACTGAGCTACCTGTTCATCACCCATGATCTGGCGGTGGTGCGTCAGATCGCCGATGAGGTCGTGGTGATGCAGCACGGCAAGCTGGTGGAGCATGCCACCACCGACGAGGTCTTCGACCATCCGAAGAAGCAGTACACCCGCGACCTGCTGGACGCCATCCCAGGCGGCAAGCTGCAGCTCGGACTCGACTGATCGCGTCAGCCATCTGGAAAACCTCCCTTCCCACAAGGGAGGTTTTCTTGTATTCCGGCTAGGCTAAGGCGCTATGACGATCACAATCACGACATCGAATGTGAATGGAATCCGCGCGGCGAAACGCAAAGGCATCGAGCAATGGGCCGCGAAGAACACGCCGGACGTGTGGTGCATGCAGGAAGTACGCGCCCCGCAAAACGAAATCGACCCCATCTTCGACGAATTCGGCTTCGAATACGCGACCGCCGGACGCATCGCCGACCAAAGCGGGCTTGATCGCATGAACGAGATCTGCCGTATCAAGGGACGCGCCGGCGTCGGTCTGCTCTCCGCGCTGCCCGTCATCGACAAACGCTACGGACTGCCGGGACTTGCCGAGGACGTCGATTCCGGCCGTTGGATCGAAGCGGATGTGAAGACCCCGCAAGGGTACACCGTCACTGTCGTATGCGTGTACGTGCACGCCGGCAACACCGACGATCCGGAGAAAATGAAGCAGAAATACCGTTTCCTCGACACCATGCTGGTACGTATGGGGCAACTGCGCGATGAAGCGGCGCACGGCGGCAAGCAGGCGGTATTGTGCGGCGATTTCAACATCGCGCACACGCCGCTCGACATCAAGAACGCGAAAGCCAACGAGAAGCACGCCGGCTTCCTGCCCGAGGAACGCGCCTACGTGGACAAATGGCTGGGGGAGTTGGAATTCGTGGATGTGATGCGTTCCCTGTGCGGAGACATCCAAGGACCGTACACCTGGTGGAGCCAGCGGGGCCGCGCCTTCGACAACAACGTCGGCTGGAGGATCGACTACCAGTTCGCCACACCCGAACTCGCCGAAACGGCCCGCGGATTCGTCATCGACAAAGCTCCGACCTACGACCTGCGATGGTCGGACCATGCGCCGCTGAGCATCACCTACGACGTGTGAGTTTTTGCGGCCGTCATCCGGCCAATGCCGGGCAACGGGAGGACACACTCCGATTCCCAGCCCGTATTAAGCATGGGTGCTAGGCTAGTCACGGTTGCAACCGTAATGAAATGAGGAACATCATGGGACTGTTTGGATTCGGCAAGAAGAAGCGTCAGAGCGAGGAAGCCGCTGAAGCCGCCGCCGAAGAGAACGACAAGGCCGATGAGGCCATCTCCGAAACCGCCGAGGCGCCCGCCGGTGGAATTCAGGAAACCATCCTTCCGGAACCGTCCGATGAGTACGACGGCCGTGGCGATGAGCACGGTCCGTGGGACGTCGACGACGAGAACGTGCCCGACTATGACGAATACCTCGACATGGGCGCCTACTATCTGCCGTTCCTCCAAGGCATCGAACTGCGCGTGAAGGCCAACCGCGCCACCCAGCAGGTGCTCGGCACCACCATCACCTACGGATCCTCCAGCGTGGAGATCGAAGCCTTCGCCGCGCCGAAGACCATGGGACTGTGGGATGACGTGCGCGCCGACCTGGTTGAGGCCAACAAAGACGCCAAGGAGACCGACGGCGTGTTCGGCACCGAACTGACACTGCCGGTCGTGGTCAAGGGCGGACGCAAGGTCGTCACCCGCATCGTCGGTGTGGACGGACCGCGGTGGATGCTGCGCGGCATCTTCTCCGGCAAAGCCGCCACCGATCCGGACCACGCCGAAACCAAGGCGCTGAACCAGCTTTTCTCCAACATCGTCGTGGAACGCGGCGAGGACCCGCTGGCCCCGCGTGACCTCACCCCGATGCATCCGCCGGTCGCCCCGGCCGAACGCAAGGCCGCCAAGGAAGCCGCCGAAGCCGAACAGGCAGGCAGGACGATGGACATTCCAGGCCAGCCGAAGGGACCGTTTGACTCCGACCAGCAGGTCGAGGTCAAGACCACGTTGTCGCGTGGACCGATGTTCTCCGAAGTGCGTTGAGCCGCTTGAACCGATAGCTAATACGTATGGCTGAAACCGAAGCGAAAAAACGAACTGGTCTTGGTGCGCTTGCCGACGCCGGTAATACTGACGATTTTTCCGTGATCGACGCCATCGGCGGTCCGAG
>ERZ1106952.530-NODE-530-length-16844-cov-29.295729_pt1 | contig 16844 bp, 20 predicted proteins | sample MGYA00403677_ERZ1106952 | MGnify/ENA primary metagenome ERZ1106952 (study PRJEB35170, sample SAMEA104062415) | human gut metagenome | biome: human gut; feature: human-associated habitat; material: faeces | place: Denmark | collected 2012-05-14 ...
GGGCGCCGGATTGGTTGTGTTATTGCGTTGCGACGGGAAAACCGGACTCGCTATGCTGTATACGGCAATCGGGCTGGTCATTCACATATTGCTTGATTGGTTGCTCGTGGATAAACTTGTCCTGTATGGCGTTGCAATATCCACTGTTGCGGCGCAAGGGGCGGTTATGGCAGCGGGGCTTTTTTCGTACCGCATTCGTTGGAAGAAGCCTTTCAAATGCAAATTTGGTTTGGAAATTATCCGATCTTCATTTGCTCCTTTCGGCATTAATTTTGTTTCCTCACTCGTTTTGTTGTTTACGAATTATTTTGCGTTGCAAACGGGCGGAACGGCGGCCGTGAGCGCCTATGGGGTTATGAGCTATGCCGTATATACCTATGATTATGTGTTTCAAGGTGTTTGTGACGGTGTTCAGCCAGTCATCAGTTTTTGTAACGGAGCCGGCGATGCCGAACAGGAAAAAAAGACGGTTCGAATTGTCGTCGTTTTATTAGCGGTGCTTGCCGTCGCTTTCGCTTTGGTTACTCCGGCTATGGTATGGTGTCTTCCCAAACTGTTTGCCGTTTCAGCGCAGGCGGAAGAGTTTATGCTACAAGGGCTTATAATTTATGCATTCTCCTATCCGTTTAAAGCAGGAATTAAATTTATTTGTGCATATCACTATTCGAATAAGAGAGCTTGGCAAGCCAATACTCTCATATACCTTGATCCGCTACTGTTTACACCGTTGCTGCTAATGTTTTTGCCGCAGTTGTTTGGGATAAACGGGATTTGGCTTGCTCTGCCGCTTACACAAGCGCTCGTTTTTATCGTCGGAGTGTTTTTGAATATTGCTATTACTTGCAAACGCGAACGGTATAAGGATGAGGAGAGGATATAATGCTTAATGAATTGGAATTTTTGATCAGCATTCTTATTGCGGTTATATTAGGATTTGCCATCGGATATGAGAGGAAGTTGCGTTTCAAAGAAGCAGGTATACGTACACACACCATCGTTTGTGCGGGGAGCGCGCTTATTATGGTCGTATCAAAATATGGATTTGGGGATTCCGTTGAAGCGGATGCTTCCCGTGTGGCTGCGCAGATTGTATCGGGCATCGGTTTTTTAGGGGCTGGCATCATTATCTATCGTAAGCATGAGATTCACGGGCTGACAACAGCCGCGGGCGTTTGGGCAACGTCCGGCGTCGGTATGGCGGCCGGGGCAGGTTTGTATATTGTGGCAACGGGAGCAACCGTCATCATTATTGCAATTCAATGCTTGTTCCATGTAAATTGCAAACTGTTTCGCACCAAAAAGTATTTTCAGATTAAAATTTGTTTCGTGAACGGCGGAGAGGAATGCGGGAAGATTAAGGAATTGTTTCAAACAGATCGCTTCAATCGCCTCGTCATCGAGCGAAAGGGGAAGGAAACATTGTATCATGCTACGTTGAATACGGACGAAGAATACTCATCGGCACAGTTAAATGCCATTATGTCGGAAAACCCGTTTATTAAATCCATAGAACGTTGCGATGAAGCATAAATGCATTTAAAGGAGTAAAAAATGATAGCGTTTGAAAAGTTGACGATTGACGAAAAAATTCGTTTAATTTGTGGGCAAGGAGTTTGGCATACGGCGGATTTAAATGGTAAAATTCCTCAGTTATTACTTTGCGACGGCCCTGTCGGGCTTCGGAAAGTATGTTATGATGAAATGACGGGGCGGGAGTATGACCAAAAATCGGTGGCATATCCGTCCATACAAGTGTTGGCGAATACTTGGAATAAGCAATGCGCTTATAAAATGGGCGAAGCGATTGCAGACGATTGTATGGACGCAGATGTCGACATTATTTTAGCTCCTGGCGTAAATATCAAACGTAACCCGTTGTGCGGTCGAAATTTTGAATACTTCTCGGAAGATCCGTTTTTAACCGGCGCATTGGCTTATGAATATATCAAGGGTGTGCAGGATGGCGGTATCGGGGTATGTCTCAAACACTATTATTGCAACAATTTAGAAACGAACCGGTATGAATTATCGAGCGATGTCGATGAAAGAACCTTGCGAGAAATATATCTGAAGCCATTTGAAATGGCGTGTAAGGCAAAACCGGTATCGGTAATGTGTGCCTATAATCGGATTAACGGCGTATATGCAAGTGAAAATAAAAAGGGATTTCGCATTTTGCGTGATGAATTTGGGTTTGACGGTGCAATTATTTCAGACTGGTCGGCAGTACGGAATCGGACAAGAGCGGCAAAGGCGGGGCTTGACCTTGAAATGCCGTTTAATCAATCCAATTATGACGGGTTAGTCAACGATTATAAGGAAGGGAAAATAACGGAAGCGGAAATAAGCGCTTGCGCAAAACGGGTATATGATTTCATTTTCCACTGCAAAAAAATGCGGAAAAATAAAAAGCACAACAATACGGTTGCGGAAAGACAAAAGATAGCCGAAGAGATTGCGCAGGAAGGAATCGTCTTGCTGAAAAATGATGGCGTTTTACCTATTTCGCACGGCGCATCGGTGTCCGTCTGCGGGAAATATGCGTCACCTCAAGATGATATCGGGTTAATTTCCGGAGGCGGTTCGTCCGAGGTGCCGTGGATAGGGGAGAAATTTGATTTACCGAAGATTTTACGTGATAAATTCGGTTTGACGGTAAACTATCGAACAGTGTTTTGGGAAAACGGTATTATAACTTGGGGTGCCGGTGCGGGCGAGGCTTTCCGTTTTGCGGCAGCGTCCGATTTAAGCATTGTATGTGTCGGAACAGGGCAAAAATATGAAAGAGAGGGCTATGATCGCGACACTTTGAGGCTGCCCAAAACGCAGGAAGATATAATATTGGAATCTGTTCGTTGGAATCCGAATACGATAGTTATTGTTTTTGCAGGCGGACCAATTGATATGAGCGCTTGGAAAAATAAAGTAAAAGCTATTGTATATGCAGGTTTCGGCGGGGAGGGAATGGGAGAAAGTTTGGCAAATATACTGATGGGGGTTGTAAATCCGAGCGGTAAACTTTCAGAGTCGTTTCCTGAAAAATTGGAGGATTCTCCGTCGTTTGCAAAATATCAAAATGCTTGTGTATCCCGTTATCAAGAAGGGCTTGATGTGGGGTACAGATATTATGTTACATACGATGTTCCCGTTGCTTTTCCGTTTGGCTTTGGGTTGAGTTATTCTATATTTGAATACCAAGATTTGTCTTTGAGCGTTGCGAATAACGTTTTGAGGGTAAATTATTCAATCAAGAATAATTCGGATAGGGAAGGCAAAGAAATTAGCCAAATTTATATAAAGCCAATTTCACCTTACGTCTATCGTCCTCGGTACGAATTGAAAGCGTTTTCTAAAGATTTGATACATCCGGGCATGAAAGCGGAGATTATAATTAAATTGGATAAAGAAGCGTTTTCCTATTTTTCAGCAGCGACGGATCAATGGGTGGCGGATGATGGATTGTATGAAATTTTGGTTGGTTCATCTTCACAAGATATTCGATTGAAATCTTTGGTATCAATTAGAGATGGATCTATATATTTAGTGGAAGAATGAGTACATTCATCGGGATCGACCTCGGCGGAACGTATATCAAATACGGGCTTGTCGGCGAGGCCGGGGAAATTATAAGAAAAGGCAAAGTACCCACGCCCGCGGGATGCGGATATGCGGAAACGATGGAAGTTATCGCGTCCGCGGTGCGTGGGCTTGCAAAGCATGGTGCGTCGGTATGTGGTTTAGGTATCGGCGCGCCCGGGGTCGTGGACGGAGAGAAAGGAGTCGTCCGTTTGAGCGGGAACCTCGGCTGGGAGAACAAGCCGTTCGCCCGCGACCTTTCGGAATCGCTCGGCATCCCTGTCACGCTTACGAACGACGCAAATGCGGCGGCATACGGGGAGTATGCTTGCGGCGCGGGCAGCGATTATAAATCGGTCGTGCTTATCACCCTCGGCACAGGCGTGGGCAGCGGCATTGTCCTGAACGGCAAGTTGTATGAGGGCAACGAAGGCGCGGGCGTGGAGCTGGGGCACGAGACAATCCGCATGGGTGGGGAGAAATGCGCCTGCGGCAGGCGCGGCTGTTTTGAGGCATATGCCTCGGCGACGGCGCTCATAAAGCAGACAAAGCGGGCAATGGAAAAGGACAGGCAAAGTAGACTATGGGAACTGTGCGGGGGCGATATAAATAATGTCAACGGCAAAACCGCCTTTGACGGTCTGCGGTCAGGAGATAAAACGGCAAAGCGAGTAGTAAGCAATTACCTGCGCTATCTATCGGAGGGGCTTGCGAACATCGCGAACGCCTTCCGCCCCGAGGCAATCCTCATCGGGGGCGGAATCAGCGCACAGGGAGAGGGCCTCACAAAACCGCTGCAAAAGCGGGTGGACAAGCTGTTGCTGGGGCACGGGGCATATGCACCCGTGAAGATAAAGACGGCGAGTCTTGGGAACGACGCAGGACTCGTGGGAGCAGCGATGCTGGCTAAGGAGAAGGTATGATAATCTATATCTCGGATGGAACGGAAGAAAAGAAAGCGATACTCCGCACGACGCACTTGGCGATCTCTGCGCATCAGGACGACATCGAGTTCATGGCATATGCCCCGATCGCGGAGTGCTTCGGGAAAGCGGATAGGTGGTTTTCGGGCGTGGTTGTAACGGACGGAGCCGGGAGCCCGCGGAGCGGCCTGTATGCGGACTACACGGACGAGGAGATGAAGAAAGTCCGTATCGTCGAGCAGAAGAAGGCCGCGGCTGTGGGCGAGTATTCCTTTCAGATGCTGTTGGGATATTCCTCGAAGGAAGTAAAAGACCCGAAGAACACGGCAATCGTAAAGGAGCTTGCGGAGATCATAAGGCAAGCAAAGCCGAAATATCTATACACGCACAACCTCGCGGACAAGCACGAAACGCACGTTGCAACGGCGTTGAAAGTAATTGCGGCCCTGCGCACGCTCAAAGCGGAGGAGCGGCCCGAAAAGGTGTACGGGTGCGAAGTGTGGCGGGATCTCGACTGGGTGAACGACGAGGAAAAGATCTATATGGACTGCGGGGCGCATCCGAACCTGATGCGGTGCTTGTCTGCCGTGTTCGACAGTCAGATCGTGGGCGGAAAGCGGTACGACCTAGCAGCGGAGGGCAGAAGGCTGGCGAATGCTACGTTTTCTGCGAGCCATGCGTGCGACACCTATACGGCGCTCAATTATGCGATGGACATAACCCCGCTCATGGACGAAAAGACGGATATTGCGGAGTACATAACCGGGTTTATCCGCCGTTTCGAGCGGGATGTGTGCGGCAGATTGCATAAATTCGGAGGGGAATAACGATGGAAAAAGTCAAGTCGCTCGGGGTAATGCTCGATTGTTCGCGCGATGCGGTGTATACGGTCGAAGCGCTGAAAAAATATTTTTCATTGCTGGCAAAGATGGGTTACAACACCGTGCAGCTGTACACAGAGGATACATACGAAGTGGACGGAGAGCCGTATTTCGGGTATTTGCGCGGGCGTTACAGCAAAACGGAATTAAAGGAATTGGATGCTGCCGCAAAGAAAAACGGGCTCGAACTGATACCGTGCATCCAGACGTTGGCGCACCTCGGCGGAATAACGCGGTGGGCGGAATACCGCGGAATAACGGACACAGGGGATATTCTGTTGGCGGGTGAAGAGCGGACGTATGAGCTGATCGAGCGCATGTTCCGAACGAGCGCGGAATGCTTTACCTCGCGGCGTATCAATATCGGCATGGACGAAGCGCACATGGTGGGGCTCGGTGCATACTTGGATAAACACGGCTATAAAGACCGCTTCAGCATTCTATTGGAGCATCTGCGGCGCGTGTGCGAAATTGCGGATAAATACGGGTTTAAGCCGATGATGTGGTCGGATATGTTTTTCCGCTTGGCAAACAAGGGCGAGTACTATTGTACGGAGAGCGAGATTCCGCAAAGCGTCATCGATTTAGTGCCCGAAAACGTCGAACTCATCTATTGGGACTATTACAGCCGGGATAAAGCGCATTATGACGGCATGATCCGCGCTCACAAACAATTCCGCAACAACATCGTTTTTGCGGGAGGAGCAATGTCATGGATTGGCTTTGCTCCGAACAACCGTTTCGGCATCGAAACATGCCGCACGGCGGTACAGTCGTGCATGGAAAACGGAATCGAGGACATATTTATCACATGCTGGAAGGATGACGGTGCAGAGTGTTCGCTGTACGGTTCTTTGCCCGCGCTGTTCTGTGCGGCGGAAGCTGCGCGCGGGAATACGGATGAAGGGAAGATTGAAAAGAAATTTCGCAGGCTTACGGGCGTGGATATGCATACATTCCTTGACGTGGATCTGTTAAATCTTCGCGGAGGCGAGGACGGGATGAATAATCCGAGCAAGTATATGCTGTACAGCGATCCGTTTTTGGGGATTTTTGACTGGACGACGGAAGGTTGCAGCGGAGAAGAATTCGCCGAGACGAAAAAAACGCTTGCGGCGGGAGAAAAGAGCGTGAGGTTCGGGTATATTTTCAAAACACTCGCAGCGCTGTGCGATGTGATGGAAATTAAGTATACGCTCGGTATTCGCACGCGGGTCGCCTATCGGGAAAAGGATAAAGTCAACCTGGAATCTCTCGCGGACGAATATAAAGAACTGGAAAAGCGTTTGGCTAAATTTTATAAACGGTTTGCTGCGCAGTGGGCGCAGGAGTGCAAGCCGAACGGGTTCGAAAAGCATGACATACGCCTCGGCGGACTGATGCAGCGCGTCAGGCATTGTCGCAAGCGGCTGCGGAAATATTTCACGGGGGAACTTCGTTCGCTGCCGGAACTGGAGGAGGAAATCCTTCCCTTCGGCGGCAACAAACCGGGGAATTCGATCTGTTTTAATAATTGGACAACGATTGCGATGATCAAGCCGAATATGTAAGAGAAGTAATTTGTCTGACGCGGTATTTGTGCGCGTGGGTTTTTATTGAGGAAATATCTATGAAAATCATCATCACAAAGAATTACGAGGAAATGTCGGAGAGGGCGGCGGAAATCATGCTCGGGGTGGTCAAGAAGAATCCGAAAGCGGTGCTGGGCCTTGCGACGGGCACGACGCCGCTGGGATTGTATGCCAAAATGATTTCCGACCACAGGGAGAACGGCACGGATTATTCTAAAGTGTGCACGGTCAATTTGGATGAGTATAAGGGATTACCCAATACGCATGAGCAGAGCTACGCGTATTTCATGAAAAAGAACCTGTTTGATGGTTTAGGCATACTCCCCGAACAGACGAATATCGAGGACGGCATGGCAAAGGACGAAAAAGTAGAATGTGCGCGGTACGATGCGCTGCTGGAAGAATTTCCTCGAGATATCCAATTGTTGGGTTTGGGGAGTAATGGGCATATCGCGTTCAATGAACCGGGTACACCGTTTGGGAGCGGCACGCATGTCGTTACCCTTGCGAAAAGTACGGTAAAGGACAACGCGCGGTTGTTCAAGGATATCAGCGAAGTGCCACAAAAGGCGTTTACAATGGGTATAAAACAAATCATGCAAGCTAAGAAGGTACTGATTTTGGCGAGTGGAGAGGGCAAAGCAGATGCGGTATATAAGATGATGAAAGGAGAAATTACAGAGAAGGTTCCCGCATCAGTATTGTTGCTTCACCCCGATTGTATTTTGATTGCAGATGAGTCGGCGACGAGAAAGTTGAAAGCAGACAAATCGTGGCAAGATTTTTTTGTCGGGCGAGTCGTATGCGATAAGAAGGATACGATTACTGTATAGTTTGAAGTTTACGTTTGCAGGTATGGGGTGGGAATACTGCTTCCCACCCCATATTTTATCTTTTTGATGAAAAATTACGACTATACAATGAAACTTCAATTAGTGCATTCTTCAAATTCAAAATAAAAAGAGATATAATTGATTTGTGAGAGGGTGGATAAAGTGAATTTCGTTGCATTAGGTAAAAATATTCGGAAATACCGAAAGGCGGCAAATCTATCGCAAGAAAAACTTGCTGAAATGTGTGAATGCAGCAATGGGCATATTGGTATGGTTGAAAACGCCAAAACTACGCCTAGTCTTGAAATGATAGTAAAAATATCGAATGCGCTTAATGTTACAGTCGATATGTTGATCAATGAAAGTTATGTCCAACCCGAACTCAAATATTTGCATGATATTGAAGTAAAGATTGAGAAATATCCTCGCGGTAAGCGTATATTAATCGGCAAAGCAATGATAAGCTATATGCATCTGCTTGAATCTCTATTGAAACAATAATGGATTCAAAATGAATAATATCGAAAGTAAATTTACTGCGTGGATGAAAGTTTTGGTGAAAAGAGCTAGATTGGATTATCTTCGAAAAAAATACATACAATCGAGGGAAATTTTCTTTGAAGATTTAGAAGGGCGGGATACGCGATATGTATTGAAGCAATTGTTGATTTTTAGTGAGCCTTCTATTGATTTATTTGAAAATGAAGACATATTAGAGGTTTATAAGCAATTATCGGATACACAGCGCTCCATTATTTATCGGTTTTACGTTAGGGAACAAACAATAGTGGAAATTTCTGCCTATACGGGATGGAGCGTTAACTATATATATAATCAAAAATGTTTAGCGATAAAAAAATTTAGAGAACGATTAAAGGGGAAAAAGTATGGATGATTTTAATGAAATTCTAGGCAGAGCAGTACAAGGTGACTCATCTTCTGTGGAATACGTGATTCGGCGTTATCAGCCGCTTATAAATAAGAATTCAATTTGGCAAGGCAGGTTGGATGAGGATTTGCGGCAACATATAGAAATGCAGATATTTAGGAAGATATCAAAATTCAACTTATACGAGGACAACCCTAAGTAAGGGTTGTCTTTTATTATATTTAATAATGTAAAAGCGTTTATATATGTGTAGGCATTCCCGCGCCAGACAATTGAATAGCGTCGCTTGGGATTGATACAGGATTATCCGGATAGTGTGCCATGATAGGAGCGCGCCCGATAATGAAAGTCTGCACAGCAGCGCCTGAAAATACACGGTCTGAGATTGAGCGTAGGAACTGGAACAAGTCGATGTGCGAATATTTGTTTTTTAGCGTTGACAGTTTTCTGTTTTTGTATTATAATATAACAGAAAATTGAATATAAAGTGTAGGTCAAATTTAATGATCATAAAGGAACGCTTAGAATGATTTTTCTTTGCGTTCCTTTTTTGTTTTTGAAAGGGGGCAAGGAAAATGAAATATAAAAAATTTGAGGATGATAAAGGAGTATATTTGAAAGCAGAGAAAAATGGGGTAAAAATTTCAATCCGCTTTAATCCGGAACAAGCAGATGATTCTCTTAACTATGTAAAAAAAATATTAAGTGAGGTGTACGAACGCAATGCAAAAGGGAAATTTTCATCAGAACATGAAAGACTCGACTCTTCTAAGGGTTTATTGTCTCTATCGCGTATCGACGAAAGGTCAGGTGGACCATAATGATATACCCCTGCAAAAGCAGGAGTGTCATGAATTCGTAAAGCGTATGGGGTGGACGATTTGTAAAGAATTTTATGAAAAGGGGATTTCCGGTTATAAGATTTCAGCTAATAATAGAGATGCAATTCAGGATCTAAAGATTGCAGCAGAAAAGAAAGAGTTTGATATTCTGTTGGTTTTTATGTTTGACCGCTTGGGGCGTATCGAGAATGAAACTCCGTTTGTTCTGGAATGGTTTGTTAAAAACGGTATTGCCGTATGGAGCGCAAAAGAGGGGCAGCAGACATTTGAAAACGATACAGACTATTTAATGAATTACATCAGATTTTGGCAGGCCGGCGGTGAAAGCCGAAAGACTTCCATTCGAGTCAAGACTCGGTTGGGTCAATTGGTAGAAGAAGGAAAGTTTACTGGCGGTGTTTGTCCGTTTGGATATAGGTTTATTAAAAGTGGTGTATTTAATAAAAAAGGCAAAGAACTTGTTACTCTTGAAATAAATCCTGAAGAGGCCGCGATAGTGAGGTTTATCTTTGATAAAACAGTAAGGGAAGGGTATGGTACATGGCGATTGAGTTCAGCTATAAATAAACTAGGTTATAAAACACATAACGGTGCTAAATTTCAAGCGAATACAGTAAACCGTATACTTAATAATTCGATATATACGGGGCGATTTGTTCGTGGAGGAAAATCTTCAGAGGTTATAGATGAAATAAAAATAATTGATGACTATGCTTATGAAGAAGCTTATAAAATCCTAAAAGAACGGAGTAAAAAAAGGGAAGAACGCAATAGCATAGCTTTTACAACAAAAGGGAAAGCTCTTTTGAGTGGAAATATATATTGTGCGCATTGTGGGGCAAGATTATATACGACTACATATTCAAATCCGGTCACATTAAGCGATGGAACGGTCAAGCGCTATACTGGCTTAAAATATATGTGTACCAATAAGGCGAGAGGAAGAGGGCGTTGCGAGGGGCAAGGACAATATATAGTGGAGCGGATCGATGCTATTGTTTTAGAAACCGTAAATGATTTACTCAACAAAATACACGATAATATTAAAGACGTGACGATCAAAAGGAATTACGAAAGAGTACTGAAGGAGAAAAGGGATTTATACGCAGGCTTAATGAAAGAGTACTCAAAAGAGCAAGATAAGTTAAAGAAACTTGTGGAAGAGGTTGGAAAAGCTTTGATAAATGAGTCTGTTTTTTCTGTGGATATTATTAACCAATCGATTAATCAATCGAAAACGAGGCTGGCAGAGTTGGAAGAAAAAATCCCGAAGGCATTGAAAGAGCTAAATGATCAGGATGGGATGCTAAAAAATTTGGATCAGTATTATGATCAATTTATCGGATGGGCTGATTCGTTTGCCTCGGCAAGTCTTGAAGAAAAGAAGATGATTATATGCAGATTGATTTCGCGTATCGAGATAGGAAGAGATTATAATGTCCATATTGTTTTGAACGTAAATTATAGTCAGTTTGTTGAATAGTGAATTTATTCGTCCAAAATAAATATAACGTATTGACAATGGACGCATTATGTGGTATAATTTGCGTAGAATAAGAATGGAGGTGCGTGATGAAAACGAATATGAATATAAAAGTTGATGAAGAAGTTCGGGATGAGGCAAAAGAATTGTTTGGAAAACTTGGATTGGATATGACAACGGCGATCAATTTGTTTTTACGGGCATCAATCCGAGAAAAAGGTATTCCGTTTCCGATAATGGAAAAAGCGAATTTGTCGAATGAGGAGCGTTTTGATGCTTATTGGGCAAAGCGATTTGCAAGGGCTGAGGAACAAGAAAGAACCGGGCAGATGAGAAATTTTGATGTTTTTACGGCGGAGATGGAAAGGAAGTATGGACTTCGCTAAATACACAAAAGTAATCTTATCTGAGGCTGAAGACGAAATAGATAAAATTCTTGATTATATTGTAAACGATCTGAAAAATCCGACGGCGGCGAAGAAGCTTTGGGGCGATATGCTTATGGCAATGGAGCGGATAGAGTCCTTTCCTTATGCTATGCCTAAGTTGCAAGGGGAATTTGTGCCGATAGGGACAGAATATCGTCGAATAGATGTCGGAAATTTTGTTTTGATTTATAAGATAGTTGATGAAATGAAAGAAATACGTATTGTTGCAGCCGCTTATGCGTCTTCAGATTTGGAAATGAAACTTTTGAAAAGGTTATAGAATTTGACAGGCTCGAAGAAGTCATTAGTAACCTAACCTGCACGACCGCCAGAGCATTCGTACAGGTTTGTACGGTAAGAATGTTTTGCTGATGAAGAACCCAGCGAGGTCAAGGACTCGCAGAGGCAAACACAACATGTGGTAGTTGTTGAGCTAAACAACCACAATATATTGCCCCTTAGCTCAGTCGGTAGAGCATTCGGCTGTGTCAAGCGCTTAACAAAGTGCTAATAGCAGCCTTACAGAGAAATCTGTAAGTGATAATCCCGCTAAGTCGGTGAAATCTAAGTCGAAAGATAAGACAACGCCGAGCAAGGAATTGCAAGATTCTATGTGTAGAGACTTTACACGGGATACCTAAAAGCGAAAGCTCATGGTAAAGACAAAGTCCGGACTACAATGTGAAAGCGATGTAGTGAAGTAACCGAAGTGTCGTCAGTTCGAGTCTGTCAGGGGCAGCCATGATTGCAGACGAAAAGGCTGCAAGACAAAAAAACCATGAAAAACAATACGTTTTTCGTGGTTTTTTGCTATTTAAGCGCCGAAAACGAGCATTTATGAAAAGTGAAGCAAAGATAATATTTTAGGGCTGCTTTTTTGTGAATTATTAAGAAAACAGGATTTGAACTATCGACATCTGAGCAACAATTTGGATATATAGCGGCAAACGACTAAGGTGGAGACACTGGTACTGCTTTCCAAAAAAAAGCCTGACAGTCATATCGTAGTTGATGTCGAGTTTGGCGAGGGAGAAGGTAAGATTTCATTAAAAGATGCGCTGAAACGTGCCGAAGGGCGAAAGCCGAAATCTAAAACGACATATAAGGATATCCAAAATTATGTTGAAGAAAACTATGGCTTCAAGGTGCATACGGCATATATCGCGGAGGTCAAGCGTAATTTGGGGTTGCCAATGTATGATGCTCCTAACGCAGTCGAAGAGTTAAAACGTCCGAGATCGCATCCGACTGAAAAAATGGTTTTGGCTATCAAAGAGACTCTGGCACATTTTGAAATAATATAATAAGGAAAAGCGCAAGAAAATCTTGCGCTTTTTTAATTTAAAAAATAAGAACTCAAAAAAATCTATGCTTGTAGGCTAATTTCATCGAAAAAGAATATATAACACAATTCAGAACTGTAAAACTTGTCAGTTTATTGATATAAAATTTATACGATGCTAAGGCACGGCGATTATATAGGCGATTATATAATAGAGAAAGAGAGGGTGGTCACTTGCTCTTTCAACTTTTTTTATGTATAATATAAGAAAAGAACAAAGCTCAATGTTGTGGTGCAACTTTATGAAACAATTTTCAAACATGGAATTTTGGATAGATGATTTTAAGGAAAAACTTTTACAGTCGTTTGGCGATAGGATAATATGTTTTGGATTGCAAGGCAGTTATGGCAGAGGAGAACAAACCTCGACGAGCGATATTGATGTTGTTGTTATCCTCGATAGAGTATCTTTTTCCGATTTGCAAACCTATCGCAAGGTTTTAGATACAAACGGGTGCAGGGAAATGCTTTGCGGCTTTGTGGCAGGGAAAGAAGAGCTTTTAGCGTGGGAAAAGTATGATTTGTTACAACTGTATCTTGATACAAAACCGTATGTGGGGAGTTTGGATTTTTTGAAAGATGTTTTTACGGGAGAAAATATAAGACAAGCTGTCAGGGTTGGAGTTTGTAATATATATCATGTTGCTTCACATAATTTTTTGCACGCAAGAAATATGGTGGTGCTCAAAGATGTATATAAGTCGGCTCGATTTGTAATAAGGATGAAAAACTTTTATGAAACAGGCTCTTATGTTTCATCAATGCGTGAATTGTTTAATATTGCAGGAAATACTGATAAAAAAATTCTTGAAGAATGTAACGGATTTTCTACCGAATATAGCGAGGAAGTATTTAACGAAAAAAGTCAAGATATAATTGAATGGGCAAGTAATTTGATAAAGAGGATGGGATGAAATAATGCAGAAAGAAAGAGAACTTAAAATTAGAAAATGGTTTTCAATGTGGATAGACAAAAACTGCGAAGGAATAGAGGACTTGTTTTGTCAAGGTGCTGTTTATGTAGAGAGTTGGGGTCCGAAATATACAGGAATAAACGCTATTAAGCATTGGTTTGAAGAATGGAATACACGCGGTAGCGTTAAGACGTGGGATATTAAACAGTTTTTTCACAAGGACGAACAGACGATTGTAGAGTGGTATTTCTGCAACGAAATGAAAGACGGAAGAAAAGAGGAGTTTGATGGACTTTCTTTGATCAAATGGGAAAACGGTAAAATCTGTTTTCTGAAAGAATATGGTTGCAATATCAATAACTATAATCCTTATCAAAAAGGTAGTGAACCTGTTTTTAGAGATGAGAAAAGTAAGTGGTTTTGATAGGAGAAAGAGATGAGTGAACTTCGCAAAATCCCCAACGTGGGAAAAACAACAGAAAAAGACCTCATAGCGATGGGGTACACGACCATAGAATCGTTGAAGGGTAAAACGGCAGAGCAGCTTTACGAAGAAGAATGTGCTTTACGGGGAGAAATCATCGACCGCTGTCAGTTGTATTTATATCGAGCCGTCGAATATTTCGTCAATACCGATAAGCCCGATTTATCCAAATGCTCTTGGTGGTATTGGAAAGATGAGTTTGTAGAGCCTTCTCCTTGCGGCGCAGTATGTGCTGAATGCGGACTGTTTCCCAAAACATGTGAGGGTTGTCGCAAAATAAAGGGAAAAGTATATTGGCTGCAATACGCAGGCGGGGATGTGTGCAACGTTTACAATTGTTGTGTCAATCAGAAGGGACAGACAAATTGCGGAAAATGCGACCATCTGCCTTGCGAGCGATTTACAAAAGATCCCACAGTTTCGGATGAGCAAAACGAAGAAAATCTGAAAAAGATGTTGGCGCGGTTAAAGGGATAGAGAGGAAAGTGTATGCCGAAAAAAGAAAAAAATAACGATGTTGAGATCGTAAAAGAAAACTATAATAAAAACGCACAGTTGGAATGGGAACGGCTGGAAGGTTTCCATTTTGAGTTTGAGATTGCAAAACATTATCTGAAAAAATATCTGCGGGGGAAAACTGTTTTGGACATTGGAGGCGGTCCGGGCAGATACAGCGTGTGGCTTGCCAAGCAGGGGTACGATGTGACCCTTGTGGATCTGAGTGAAAACAACATTGCACTTGCAAAACAGAAATTTCAAGAGTATGGTGTACAGGTAAAATCATATGTCAGTGATGCGCGGGATTTATCTGCTCTCGACCTTTCGATTTTCGATAATGTGCTCATCATGGGGCCTCTGTATCATTTGTCCGACGTTGAGGACAGAAAGAAATGCGTTTTGGAGGCAAAAAAGCACCTTGCAAAAGACGGTATTTTGTTTACGTCGTTTATTACGCTTACAGCGGGACTGAACTATTATCTCGATACGGCTCCTGAACAGTTGATACACGAACCCGCAATGGATCTGTTTGACCGTATGGAGAGGGACGAATCTTGGAGCGGTATGGCTTTTACGCAGGCAACCTTTATCAACAGTCTGGAAGTGTTGCCGTTTTTTGACGAACTCGGTTTTGAGAAACTTGCTCTGTTGGGACAGGAAGGTCTGACGGGTCCGCGTCTGACAAAAATCGAAAATTCCGACGAAGAGGTACGCAAAACCTATCTCGAAATTTCCTTGCGTGTGTGCGAAAATCCGCAGTATTATGCATACAGCGATCATCTGTTGTATGTCGGAAAAGTTAAGGGTAAATAATTGTTTGTCAGTGAGGGAAGAAGATGAATGCTTACAGGGTAATTGATGAAAAGACATGGAAAAGAGCCACGCATTGCGCGGTTTTCCGAAACTGCATAGAACCGAGTTTTTGTGTAACCTTTGAGCTGGATGTTACGAAGTTTTACCGCGAAATTAAAAAGAAAGGGTTGTCATTTACTTTTTCGCTGATTTATATGGTAACAGAGTGTGCGAATCAGATCGAAGAGTTCAGGTACCGTTTTTTAGATGGCAAAATAGTTTTGTTTGATAAGATAGACACGGCATTTACATATCTTGATAAGGCAACAGAACTTTTCAAAGTGGTAAACGTGCCGTTTGAGGGCAGTATGCAAGAATACTGCAAAACAGCAAAACATAAGGCGGAGATGCAAAAAGATTATTTTACGGGACCGCTCAGCAATGACGTGTTTCAATTTTCGCCTATGCCGTGGGTAACGTATCGACATATTTCGCATACAAATTCGGGCAAAAAAGATAATGCAACGCCGCTTTTCGATTGGGGTAAATTTTACGAAAAGGATGAACGGCTGTTACTTCCTTTTTCCGTGCAAGTTCACCATTCTTTTGTGGATGGGGTACACATTGGGAAACTGGCGGAAAAATTGCAAGAAAAGCTGAATTGCTACAATTATGAAGATAAATAACGGCATAGAACAATGAATAAATTGTCCCACGATGTAACGGAATAAACTTTGCTTGTTGACTTACGTTTTTTTAACCGGATTGTTCAAATTAATCTACATAATTTGCGGGAGCATAAAAATTAAAATGAAAGAAATTATCGTCAGAAGAATGAAAACAGAAGAATATTCTCTATTGAAAGAGTTTACATATCTGGCGATCTACGTTCCGCATGGTGTGAAAACACCTCCCAAAAGTATAGTAGAACTACCTGAATTAAAGATTTATTATCAGGAATTTGGAACGGAAAAAGGAGATATTTGCCTTGTTGCCGAAACCGATAACAAAATTGTCGGCGCGGTATGGACGAGGATTGTAAACGACTTTGGCCATATCGATGACGATGTACCGTCACTTGCCATTGCCGTTTCAAAAGAGAGCAGAGGGAATGGTATAGGGACGCGTCTGCTTTTAGAGATGATCGAAGTTTTGAAAAAAGAGAGATTTTCTGCGGTTTCTCTGTCTGTCCAAAAAGAAAATTTTGCCGTAAAGCTGTATGAAAGAGCTGGTTTCGAAGTTGTAAAAGACAACGGCGAGGAGCTTGTCATGCTTAAAATAATAAAAGAATGTAAAGTAGTAAGTTTGTAATATGAAGAAATGGAAAAACGCTCGGCAATTTTGTCGGGAGTTTTTTATAAGATGACTTGCTGTTGTCATGTTTATTA
>ERZ1106952.531-NODE-531-length-16839-cov-120.692088_pt1 | contig 16839 bp, 17 predicted proteins | sample MGYA00403677_ERZ1106952 | MGnify/ENA primary metagenome ERZ1106952 (study PRJEB35170, sample SAMEA104062415) | human gut metagenome | biome: human gut; feature: human-associated habitat; material: faeces | place: Denmark | collected 2012-05-14 ...
CCTTATGCAAGAAATGGGACTTATCAGCATTCGGCAAGTTTCAAAATCTCTATACAAAAAAGAACTGCGCAGGTGCAACAATCGATTGAATCAACAATTTAATCCATCTGACCCAAACAAAGTTTGGGTCAGCGACGTTACATATTTTCGTTTCAACAATAAAAACTTTTATATCTGCGCCGTCATGGATTTATTTGCAAGGACAATCATTGCATATAAAATTTCTTTTAAGAACAGCACACAATTAGTTAAAAGTACTTTTCGGCAAGCATATGAAACCAGACATCCAGCGCAGAATCTTATATTCCATACCGACCGAGGAACAAATTATCGTTCATACACTTTTTGCTCCTATCTGAAATCTCTCAATGTTATTCAGTCATTTTCTCGTACGCATACACCATACGACAATTCTGTAATGGAATCGTTCTTTTCTTCAATGAAGCGAGAAGAGCTGTATCGTACAAAGTACAGATCTGAATATGAAGTTAAGAAAGCGATAGACGACTATATCATTTTTTACAATACCCAAAGGCCACACGCCAATAATCAGTACAAAACCCCTATGGCAAAGGAAAAGGAATACTATTCCGAGACATAAGGGTTCAAATCAAAGGATTTTCATGATTTACTGATGTAAATGAAAAGGTTTGCTGTTTTACAGTCCAAATACAACTTTTATGAATATCTGTAAAAATAACAAGATAACGACAAATTAGAGCGATTTTCATACAAAAAACAGAAAAACACCTATTGCTGTCCAACCACGGGGGTTCGGATTGCAATAGGTGTATCACATGGTGTGAAGAATGGGACTTGAACCCACACGGATTTCTCCATACGCCCCTCAAACGTACGCGTCTGCCAGTTCCGCCATCCTCACGAGCAAAAACTATTTTACTATAGAAAAGGAAAAAAGTCAAGTCAAAAATAAAGGATTTTATAATAATTGTAAAACTTTTTGACCCTGCCGACGTATTCGCGCGTTTCCCGATAAGGAATATTTTCCAAAGAACTTTTATCTGTACTGTACTCGGATTCATTTAACCATTTTCGCACAATACCTTCGCCTGCATTATAGGCGGCAAGAAGAGTATCCAAATCGGAAAATTTTTCGGAAAGATATTTCAAATACCACGTTCCGGCCGCGATATTGTTCTCCGGCAAGGTGAGATTGGGTGTATCAGTTTCCCCCATGCTTTTCCAAATAAATAGCGCGGTCGACGGCATAATCTGCATCAACCCGACCGCCCCCGCACGGCTCACCGCATTTTTATCAAAATTACTTTCCGAGCGAATGACAGCAAAGACCAGTTCTTCTTCTAAGCCGTATTCTTCGGAGTAGCGCACAACGAGCGACGAGTACTTTTTAGGGACAAAAAAACAATATGCATATACCAAAATACCGGCAACCATAACCAAGGCGCAGAGAAGCAGGATTAAAAGCCTAAATTTTCTTTTTGATTTCATTTATCGCGCGCTCCACTTTTTGATACAGAGCGTTCAAATCTCCGTCGTTATATATAAGAGTATGCGCGATAATTTTATTTTTTTCATAATCGAATTGGTTTTTTATACGGGCGACGACCTCCTCTTTGCTCAGGGAGTCGCGCACCTGTACGGATGCAATGCGCGACTCCCTGTCACGCAGGACAACGATGACCTGGTCAAACCGCCTTTCATAACCTTCCTCAAACAGCAGCGGAACCTCCGCAAAAACGAGCACCGAAGTTGATTTTTCCATTTCGAGGAATAAGTTTTCCATGATCGCCGGATGCGTTATGGAGTTGAGCATCTCCAGCCTGTCTTTATCAGAAAAGACGATCCCGCTCAATTTGGCGCGGTCGATTCCCATTTCCGATATACATTCGGGAAAATGTCGTTCGATCTTCTCTTGAATCCTTGGATCGGCATAAATGGTACGGGAAATTTCGTCGGCCGAAAAAACGGGATAGCCCATTTTTCGGATCATTCCGATCACCGTCGATTTTCCGCTGCCGATCCCTCCCGTCACGGCAACGTAAATTTTATTTTGCTTCATACCAGTTTTCCCCGCTGTGGACCTCGGCGATCAAAGGAACGCTGAGCGTCACTGCGTTTTCCATCTCAGATTTCAAAATTTGAGAAACGATTTCCTTTTCCTCTTCAAAAGCATCGATAACAAGTTCATCGTGCACCTGCAGGATAAGTTTCGAACGGATTTTTTCCTTTTGGAAGCTCTCAAAAATATTGACCATGGCAATTTTGATAATATCCGCACTGCTCCCCTGCAAAGGCATATTCATTGCGGCACGCTCGCCGAAAGAGCGGATGTTGAAGTTGGAGGAACGTATTTCGTTGATCACTCTTTTTCTGCCCAGCAGAGTCGTTACATAGCCGTTTTTCCGAGCAAAAGCCACATTCGAATCCATATATTGTTTTACATCGCTGTAGTGCGCAAAATACGCTTGGATATATTCGCGCGCCTGTTTGGTGGAGATGTTCAGATTGCTCGCCAATCCGAAATCGCTGATCCCGTATATAATGCCGAAATTCACCGCTTTTGCCGCTCTGCGCATATGGGGATCCACCTTTGAAAGCGGCACTCCGAAAACCTGCGACGCTGTCAGCGCGTGAATATCTTCGCCGTTCTTATATGCGTCCACCAACTCTTTGCAACCGGAAAAATGCGCAAGCAGCCGCAATTCGATCTGCGAATAGTCCGCGTCAATCAAAACCCTCCCCTCGTCTCGGGCAATGAATAACTTTCTCAACTCTCTGCCTTCATCATCGCGGACAGGAATATTCTGCAAATTCGGATTCGCGCTGGAAAGCCGTCCGGTCGAAGTGAGAATCTGATTGAAAGAAGTATGGACAAGATGATCGGACGGATCGATCAGGGGCTTGAAACCGTCAATATAAGTGGATAACAGTTTTTGCAGATGGCGGCAGCGCAAAACGTCTTTTACGATTTTATAATCGTCCTGCAACTTTTCCAAAATTTCGGCGCTTGTGGAATATGACCCTCTCTTATTCTTTTTCGGAGCAGGCAATTTCAGTTTGTCGAAAAGTATACGCCCCAATTGCGCAGGAGAATTCAGATTAAATTCTTCACCCGCCTGTTCAAAAATTTCTTCCGTTTTTTCGCCGATCTCCCGACGGTAACGCGCTTCGAAAACGGCGGACATCTGTACGTCTATCTTGACGCCGGTTACTTCCATATCATATAAAACGTCCGCCAAAGGCAATTCAACGTCTTTATACAAAGGCTCTAACCCTTCGTCTTTCAGTTTATCCCAAAAAATATCATACAGCCGCAACACCCCGCTCGAAGGGAATGCAGTATCCAAACCGTAACTTTGCAATACGTAAACGAGATCGTCGTCTTTCCCCGTAAAATCGGTAAGATATTTCAAAATGGAAACATCTTCGCACTGACGGCACATCAAAGATATATCCATTTTTTTCAAATCATGGCGCATATCTTTTTTGCCGTATAATATCGCTGTCCTGTCCGATTTTTCAAATAATTTTTTCAGAATATTTTCAACAGATACGGTATCCAACCCGTCATCCAGTAAATTTTGTCTGACTTTAAGCCGATACTCCACCGTACCGTCGCTCATAAAATAGTCGTCGCCCAACCTGACGGCGCTGAAACGGGTTACCGCAAAAAAGTCTTCTAATTCATCTTCGCTGCATACGGTCCTCAAAGGGATTTTAGCCGCCTCTATTTTTTCATGCGGCGCCTCATCCTCCTTGAAAATATTCAATTTCAAAAGAGAAGTAAACTCCAACTGCAAAAACTGCGTTCTTACTTCCTGTCCGAAAGGCATTTCGATCACACATTGGCTTAAATCAGTTTCAATCGGTACCTGTGTTTCAATTTTTGCAAGCGTTTTTGATAAATATGCACTCTCTTTACCCGCAACCAGTTTCTTTTTGAGAGATTCGTGCAATTCGTCGAGATGCTCATAAAGATTATCGAGATTATCGTACGCAGTGATCAAAGAAAGCGCCGTTTTCTCTCCCACTCCGGATACGCCGGGAATATTATCCGAACTGTCACCCATAAGGGCCTTCATATCGACTACCTGGCGGGGTTCATAGCCGATCAGACCTTTGAAATTTTCCTGAGTCAGTTTCAACAATTCGCTGACACCGGTTTTGGTAATGAACACGTCCGTATTCTCATCGATCAGCTGATACGAGTCGCGGTCGCCCGTAATGATAATGCTGTGGATGTTCGGAAATTTTTTGGATAACGTACCGATCAGATCATCCGCCTCATAACCTTCTTTTTCACAGATCGCAATATGCATCGACTTGAGAAGAGATTTCAGGATGGGCAACTGCACGACGAGATCTTCGGGCATAGGTTTTCTGGTACCCTTGTACTGATCGTAAATTTTATGCCTGAAAGTGGGCGCTTTCAAATCAAATGCCACGATCAAATAATTCGGACGGATATCGCCCACGATTTTTAAAAGAAGTTTTATAAATCCGAATACCGCATTCGTCGGAGTACCGTCTTTCGTCGTTAAAAGTTTTGTCGCATAATATGCCCTGTTGAGAAGGCTGTTGCCGTCGATCAATATAAGATTATCCATTGAATTTCCTTTCGCCTGAATTTTATGTACCCATTATAACAAACCCGGCCGACTTTTGCAAGAAACATTGCTTTGTGCTTAAAAGAAAATGCCGCAAAGCAAACTTTGCGGCATTTTCTTTTATTTCAAAATTTTAATTTTCCCGATCAATGGCAGTTCGTTTTCCTGCATTTTAACGACACCCAAAATGCCGATGATACAGAATATGAACAATACGAGCGTAAACAATGAAGCAATGATCGTAAATACGATCCCCAACACGGGAATGATCGTGAGGACCCAAAATACGACCTCGCCGACAATCGCAGCAATCAGAATGACAAGTCCCTGATTTGCATGAAATTTTGCAAAATGATCATCCGGGTAAAAAATCAAGGGCAGGAAAAACAAAATCCCGAAAACGTAAGACAGGCAACAAATGATCTTTTTCTTAATCAATTCGTCATTGTTTCCCGAATCCTGATTATCTGGTTTTTCGTTTTCTTCATCTTGAACTTTCTTTTCTTCTTCGCTCATACGAAATACCTCGCTTATATATTATTGTTCCACGATATCGAGATATTCGTCATACGTAACATTTTTATCAAAAGTTTTCGTTCCGTTTATCTCGATGATTCGCGTTGCAACCGTGTTCATGAGTTCCTGATCGTGAGAGGTCAGGAGCATACAGCCCTTAAAGTTCTGCATACCCGTGTTGAGAGCCGTAATCGACTCCAGATCAAGGTGGTTGGTCGGCTCGTCAAAAATTAAAAAGTTTCCGCCTTCGAGCATCATTTTTGCCAGCATACAGCGCACTTTTTCTCCGCCCGAAAGCACTTTTGCCTTTTTCAGCGCCTCTTCTCCCGAGAAGAGCATGCGCCCGAGCCAACCGCGCAGAAATTCTTCGTAGTGGTCGTTGGAAAACTGACTGAGCCATTCGACCAGATTGAGGTCGCAGCCGTCGAAATATTCATTGTTGTTTTGCGGCAGCACGGAAAACGTAATCGTCTTGCCCCACTTGACCGTACCCGCATCGGGCTCCGCTTTCCCCGTCAGTACATCGAAAAGCATCGTGATCGTCGTGCTCTTGTCTCCGATAAAACCGATTTTATCGTTGCGCTGCACTATAAAACTGATATTCTCGAAATATCCTTTTTTGGTCAACCCCTCCACCATCAAAATATCGTTGCCGATTTCTCTTTCAAACTTGAAATCGATATACGGATACTTTCGCAGAGAAGGTTTGATATCGTTGAGGGTCAGGCGCTCAAGTTCTTTCTTCCTGGACGTTGCCTGCCTGGACTTGGACGCATTCGCCGCAAACCTGGCAATAAAATCCTGCAATTCTTTCGCCCGCTGTTCCATCTTTTTGTTCTGGTCTTTCATCTGTCGGGCAATCAACTGGCTCGTCTGATACCAGAAATCATAGTTTCCCAAGAATAAACTGATCTTGCCGTAATCGACGTCACAGATATGCGTGCAGACCTTATTCAGAAAATGCCTGTTGTGCGAAACGATTATGATCGTATTTTCAAAATCAAGCAGATAATTTTCCAGCCATCTTACCGTTTTGATATCGAGGTTGTTGGTCGGCTCGTCGAGAAGAAGAACGTCCGGATTTCCGAACAACGCCTGCGCGAGAAGTACTTTGACCTTCTTTTTCGCATCGAGATCACGCATGAGGATATAATGTTCATCCGAAGGGATCTCCAACTCGTTCAGTAAAGTTTCCGCCTCTGATTCTGCTTCCCAGCCGCCGAGTTCCGCAAATTCGCTTTCCAGTTCCGACGCTTTGATCCCGTCTTCTTCCGAAAAATCCTCCTTGGCATAGAGAGCGTCTTTCTCGTCCATGATTTCTACAAGACGCTTATGTCCGAGCATGACCGTACGTACGACTGTCTGGTCGTCATAGGCGTTCTGATTCTGGATCAGAACGGACATTCTCTCGTTTTTGTCGAGGGTAACCTCTCCTTTGTTCGGTTCGATCTCGCCCGAAAGCACTTTCAAAAACGTGGATTTGCCCGCTCCGTTTGCGCCGATAATACCGTAACAGTTTCCTTTCGTAAATTTCAGATTGACGTCTTCGAATAATTTTTTGCTGCCGTATTGCAGACTCACATTTGTGACCTGTAACATCGTAACCTCTGCTGCATTATTTTTCCGGACAATTATAGCACAAAATTTTATCTTCCACAATCAAATAGGCATAGTTTGCCTTTATTTGTTAATTTCTTCAGAATCTTTCTGTTCTATAATATGTCCGCCGCTCTTTTTTCGCCTGTATTTGACGCATTCATTCAGTAAAAACTCTATTTGCCCGTTCAGCGAACGAAATTCATCTTCTGCCCAGCGATAGATTTCTTCGTATAATGCGGCCGAAATTCTGAGCGGAACTTGCTTTTTGGCGCTTTTATCCGACATAATCCGCTCAGTAAATCGAACCGCTGTTTACGATGGGCTGGGCGTCTTTATTTCCGCATAAAACGACTAACAGATTAGATACCATGGCCGCTTTTCTCTCTTCGTCGAGTACGACGATTCCGTTGTCGTTCAATTTTTTCAAAGCCATTTCCACCATGCTGACCGCGCCGTCAACGATCTTCTGACGGGCCGCTATTATGGCGGAAGCCTGTTGTCTTTGCAACATGGCGGCTGCAATTTCAGGAGCATATGCAAGATGCGCAATGCGCGCTTCGAGGATTTCGATCCCCGCAATTTCTACCCTGTTCTGCAATTCGTTTTTCAAAATATTCGCGATCTCTACCGAAGATCCGCGCAGCGATTTTTCGTCTCCGTTTTCGGAAACGTCATACGGATATTGTCTTGCTACCTGGCGGATCGCCGCATCGCTCTGGGTAGAAATATAATCCACATAATTGTCCACGTTAAAAACGGCGTGTGCCGTGTTTATAACGCGCCAAATGACGACAACGCCGATTTCGATCGGATTGCCTTCCTCGTCGTTTACCTTCTGCTTGTCATTATTGAGCGTCATCGCTTTCATGGAAATCTTTTTTCCCGTTACAACCGCCTTCCCGGCAAGAGACCTCCCCGAGGCAGGATTGAAAGAGGAACAGAACGGATTTACCCAAAAATACCCTTCCTGACGGATCGTTCCGTGATATTTTCCGAACAAAGTCAAAACGACGGCTTCGTTCGGGTTCACGATTTTTAAACCGCCGAGCATAAAAGAGCCGACGATCATCAGTGCAGTTCCGAGCAAAACAAAAACCCATACCAAAGCATCTTTTCCGGATTCTCCCGAAAATACACAGCACAGAATTCCGGCAACGATCAGCAAAAGGCAAACGAACAGCATGAGCCAACCGCTGATCGGTTTGAGAATTTTTTCCTCAACATTCTTTTCCATAACAGCCTCCAGAGATATATTTTTGATATCATTATAGTATCATATATATTCTAACAAGTCAAGCATTCAAATAAATTTTTTGTGAATTGTCAAATTAAAGTTGATTCTTTATAATAAATATTATATAATATTAACAGAGGTATGAAATGGATAAATTGAAAAAGGCGAAAAGAGGAGCGCTTATACGCGCCCTTATTCTTACTTTAATGCTGATTGCAGGCATTCCCATGATCCCCATCGGGTTTGTATTTGATATTTTGCCTGTCGGTATTATCGGCATTGCATTCACCGTGATCGGTTTTTACGGATGCCCTGTCGCTTGGGTGGCTTTTGGCGGTTACGGACCAATGTTGCGAATCGTTTACGCCGTGGAAAACGAAAGTTTGTATCAAATTGATGAAATAGCGCAATATCTTCAGAAAAACCCCAAAGAAGTTGCCGCAACTATCAATAAAGCGATTGAGAAACTTTATCTTGAGGGGTATTTTTTCGACGGAAAAACCCTTACCTTAAATGAAAATAAAAAGCTGAAGAGAAAAAATATTTATACAAAGTGTCCGCATTGCGGAGCGCCTTTGGCGCCGCAGGGCGAAAAAGACGAATTTGTTAAATGCCCTTACTGCGGTTCCGTCATCAATCTGTAAATAAAAAAAAGAGAAGTCATGGATCGACTTCTCTTTTTTTTGAATCGGGTTCCCGCTCCGATTCGGGATTCTTTTCTGTCGTTTTTTGTTCGTCAAGGCAATCGATAACGATTTCTGCTTTTTCCGGTTTTTGCCCGGATTTTGACGATTTTTTCTTTTTATCGAACAAAGCGAAAAACTTTTTTTCGATGATGTCCCCTTTTTTATACAATAAAACAAACAGCGCTATAATTGCTGCGGCGATCAAAATCCACAATAAAATCCCCCACCATTCCGTATAAGGTATAATGCTGTTGTTTAATGTATATACGGTGGTCACTACGGATACAGCCCGTGCAATCAACTGCATGACGATAAAATACCGCCATGACATTGTAGACAATCCGGCAACAAAACAAAGCACATCGTCGGGAAACAACGGCAGAACAAACATGGCACTTAAAATGACTCTGTCTTTGCCTTTTACTTTCTGCAACCATTTATCCAAAGAATCTTTTCCCACAAGCCACGCCGCCACTTTGTAGCCGAGTTTTTTGCCAATAAAAAACGCGACGAAAGACCCGAGCAAAATCCCGATGTAACTATACAGGCACGTCAATATGGGATAAGAAAATATCAGAACACCCGCACCGATCGTTAACGTCCCCGGCAACGGCAATACGACGACCTGCAAAAATTGTATGACAATGAAGACAATCGGAGCCCAAATTCCCGTCGATTCTATAACATTGCGCAGTTTTTCTACGCTGTCGATCTTTTCCCAAAGTCCTGTAACCTGAATTACATATAAAATCATGAGCAGACATGCCGAAATCACAATTCCGCTCAACATAAATTTGGATACCGTTTCAGAACCTCTGACCCTAAAAAAAAGCATAGTGCCTATATACAGGATCTCGATGCATACGGCAACCGAAGTGATCACACCGCAATGCCGATAAAGAAACCCCTTATCAAAATTGGACATGCAGATCACGGTGAGCACAACCGTTACGATAGATGCCAGGCCAGCTAATATGTCAGGAAATATTTTTTTGAACAAATGACTTTTTTTCACTGTTTGCAAAACCGTTTTTATGTTGTTAGAATTTTTTCATCTGTTATATAATATTTTATGATTTTATATTAAATTTAATGTTCGGATAATTTTTTGATCGCGCCCCTTGCAAGCGCATCGCATCGGTTATTGTATTCATTGTCTGCATGCCCTTTTACTTTTATGAATTTCACTTTATGGATCGCTAAAGCAGCGTACAGCGTTTGCCATAAATCCGCATTGGCTACCGCTTTGCCGTCCGCCTTTTTCCATTCGTTTTTCATCCAACCGTAAATCCACCCTTCATTGAATGCGTTCACCGTATAGGCGGAATCGCTGTAAATCGTTACTTCACACGGTTCTTTCAGGCAATTCAGTCCCGCTATAACCGCATAAATCTCCATTCGGTTATTGGTCGTTTCCCGTTCACCGCCGCTGATCTCTTTTTCTATCCCTCTATAAATCAAAATGGCGCCGTAGCCGCCGGCGCCGGGATTTCCGGAACAGGCCCCGTCCGTATATAAGTCGACATGCTTCATAAAAATCGGAATTTATTCGGACAGTTCTTCCGCACGCTTCACACACGCCGAAACGGCCCGATCGATCATGCCGTACATATCGTCATTGCGGAAAGAATCCACAGCCTGTATCGTCGTTCCGCCTTTGCTGCAAACGGCAGAAATGAGTTGCTCGATCGTTTTATCTTCGGAATGGGCTACCATGTCCGCACCTCCGAATACGGTCGAGACCGCCAAAGTCTTCGCTTCGTCTTCCGTAAGCCCCTGCTTTATGCCCGCCCTGATCAATCCGTCGATAAACATATATACATATGCGGGCCCGCTTCCGCTGATGCCCGTTACGGCATTGAGTTTTTCTTCGGGTACACTCAAAACATTCCCTAAACAGCTGAAAACAGAATTGACGAATGCGCTGTCATCGATATTGTTTGAAAAATCTGACATATCGACTGCGGTCATACCTGAACCGATCGAACAAGGAAGGTTCGGCATTGCCCGCGCAACTTTTATATTATTCCCAAAAAGTGCGTCTTTAATCTTCTGCTTTTTGACACCCACCATGATCGTAATGACCTTTTCGACGGGCAATCCGCGGACACTGGCCGCCACATCCGCAAAATTCTGCGGTTTTACGGCCAATAAAATGAACTCGCTGTTTTCAACAACATCGCGGTTATTCGCAGTCGTGCAAACACCGAGATAAGTCAATTTTTCCAGGGAAGCAGCAGACGGATCAGACACAATAATTTTTTTTGCTTTCAAAAAGTCGGAATAAACGACGCCTTTCAGAATCGCGTGCGCCATAAAACCGCCGCCGATAACGCCGAGCCTGAATTGTTTTTTCATTTTTATCTCCTTTTTTGATAACTTAATAAAAACTGTTTGACTAAAAACTGATTATGTTGTATAATTAAGAACGTTCTTAGGGGAGTGGCTCAACGGTAGAGTAGCGGTCTCCAAAACCGTAGGTTGCGTGTTCGAATCGCGTCTCCCCTGCCACAGGTTCCCGACCACAGTTTATTGTGGTCGGGATTTCTTTTTTGAATGGTTTCTTTTCATGTAGACCAAAAGTTGCCCCGCTTTAAAAAACAAGCGTCTTTCAGACGAACTTTTTCATCATTCTGTACCTTTACTATTTTAACGTAAACGACAAATAAAGTCAATCCAATCTCGTCCATTTTGATGATTTATGCCTGCCAAGTTAAAGACTTATTTACACGGACAGACTGCTGCTATTCATTAGAATGTTCGCCACGCAAAAAGAGCGCCGAAGCTGAACTTTTGCGCTCTTATTATGTCTTTTGGCATTATAAAATATTTTTTATACAGGAATAAACGAGTTCATATATCGACATGAAAACATAGTTTGCCTTTGCGTTTTTCATAGCCTCGCGTTGCTTTTCCGTAACGTAAGTATAAGGATAAATCCCAAACATAAACGGAAAAAAAATATAAATAAAGTTCTGCACTTCATTCACGGTTTTTGACGGAAAAAACTTTTCAATACAGTGCGCAACAAGCTGCAAAGTTGTTCCGTAAGAACATTTGAACTCCGTTAATTTTTCAATCCGGCTGCTGCTTTCCATGTCGTAATGATTCATGGACAAAAGTTTTAAAAGACGCTCCCTTTTTTCAAGCGAACGGGCTATCTTATCCGCAAATCCTTCGACTGTTAAACAATCATTCTCGTTCAGAATTGCTGAAAGATCAATATTCCACAAGTCATATTCACGTTGCAATATGGCAAGAAAAATTTCTTCTTTCGTCTGAAAATAGTTATAAATGGACGTGCGCGTGAAGGAAGTTGCCTTGCCTATATCTTTTAGCGTAAGATCTTTAAAACTTGTCGTCTCGTACAGTTTCGCGCATGCATTTATAATTTCATCCCGTCTTGCATTCGTTTGCTCTTGAGTTACTTTGGGCATGCCTTCACCTCACAAGAAGTCGGTTTTATGAATATTATACCCCATTTAGCGATGTGCTGTCAACAGGATATTGCCACGTCATAACTGTTTTGCCCATGCAGCCGCGCTGCCCGCAGTCAAACGTTTTCCCGCCTTCCAATGCGCCCAAGGACATACCTTTTTCATTTTTTCCGCCGCCCGCTCGATGCCGCTACCACCGGATGTAGCGAACGGTATGATAATTTTGCCTGAAAAGTTATGGCTTTCAAGAAAAGTATCCACAATGCGCGGCTCGACGTACCACCAAATCGGAAAGCCTATAAGAATATTGTCATAACCCGATATATCCATATCTTCCGCCATGGAAGGACGGCAGTCTGGATCGTTCATTTCCATTGAACTGCGGCTTTTTTTATTCATCCAATTCAAATCGGCTGCCGTGTACGGTACTATGGGTTTGATTTCAAACAGATCGGCATTCAGTTCCGCCGCGATCGCCTTGGCGACTGCGGCGGTTGTGCCTTCTGCGGAAAAATATACAACAAGCGTTTTCCCTTTCATTACTGCTTCTCCTTAAAATTCATATTTCTAATTGCATAAGCCAATCTTGAACCAATGTGCGGGCAGACGCAAACTGCGAAGATTCTAAATGTAAATTTCCCGCAAAATCGATTTCCGGATATGCGCTGCGCAAACCATTATATGCTCCGCTCCCGCTGCTGGAGGCACTGGTGGAAAATGTATAAACGGTCTTGTTCTCAAATGCATAACTTTCTAAAAATGTTTGGATGATGCGCGGCGCATCGCCCCACCAGATGGGATGACCGACAAATACCGTTTCGTATTCGTCAAAATTTTCAATTTCGTTCGCGATCGCCGGACGGGCATCCGGATCGTTCTGCTCGCGATTGGCGCGGCAGTCGCTGTCCGAATAATTCAGATCGGCAGACGTATAAGGCGTTTCTGGAATGATTTCCCAAAGGTTGCCGCCCGTTTCTTCGGAAATGATTTGTGCAACTCGTTTGGTGTTTCCTGTATTGGAGAAATATACGACAAGAATATCGCTCACCTCTTCCGGCACTTGCGCCGAATATTCAACTGCAACCTCACGGTTGCCGTAGTTCCACATATCCGTTTTTTTAATGGCGCTCCACTGCTCCTCTGTACCCTGATATAAAATCGTTTCGATGCTGCTGTCGGCGATGCAATAATTACCGATGCTCGTTACGGACACGGGGATATACAGTTCCGCAATGCCGTCCGTTCTGCGGAATGCCGCCTGCGCGATCAAGGTTACGCTTTCCGGCACAATTGCATTATGGCCTGCACGGATGAGAGTGTTTGTCGCGTTTTCAATGAGATGTCCGTTTTCCGCACGATATGCGGTGTTACCGTCTGCAACGGTAAATTGTTCCAGGTCGCCACAGTTGTTGAAAGCATTATTGCCGATGCTCTCTACTCCTGCGGGAAGATAGAACGATTACAGAGACGAACATCCTGAAAAAGCGTTATTGCCGATCGCAGAGAGAGTGCTGCCGGCGGAAATGACCACCGACGTAAGTTCAGCACAGTTGTTGAACGTATTTTGTCCGATCACCTCTATGCTGTCGGGAATATAGACGACCGTAACGGCAGATCTTGCGAATGCACCCGTGCCGTATTGACCCTGGATTGCAGTAACCGGCAAGCCGTTGTATTCTGCAGGTATGACGATCTGTGTTTCTTCGCCGACGCCGGTTACGGTATAGCCGTCACCCTCGCCGTTCAATTCATAAACGAGGCTTGCGGTAGGCGTCAGATCGCTTTGCAATGTCCATCCCGCATATAAGGTCATGTTTCCTGTTACGCGATCGGTATCAAAATCCCACGCATCTTCTGTTGCTTCTTCGTCCGTATACCAGCCGTTCAGGTAATATCCCGCATGCATAGGCGCATCAGGCCGGCGGACAAGATTGCCTGCCCGTACCTGTTGGCTGTCGACCGCTGTCCCGCCCCGGCTATCGAACGTAACGGTATAAATCGTGCTATTATCCGTCGATGTTTGCTCCGGAGAACAGCCAAACAAGATAAAAATCATACTGATCAGCATCAATGCAAAAACAAATATTTTTTTCATTTTGATCACCTCTTATTGCAATCGGCTTCTTTACAGCGCCCCCACAATTTTGTGCGGTATATAGCATTCGTCAATATAAGAGACATCTTCGTCGGATAATTTTATGTCCAAGGCTCCGACCGCATCGTCGAGATATTTTTCCTTGGTCGCTCCGATGATCGGAGAGGCAACACCCTTTGCAAAATGCCAGGCAAAGGTTATGCGCGTCATGGTGGTGCCGTATTTTTTGGCAAGTTCGTTTATGCGCGCGGCAATGATTTTATCTTGTTCTTCAGTGGAGTCGTACTTTCCGCGGGCAACAGAGTCTGTTTTGCTTCGCATCGTGTCCGTTTCCCACTCCGGACGGGCGCACCTGCCTGCTGCGAGCGGGCTGTACGGCGTGAGCGCCACGTTCATCTGCCTGCAGATGGGGATGAGTTCGCGCTCATCTTCGCGGTAGAGCGGATTATAATGGTTCTGCATGGATACAAAGGGAGTATAATTATTATCGCGTGCGCACAGTTGCATATTGTAGAACTGATAGCCGTACATGGCCGAAGCACCCAGCGCACGCACTTTGCCTGATTGAATGAGACCGTGAAGCGCTTCCATGGTTTCCTCTATCGGCGTTCCGTAGTCGAAGCGGTGGATGATATATAAATCGAGATAATCCGTCCCCAGTCTTTTGAGCGTACCCTCTATTTCGCGGTTTATGGCTGTCTTGGAAAGATGCCCTTCGTTGAAGTACACCTTTGAGGCGAGCACAACTTTATCGCGCTCGACATTGTTCTTAATCGCCCTGCCCAGGTATTCCTCGCTCGTGCCGGCCGAATAGCCGTTGGCGGTATCGAAGAAATTTATTCCCAGATCGAGCGCATGTTTAATAATTTTTTCGCTGTCTTCAGAGTTCAAAGTCCATGCATGCATTTTGCTCGCGGGGTCGCCGAAACTCATGCAGCCGAGACAAAAGCGGGATATTTCGATTCCGCTGTTTCCAAGTTTGGTAAATTCCATAAAAATCACCTCTTTCCCTTATTTCAAATTTTTGCCAAAATCAAAAGCCTTCCGTAAATGCTGCGACCTTGCCGTCATAGACGGGGTACCGCAGCCGCCGCCCAAAATCATACCCATGTCCGTGAAAGAAAGATGGCGGACAAGCGTTTTGTAGTGCGCTTCCAAAGCCTCAAAAGTCCAGCCGTCGTTGTTCCATGCTACGGCGAGCAATGCCGATCTCATATGTTTGCGGGTAAGACTCGCATTGAACGCGCAAAAACGGTCAACGAGCGTTTTAAGTTGCGCGCTCATGCCATAATAGTATAACGGCGTTGCAAAAACCACCATATCCGCACCTAAAATTTTATAGCGAATTTCGTCCATATCGTCCTTTTGCACGCAGGGGCCTTCATATCCACACCGCACACAGCCGTTGCATGGATGAATTTTTGCATTCGCAACATCTATCATCTCGACGATATGCCCGGCGCTTTCTGCTCCCTGACGAAAACTGTCGGCAAGAAGATGTGTAGAGCCGTGTCGGTTGGGACTTCCCTGTAATACAACGATTTTCATTGCTCTGCTCCCGTTAGTTGTCCTTTTTGAAAGAAAGGCATTTGCCGAGCACTTCGCCCGTACCTAAATAGGAATATGTGGGAAACTCAAACAATACGGGTTTAAGCGTATTATAATTGACTTTTCCTTGCGCGTCGAGGTGCTTTTCGTCAACATATGTCGCGTCAATCGTACAAATAAAACTCTCAAAGCCCTTCATATTATATACATCCACAACGCTGCATTCGATGGTGAGGGGGGATCTCGCGATGATCGGTGCGCCGTATTCGCCCTTATCCCATGCAAACAGGTCCGATTTATCCGCCTTGTTTCCGCTTACAAAGCCGGCCTCGTCCGCTTCGGGCAGCATCGCCTCGTCCACGAGGTTAATGGAAAGTTTCTGCTCTTTTTTAATGCATCCGTTGATAAAGTGCGGCGCGGCGAGGCTGACGAGCACGCGGTCATGGCCTATAATCCCCATGTGTGCAACGAGCGTCCATGTGGGTTTTTCTCCGTTCATTGCCCCGATCACTGCAACGGGCATGGGGTACAGCGCGAGCAGCGCTCCTACATTCTTTTTCATACCAGTTCTCCTTACGGTTTGATTCTGACAGATTTCAGATTTGGTTTTTAATAAAATGACATCGTGTCAGTATTAGTATTATACATTTAAACTGACACACGATGTCAATTATTTTGATTGTTTTTTTAATTTTTTTCTGAAGCAAAAGTTGTTTCTATTCAATACGAATAAAAATCCCCGCGTGGAAACGCGGGGTATTTCATTTTCGGGTATAACCCTAAACTTTACTGGCTGCGCACAAGTGCGCTTTTTATTGGCCTGCCAGCCATGCATTGGTTACTTGCTACCCGTAAACGGGTCCCGCGGGTCAAATATGCTTAACTGCTCGCTTTCCTTATCCTTCTTCAACTGGTTTGCTATATATTCTTTTATCGCTGCCGTGTTCTTTCCTACTGTTGTAACCTATCTTTATGGACACTATCCGCAAAAAGGAAATAATGGCACAAAATAAGCGTATGAGTTCAGTAAACCCATACGCTTATTTTCATTTGTTGAGTTTATAACGTAAAACAGATGCGATATCGACTTTATAGACAATATCTATCACGCGCTCTTTGCCCGTATGTTTCGGAT
>ERZ1106952.534-NODE-534-length-16715-cov-3.030372_pt1 | contig 16715 bp, 13 predicted proteins | sample MGYA00403677_ERZ1106952 | MGnify/ENA primary metagenome ERZ1106952 (study PRJEB35170, sample SAMEA104062415) | human gut metagenome | biome: human gut; feature: human-associated habitat; material: faeces | place: Denmark | collected 2012-05-14 ...
CAAAGTGCAGGAAAAGTGGTATTAAAAGTTTGAGAATCATTCCTTTTAATCGTCGATAGGGCAAAGACGAAAACAGGAACTCAATTTTCTTAAAATGCACAAAAGAGAGATATTTCCAAATAAATTTACCGTTAAAAGTGATCGGTTCGCATTTTTTAAGGGGATTGGTTTTTAAGTTATACAATTGCGTTCATATAGTAAAATAAACAAGCAAATTAAAATTTTTATACTTGCAAAACAGAAAGAAGAGCAAAAAAAATTTTTGAGAGAGTTTAAGTAAGGAGCTGTTTTTATACTATACAAAAGGGCTTGCAAAATTTTTGCAAGCCCTTTTGCCGTTTATAAAGATGATAGTATTCGGCTCAACAATTTATTTAGTTTTCATCTGTTAATATACTACAGGCCTGGCAGTTTTCCCAAACCGTACACAACGATAGTTTATCCCTGTACACTAGAAAAAGAGTTTTCGTTGCTCAGCACTTGCCTGTATTTCCCGAATTCCACCGCTTGGCAAAAGGTTAATGAAAGTTAAAGCCTCAAACACACTCAGATATGGAAGCGATTGGAAAACGGCGAGGGATTTACGACGGGAAGGAGCTTACGCAAAAGGTAGAAAAGGGTATATTGTCGCAAAGAGTTCGGACATTGGAAAGCGGATACGGTGGTATCGGAGCAAGGAAAGAGTAAAGCCTGCTTTGTAACGTAGGCAGAGCGAAAAACGCAATACTTTATTGCAATCAAGATACCGGACAAGAAAAGAGAAACGATGGCGAAAGCGATCATCTCCGCTCTTTCGGCATACCCCATCCTACGGAAGGGGCAGCCAGATCAGCCCCGGTGAAAGGCGCCACAGCCAGGACCTCCCGACGGCCGATTACCCGACTGCCGGTACCAAGGTTGATAAAGGGCGCGACAACCAGGACCACTCGACGGCTGAATATTCAATCCCGGCAAAGGGGTGAATGCCGTAGTGCAAGAAGTCCGGATGAGGCTGATTTTTCTCTGTCGATCAGGTTAGTTTTCTTAATATTTTTGTGATAATTAGATATTTACTTTTTTATAAATGCAATATATAATTAAATTAAAGACGCATCGAAAGGAAAATGCGAATTGCGCGAAGCCGAAAGAGAGGGAAAGGAAATGAAAGCGGCAGTCATAGGTTTAGGGACAATTTCCCCGTTGCATATCCGGGCGATCCGAGATGAGAGCGGCTAGATCGCCGCCCTATGCGATCTCGACCCGGATAAACTTGAGAGGGCGCGGGAGCAGGCGGGCGGAGCCTGCCGTACATACACCGATTACAGACAGATGCTCGACGAGGAAAGTTTCGATGTCGTCCATATCTGTACGCCGCATTTTCTGCATGCGGAGATGATCTGCGCCTGTCTGGACAGAGATATCTCCGTTCTCAGCGAGAAGCCTTTGGCGATCAGCCGCGCGCAGTTGGTGCAGATCGAAAAAAGCGTTGTCCGAACGGAGGCGCAGCTTGCCGTATGCCAGCAGAACCGCTTCAATGCGTCGGTGCGGTATCTGAAGGAGCTCTTGAAAGATCAGAAGATCCTGGCGGCGAGCGGAAATCTTTGCTGGCGGCGGGACGCGGCGTATTACAACACGGCGGCCTGGCGGGGCACCCTTTTGCAGGAAGGGGGAGGCGTCATGATCAACCAGGCTCTGCACACGCTCGATCTGCTGCAGTGGTTTTGCGGAATGCCCAGCTCGGTCATCGGGCACAACTGCAACGACACGTTGAAAGGCGTCATTCAGACGGAAGAGAGCCAGCTGGGTATTTTCAAACTGAAAGAGGGCGGAAGATTTATTCTCACCGCCACGAATGCCTGTTCTTACAGTTTTCCCGTCACGCTGATGTTCAAAAGCGAGGATACGGAAGCCGTCCTAATCGGCGACAATATGATCATAAACGGAAAATTTATGACAAAAACTGACGGACTGCCGCTGTTTGGCAAGGAAGAGTGGGGCGTGGGTCATAGCAACCTCGTGCGCGAATTTTACGCCTGTCTGCGCGAAAAGCGGAAATTTCCGATCGATTTCTATGAAGGGAAAAAGGTCGTGGAGCTGATTCTGGCCTTGTATGCGTCGCGTGGAAAGGAAATTTTCGTCGAACCGCGGGAGCATAGTTTTGAGGAGCCTTTGCTCGAGAGGTGAACGATGGAAAGAGATTATCTGATCGCGGTCGATCTGGAAGGGATACACGGCGTGGTGGGCGAGCCGTACAAAAGCCTGTACCCGGACGTTCCCGATTATGCGATCGCGCTGGAAAATGCGGTCAAAGAGATCAACTGCGCGGTGGATGCGCTGTTTGAATCGGGCGCGGGCAGGGTCGCCGTATGGGACAATCACGGCAGCGGAAAAAATCTGGATTTTACGAAAATTGACCCGCGCGTCATCCGCGTGGAAAATCCGCCGATGCCGCGTTACGAACGGTTCAGTTTCGCCAAAGATTTTGCTTTTGCGGGTATCCTGATGCTCGGTTACCACAGCAAGGAAGGGTCTTTCTGCGGCGTACTGGCGCACACATACAGCGCCCAGGCCATCCAATATTATAAGATCGGCTCCAAAACGATGGGCGAGGCGGAGATCGACGCTTTGATCGCCGGCTCTATGGGTATACCCGTGCTGTTCTGCGCCTCCGACGACGTATGTGTCGCACAGGTCAAAGAGGCGATCCCGGGCATCCATACGGTCGTAACGAAGATCGGAAAAGGCAGGAATGCGGCGGAGTTTTTGGATGAGGCGCAGGTTTTGCGGGAGATACACGGCCAGGTGACAGAATGTCTCCGTTGTCCTAACCGGCCGATCGTCCTCACTTATCCCTGTGAGATCGAGGTCAATTATACGCGCGCGGAAAGGGCGGAGGCGGTCCTGCAAAAAGTACTCCGCTACGGGCAGTCTGCGCAATACGGAGAGACGACGCACATTGTCCGTTCGGTGCTTCGCGACGCGAAAGATCTGGAAGCATTTATCTGATCGCCGCAGCATGGACGAACATGTTTTTGTCATCGTGTCGGAGGCGTCGGAAGTGCTCGGACGGGAATTTCATGCGCTTAAAGGCGCAAATATAAAAAGGGAGAATATGATATGAAGAAAATTGTCATTTTGGGCTGTGAAAATTCGCACGCCAACACCTTTCTCGGCTTTTTGGCGCAGGATAAAAAGTACAGCGACGTGGAAGTTATCGGCGTATACAGCCATGACCCCGCCGCGATGAAAAATCTTGCGGAAAAGTACGGAGTAAAGGCAATGGCAAGTTACGACGAGGCAGTGGGACAGGTGGACGGCGTGATCGTGACCGCGCGGCACGGTGACAACCATCGCAAATATGCCGAACCGTATCTGTGCAAAGATCTTGCCGTATTCATCGACAAGCCGTTTACCGTTTCAGAAGAGGACGCGATCGCACTGTTGCGCAAGGCAAAGCAGACCGGGGCGAAGATCTGCGGCGGATCCTCCTGTCGGCTGGATGCGCTCGTGGGGCAGCTGCGGGCAGAGCGGATCGCGGAGGAAGGCGGCAAAACATTGGGCGGCTTTGTGCGCGCACCCATCAGTCTCGGGAATCCGAACGGCGGATTTTTCTTTTATGCGCAGCACCTTGTGGAGATCGTCGGGGAAATTTTCGGACGGTATCCGAAATCGGTGCGGGCGCGGCGTTACGAAAAAGGCGTCGGGGTGACGTTTTTTTATGACGACTATGAGGTTTCCGGCCTGTATGTCAACGAATCTTACAACTGCTATTACGCGTTGCGCAATGCCGTCAACGCCGATCAGGGCGGCTCGTTTACCGTCGGGGCGGACAACCCCTGTTTCCGCAAGGAATTTGACGAATTTTATTCCCTCTTGTCCGGCAGGGCGCAGGCGATGACCTGGAAAGATCTTGCGGCACCCGTCTTCGTGCTGAATGCCCTCGACAGGGCGATGAAGAGCGGGAAAGAGGAGAAGGTCGGGGAGGCGGATGTGTAATGCCCGAACTCATCTTGTCGGCCTTTTCGGACGAATACGCGGAGAGTCTGGAAAGACAGTGCGAGGCGCTTGCCAAGTTCGGGATCGGCTATATGGAGATCCGCCGCGCTGACGGGAAAAACGTATCCGAATTTACCGAATCGGAGGCAGAGCGCGTCCGCAAAACGCTGGATGCATGGGGCATCCGCATATCCTCTGTCGGCTCGCCGCTCGGCAAAACGCTTCCTTCGGAGGTCAGCGAGGAACAGATCGAGCGGGTTTTCACGACGGCAGAGATCCTCGGGGCGAAGTATGTGCGCGTGTTCAGCTTTTACCTTCCCGAAGGCGCTGCCCCCGAACAATGCCGCGGACAAGTGATCGCGGGGCTGGAAAAGATCGCGGCGGCGGGGGAGAGGCACGGGATACTTCCCTGCCACGAAAACGAGGCGAAAATATACGGGGAAAGCCCTGCACGCTGTCTCGATCTTTTGCGGGTTTTCGGCGGAAAACTCGGCTGCGTCTTTGACATGGGCAATTTTGTGCTGGACGGGTACGACGCATGGGATGCCTATGAGCTGTTGAAAGATCATATTGAGTATTTCCATATCAAGGATTCCCTCGCCGCGGGCGCCGTCGTGCCTGCGGGAAAGGGAGAAGCGCGCATTGGGGATATATTGCGCGATTATCGGGAAAAGGGAAAAAAGGATACCTTTATCGCCCTCGAACCGCACTTGCAGACGTTCGCGGGATTGAATGCGCTTGTCGGCAAGAGTTTCGAAAACCCGTACAAATACGACGATCAGGAGGAGGCGTTCGCGGACGCGGTGCGCTGTCTGCGCGAATTAATATGAAAGAGTTTCAGAAAGACAGATTGAAGGTGGAAATTTACGATACCCGTGCGGAGATGGGGAATGCCGCCGCGCGGGACATCAAGGCGAAGATCGCACAGCTTTTGTCGGAAAAGGGAGAGATCAACATGATCTTTGCGGCGGCGCCCTCGCAGAACGAAGTTCTCGCGGCGCTTGCCGAGGATGAACAGATCGAATGGAAGAGGGTCAACGCCTATCATATGGACGAATACATCGGATTGTCTGCCGATGCACCGCAGGGGTTCGGCAACTTTCTCAAAGAGCATATCTTCGGCAGGGCGCCATTTAAGAGCGTGCATTACATCGACTGCACCGCGGCCGACCCCGAAAAGGAGGCGGCGCGCTACGAAAAGCTCCTGCGCGATAATCCGCCCGACATCGTGGTGATGGGGATCGGGGAAAACGGCCACATCGCATTCAACGATCCGCCCGTGGCGGATTTTCAGGACGTGCGCGGCGCAAAAGTGGTCAGGCTGGACGAGGTGTGCCGCAATCAGCAGGTGCACGACGGCTGTTTCGCCCGCCTGGAAGAGGTCCCGAAATATGCCATCACGCTCACGGTGCCGACGCTCGTGTCCGCGCCTTGGCTCTACTGCATTGTTCCCGCAAAGACGAAGGCGATCGCCGTAAAGGCGTGCCTTACGGGTGAAATCGGCGAACATTGCCCCGCGAGCATTCTGCGTTTGCAGGACAATGCCGTTCTGTATCTGGATAAAGACAGCGCGGCTCTGTTATAAAAGAAGAATATGATTCGGGTTAAAAGTGATAAAATCATAACGCCGGAGGGGCTTTTCGACGGATATTTATATGCCGACGGAGGAAAGATCACAGAAATTACCGTCAAAGAAGCGCCCTGCCGCGACACGTATGATTTTACAGGACTGTACGTTTCCCCCGGGTTTATCGACCTGCATTCACACGGCGGGGGCGGCTATGCTTTTATGGACAGCAATGCGGATGCGGTATTGGCGGGTTGCGATTTCCATCTTGCGCACGGCACGACGACGATATTGCCCACCATTTCGGCGGGACCGTTTACCGTCATGCGTCGCGCCGTAGAAGCGATCGATTCCGCCATGCGCTCAGGCAGAGCAAAGGGGCATATCTTCGGTGCGCATCTGGAAGGGCCGTATCTTTCGGCAAAGCAGTGCGGCGCGCAGTGTCCCGATTTCATTACGCTGCCGAAACGGGAAGAATACGAATCGCTCTTTTCGGAATTTCCGCACGGCATCGCGCGGTGGACGTATGCGCCCGAAAACGACCCGAAAGGGGAGTTCTGCGGGTTCGTCACCGAACACGGCGCAGTCGCGTCCGCGGGGCATACCGACGGGACGTATGCGGATATGAAAACTGCCATCGAAAACGGGTGCGATCTCGTAACGCACCTCTATTCTTGCACGTCTACCGTTACGCGCGACCATGGTTTTCGCAGACTAGGGGTGATCGAGAGCGCGTTTCTGCGCGACGAACTGTTTGTGGAGATCATTGCCGACGGAAAGCATCTTCCGCCCGAACTTGTCGAAATGATCCTGAAAGTCAAGGGGAAGGAGCGCGTCGCCCTCATTACCGACAGCCTCGCCATCGCGGGTACGGACATAAAAGAGGGTGTGATGAGCGGCACGGAATTTATCGTGGAAGACGGCGTATGCAAGCTCAAAGACCGCTCCGCATTTGCGGGGAGCGTGGCGACGGCCGATTTGCTCGTGCGCGTGCTCGTGAAGGAATGCGGCGTTTCCGTCTGCGACGCGGTGAAAATGATGGCGGAAGTGCCCGCGCGCATCCTCAAAGTAAAGCGAGGGCGGCTCGCGCGCGGATACGCGGCCGATCTCGTCATCTTTGACAAAAAAATAACCGTCCGCAATGTCTTTGCGGACGGCAGTAAAGTGATCTAACCGTGGTGTACGTGTTCGGCTGAAGGGGGATATCCGAAGAGTCCGAGATACCTCTTATAAAAGGAGACGTAGTTGGAAAATCCGCATTGCAGATAGACGGAAGTCGGCCTTTCTCCGTTTGCGATCAGGTTCTGGGCGTGCAGGAGCCGCTTGTTGGTGATGTATTTTTTCGGCGAAATTTTCAGCGTGTCTTTGAAAAGGCGGAAAAAATAATTCTGTGCAATAAAGAGCGCATCGCTGATCTCGGAGATGCTCTGGATCGTGAAAAGATGCTCGTTGATATAGGCCAGAGCCCTGGTTATCAGCGGAGAGATCGATTGACGGGCGGCAAAGGGAGGATCGTCGAGGACCTGCAGGTTGTAAAGGATCTCCGTCAGCAGAGAGTTCAGAAGTTCGAGAAAGACAGTTTTCGGAAAGATCTCTCTATACGAGTTGATCCGCTTGAAATTTTCGATGATCACGGCGCTGTCGCGGCAGTTGATCACCTCTACATCCGGAGAGATCTCTTTCAGAAGCCTTGTCAGCGGATGATGCTGGGCGATCAGAATGTCGTAACGCTCGTAATCGGCGCTGGAGTTGAGGCGGATATAGTGGTGTTCTGCCGGCCGCGTGATCACCAGATCGTATTTTTGCAGCTCGTATTTCCTGTCCTCGATAAGATAGGTGACGTTGCCACGGATGAAGAAGATCAGCTCAAAGGCGTTGTGCAGATGCGACGGGAATCGTACCGACGGCGAGCGGCGCAGTTGGTAGTCAAAGGTGATGTCTTCCGACGTGTTCAGGATCCCTTCAATTTCCATAATTTCCCTACCCCCCTAACAAAGTATACTATACATTTGCGCGGCTGTCAAGGGCGTTTGGTTAGTTTTATTAATATAAATAATAGTTTTGGAAATTTACATTTCATTATTTGTGTGCTATTCTTAACGCAGAGAAGGCCGGAAAGGGGGCGCTCCTTGCGGCCGGATCGGAGCGGAAGAGTGCAAAAAAGGCCATGCTCCCGACAGGGACAAGGGCAAAGCGAGAGGAGCGAATCGTATGAAGAAATTGAAATTGGCGATCATCGGTCAGGGTAGAAGCGGCAGGGATATCCACGGAAAGTATTATCTTTCTGCCGACAATACGCTGTATGATGTCCGCTGTGTCGTGGAAGCGGATGCGTGCAGGCGGGAGGCTGCCGCTGCGCGGTATCCGGGAGCGGAAGTCCTAGCCGATTACCGGGATCTGTTCGGGAAAGAGATCGACGTGGTCGTGAATGCGACCTATTCCTATGAGCATATCCCGATCACCCGCGATCTGATCGAACACGGCTTTCATGTCTTGGTGGAAAAGCCTTTCGGGCGCACGCGCAGCGAGTGTGAACAGCTTATTCGTCTGGCGGAGGAGAAGGGCGTCGTGCTGGCGGTTTTCCAACAGACTTTTTATGCGCCCTTCTATCGCGGCGTGCTGCGTATGCTGGAAGAGAAAAAGATCGGCGAGCCTTTGCAGATCGATATCCGTTACAACGGCCTCGCCCGCCGCTGGGACTGGCAGACCCTGCAAAAGAAACTGGCGGGAAACGCATACAACAACGGTCCGCATCCCTTCGGCATGGCTCTCGGATTTTTGGATTTCGACAAAGATGTGCGCGTCGCTTTCGGCAAGCTGGCGCATACCCCATTTTCCAGCGGGGATTCCGACGATTACTGCAAGGCGATCCTCACTGCGCCCGGCAAACCGGTCGTCGACGTCGAGATCAACAACACCGACGCCTACACGCCGTACACGCTGAAGATCCAGGGCACATGCGGCACCTTCCGCTGTACGACGGCCGATTATGAGTGCAAGTACATCCTTCCCGGAGAAAATCCGCCCCGTTCGGTCGTCGAAGGATTTCTGGAAAACGACAAGGGCGATCCCGTCTATTGCGGAGAGAAGCTCGTCTTTCACGAAGAGAAGGGGCAATATGACGGCACCGCATTCGATGTCGGCACCAGACTGCTTTATGAGGATCTGTATCACGCGATCACCGAAGGCAGGGAGATGTACGTCACCGCCCGGAAAGCGGCGGCGATCATCGGGATCATCGAAACATTGCATGCGATAAATCCTTTGCCCGTCCGTTTCTGAGGAGGGCAGGGGAGGCTTTACTTTCCGCCGTTTCGGGCATGAAAGCGCTGCGCGCGGAAAAATGGATAAAAATGAGTAAGGGAGTGATGAAATGATCAGAAAGAAGATCGCGGTACTACTTGCCGCAGTTGTGTGTTTCGCGGGGTTGGGCAGCTTAGCGGGTTGCAAAAAAGCCGATCCCAATGTCGTGCGCATTGCGCGCTGGGCAAGTTCTGCGGATGAACCGCGGCTGGAAGCGTGGGAAAAGGAGTTTGAAGCGGAAAATCCCGATATCGATATCGAATGGGAGTTCAAGGAATACTCCACGCACTTTTCCACGCTGCGGCAGGATCTGATCGGCGAAGCGGCGGCGGACATTATTTTCATCAACAACTGGGGGCTGAGCAGGTTGAACCTGGATGAAAATGACGCAGGCATGTTTGTCGACCTGGGCAGCGTGGACGCATTGCAGGAGACGTGGGATTCACTGTTGCCCACCGTTCGCGACGTCATGAAGTTGGGGGATTCCGTGATCGGGCTCCCCATAGGACTGGTCATCCGCGTACCCGTCATCAATGCGACGGTCTGGGAAACAGCTTCCGCCGTTTTACCGGACGGGAAAATCCCTTACGACAGGACGGAATCCTTCACGGGCAGTGAGATCACCGGGCTATTGGAGGATGTGGGTACGTATACGAATGTGCTGATGGGGCTCAACGTCACGCACAACGAAGCGCTTCATATGTTTCTCGGCAGCGCCGGGGCGCCGCTCATTGACGAGAACGGGAATATCGGCTGCAACAACGAGGCGGGCTGGGCAGCGGCGGAACAATTCCGTCAATTCATGCAGAGCGGATGGGTCGTTCCTTATTCGGAGAGCGGCGGCGGTACATACGGCGACGTCACCAACGCCATCATCAACAACAAATGCCTTGCCGGATGGGCGAATTTCGGCACGCTGACCAATCTGATGGATTATTACGAGGGCTCGGGCACCGAGCTCGCGACCATTGCGCCCTTCAAGGCGGCGGATGCGGAAGATCTCAACAATCCCGATTATGCGATCCGGGAGAGCAAAGATGTCGCCTATGGCGACTACAACGCGCTGTTTGTTCCCTCATTCAGCAGGAACAAGGATAAGGCTTACCGCGTCATTGCCTGGATGCTCGAAAAGGAACAACAGCTCACCTATGCAAAGTGGGCAGACATACCCGTCAATCAGGAAGCGTATGAAGTCGTGACCAACAATACAGACGGAAATTGGGACCCCAAGCTGTATTCTTCCTATAAGATCGGCATAGACAATCTGGTCACCGCGCCCGTCACATCGTCCGAATTCTCCAACTATTTCACGACGTATTTTTCCAAGCTCTGCAACGGCACCATGACGGGGAAAGAGTTCTGCCAAAAAATCGCCGAAGGGGAAAAATACCTATGAGCGAAATGTCGTACCATCAGCATCGGCGGGGAGTGCGGAATGAAAATCTGGGTTGGGTCTTCGTTTTGCCCTGGGTGATCGGCTTTCTGGGACTGACCATCCTTCCGCTGTTGGTTTCGCTTTGGCTCTCCTTTACCGAATGGAACGGTTTCGGCGGCATATCCTCTGCCCGATTCGTAGGGCTGCAAAATTACAAAAATTTGTTCGACGTCAGCACAAAATACGGCGAATCCTTTTATGCTGCACTGCAAAACACTCTCATCTATACGGTCATGGCCATCCTGATCAACCTTTTTTTCGGCATCTCGGTGGCCTGGGCGGTGGTCAAAAACAACAGGCTCAATTCTATCCTGCGTATGCTCATTTATCTGCCTACGCTCACGATCAGCACCGCGTTTGCCATCATGATGGATACGATCATCGGTACAAAGACGCAGTCGCTGATCAACCGCCTTCTGCTCATGGCGAACGGCAGCACACAGGCGTGGATCGCGACGCCCGGGCAGGCGATCTGGGTGATGGTCGTACTGTGTTTCTGGGGGATCGGCGGCGCCATGCTCACCTATTTTTCGGGCATGAAGCAGATCGATGAAAACATCTATGATGCGGCAAAGATCGACGGGGCCGGGCACATGACGTTGTTGATCCGCATCTGCATACCGTTGATGGCGGGAGTCATCGTATACCAGATGATCATGGGGGTCGTGTTCGGTTTGCAGGTGTTCGACCTGGCGGTGGGGCTCTCCTCCATCCTCGGCGCCGGCGACGGCGTGATGGGCCGCGGCAATTCGCTGGCGACTCTCTCCTTCTACCTCTATAATAAGAGCTTTGTTGACGGAGAAATGGGGATGGGCAGTGCCATCGGATGGATCATCTTCTGCATATCGCTGCTGTTCAGCCTCGGGCTTCTGATCTTCGTGCAAAAGACGGGCTATTACAGGCTGGACGATTAGGGGGCGGTATATGAGAATTAAGATCGGTCTGAAAGACAAGCCGAGCATATCCTCGGTGCTTTTTAAGATCATGGCCGTCCTGTTGGCCTGCATCATTCTGTTTCCTTATATCTGGCTGATATCCACCTCTCTGCTCACGGGGGAGGAGTATTACAGCGCCGTACAGCCCTTCTTTTCCTCCGATCCGCAGTGGAAGCGTTACGAAACGGTGCTGATCGGCATGCAGTTTTACCGGAGCATCTTCAACAGCATTTTGCTGGCGGGAATTTCGGTGGTCCTGAATATCTTTGTCAGCCCGTTCATCGCATACGGGCTCTCGCGCTTCCGTTTCAAGGGGCGGTATGTCCTGTTCATCCTCATGCTCTGCACCATGTTCCTGCCCACGCAGGTCACCTCTATTCCGAAATTTCTTTTTTACAAGGAGCTGGGCTGGCTGTATACCTATCTGCCCCTCATCGTGCCGGGATTTTTCGGCTCGGCGACCAGCGTCATGTTTACGCTGGCCTTCATGAAGAACATTCCCAAAGAGATGGACGAGGCGGCCATGATGGACGGCTGCAACCATTTTCGTATCTGGCTGCAGATCATCATGCCGCAAATGGTGCCCGCCCTTTGTCTTGTGGCGCTGAACACCTTCCTCGGGAACTGGAAGAACAGCCAGGCACCGCTGATCTATCTCCGCGATCCGGAGATGTTCACCGTGCCGCTCACGCTGCTCAAATTCCAATCCAACGACAGCCTTGCCGAAGTCGGACGCCTGCAACTGTATGCGGCGCTTGTAATTGCGATCGTTCCCGTCAGCATACTCTTTCTCATTTTGCAGCGCAGAATGAACAGGGGCGTGGAGGCGGCCGACCTCAAATAAAAAACGCATCTCAAAAAACGGAGGCGGCAGAACGGAAATTCTATCCAAGCAGACCTCAAAGAAAAATATAGGAAAGGGGAAAAAAAGATGAAAAAAAAGTTGGCTATGCTCTGTGGCATTTCGCTGATTCTGAGCATGTTGCTTGGCGGATGCGAGAAAGCGCCTGCGCAGGGTGCGGTGGAGATCGGACAGACCTCCGACCGAATGACGATCGAACAGATCCAGGCAGAGGAGAAAAACAAAGTCATCGTCACCGGCGGGGCAGACGAAACCTTTTCGCTCACTTCCGTGACGCAGTCGGAGGACTCTTCGCTCGTCGCGAATAAAAAGTTTGAGCTCGACATCGACGCGGTCACGGAAGGAAACGTATACGATCCGAGCGAAGTGGACATTTACGGACAATTTGTGTCTCCTTCCGGGAAGCTGTATGAAATGCCCGCCTTTTATTCGATCGGCTGGGAGCGCTCGTTTGTACCGTATGACCTTTCCGGAACCTTCGACATCACCTCCGGAGGCGAGTATTTCGCGCAGAACAGTGCCTCGATGGTAGGGGTGATCGACGAAAAGGAAGGGGTGCAGACGCCCGTGGGCAGGATCACCTTCAACGTGACGGATGCGTCGGGCGGCGGAAACGGCGGCGCGGTGATCAGCAAAGGCAGCATCACCTCCGTGCACGATACGGTTTCCGTCTGGCTCAAAAAGGGGGAAAATTTTGTCGGCGATGCAGTCTTCCTGTATTTTTACGGAAACGAAGACCAGGCATGGGTCAAGATCGACGGCTCCGAGCTGACAGAAGAATGGAAAAAGTTTGATTTTTATTACGGCAGCGAAACGGAAACGGTCACCGATGCCTCCGGCAAGGAGATCGAGGTGCTCACGGCCGAGGAGCTTGCAAAGAGCGATTTTACCCACAGCCCGAAGACCTCTTATCACCGTCCGTTGACGCATATGTATTCGGGGCGGATCCAGACGAGCGACAGCCTGAATGACCGCTATACCGCCACGGGAGATCTCTATATTTCGGATATGCAGTTTTACAATTCCGATCTTCCGGGACAGACGGTGCAGCTTGCAAGTTTTGTATGCGAATCGCTGGAAGGCTATCGCCCGGGCGACCTTTTCGGGAACGAGGTCCTTACGCAGACGGGGGAAAACGGCTTCAAACTGCGTTTCCGCTTCACGGAGGCGGGGGAATGGACTTATCGCGTCGTCGGGAAGAAGGACGGAGAGGAAAAGTTCCGTTATACTTCCTCCGTGACGGTTGCGCAAAATCCGGATGAGGAGCAGAACCGCGGCGTCGTGCGCGTCGAACAGACGCAGAAACGCAATTTCGTCTTTGAAGACGGAACGCCCTATCTCCCCATCGGCATGAATGTGGCATACAGTGTTGACAATGCGCGCAGTTCCTACGATTACGACGTCTATTTCCCGAAGATGGCGGCGGCGGGCATGAATTATTCCCGCACCTGGCTGACGGACATCGATGCGGGATACGGCGTGCAGGACGTGTCCGGCGGGATCCTGAACTTCGATGCGCGCCAATATAAGGCCAGCCAGTTTGACAGCATTCTCGAGCTTGCGGAAGAGTACGGGATCTATCTCCAGATCCCCATGCAGGCAATCTCGGCTTTCCGCAAGGATGACGGCGAGGGTGTGCGTTCCAACCGCTGGGATACGAACCCTTATAATAAGATCAACGGCGGATATCTCGATGAGCCTTGGGAGTATTTTACCGATTCCCGCGCGATCGAAGATACCAAAAAATTGTACCGTTACTATGTGGCACGCTACGGGTACAGCCGCAACATTCTCGGTTGGGAACTGATGAACGAGATCGGCATGGACTCCACCTATTACGGCACAGACCTTCTCACGCAGGAACAGGCCAAACTGTGGGCGGAAGAGATCGGGAGTTTCATGCACGGCATCGATCCTTACGATCACCTCGTGACCATCAGCTCCGGCAACGATCATTATGATGCCGTTTACTCCGCTGACGCGATCGATTTCATGAACTTCCATTCGTATGTGTTCGGCTCGAACTATACGACGGGTGCGGCCAATGAGTGCTATGCGCTGTGGCAGCATTTCCGTAAGCCCGTTCTTATCGGCGAAATGGGGGCGAGCGGCACTTCCGAAGCGTACAACCACGACCGCGATCCCAACGGGATGATGAACAAGCAGACGGCGTTTTCCGCCCCGATGGGCGGCAGTGCGGGCGGCGCGATGACCTTCTGGTGGCAACAGGTGAACAACTACGACCAATACGCCAACTGGACGCCCGCGGTCGAGTATTTCCGTTTGCTGCCCGACGATTTTGTCACGATGGACACATTGACAAAAGAAGGGTATACGGTCGGAGGGACGAACGCGCAGCGCGTGGCCGTGTACGGGTTTATCGGCAAAGACGCGGTCTACGTCTATGTGACCGATACGCAATACAATTACGCAAATACGGCTCCCGGAAAATTTGCGGACACTATCCTCGGATTTTCGGGCGTGACAGACGGCGCCTATACCGTGCAGGTCTTTGACACGAACGAGGGAAAGGTCGTGAACACGTTCGACGCCACCGCCTCCGGTGGGAAGCTCTCGCTCACTCTCGCCGATTGGGCGTGCGATCTGGCGCTCATCATCGACAAAAAGGCATAAGGGGGAACGGATATGAAAAAGAGAGGTTTATGGACGGCGCTTCTCGCTTTTCTGCTTGCGTCTGTCATGTTGCTTTCCGCCTGTGGGGGAACAAGAACTCCGAAGGTGGAGGTGGAAACATTGGGCGTACCGCTCGGGCAGTTCGAGATCACCGCGCCCGCGCTTGATTCTACGGAAGAGGACGTCAATCCGCGCATCTGCTGGACGGAGGAACCAAATGCGGAAAAGTACCTGGTGCAGCTTTCCGAAACGGCAGATTTTTCTTCTGTGGCGGCGGAAGAGAGCACCGCAAGGACGTCGGTCGCCCTCGGCACGACTCTCCGGTATTCCACCAGGTATTACGTGCGCGTCTTTGCCATGAAGGCGCAGGACGGAAAGGATGTCGCTTTGTCCTATACGAGCACAGCCTTTACGACGCAGGCAGATCACGAGACGCCCGTACCCGACAATACGGCAACGCGCGTCATTCACGATTTTGAAGAATTCGAAGACGACGACGCATTGCAAAGTTTCTTTACCACCCATACGGGCGGCGACCCGCTCGAGCCGACGCTTGCCGAGGGCGCGGGCGCAGACGGCAGCAAGGCCATGAAACTGACCTATACCCCGGAAGGCAGGGGCTGGTCGGCGGTGCAGTCCATCAACCCTGCCGATAAGAAAAATTGGAGCGGCGCAACGGGCATCCGCCTTTGGGTCTCGGGAACCACGGGAACTTTGAAAGTTTCCATCGGCAAGCGCGGCTACCAGCGTTGGACGGCGGGATTTTCTCTGGAAGCGGGCGAAGCAGGGTACGTCTCTATTCCCTTCTCCGCGTTTGAGGATGCCGGCGGCGGCGACGGCGTTTGGGATTTGACCGGCATCGTGCGCCTGTGGTTCTATTTCAATGCAAATACCGCGGCGGAAGTGCTGATCGACAATATCACGATCGGTTCCGATTCCCTGCATTCGGAAGATACGCGCGAACAGTTTGAGCAGGGAACGGCGCCCGATTACAGCACGCCGAAGACCCTGTACGATTTTGAGAACTATGCGGACAATGCGGAGCTGCAGGCGGAATTTTATGCCAATTCGGGCGGCGATCCGCTGACGATCACGCTCGCCGAAGGACAGGGCGCGAACGGTTCCAAGGCGATGCAGGTCGCATACGGCGAGAAAAAGACGGGATGGTGTGCCCTGCAAGCGCGGCTGACCGGGATCGAGAGAAACTGGACGGGTGCGGAGGGCATACGTTTCTGGATTGACGGCGGCGGCAACGGCGCCAAGCTGACTTTGCAGATCGGCAGGGGCACGGCGATCAACTACCGCGCACAGCTCACGCTGAATGCAAAGGAGGGGCAATACGTCTCTGTTCCGTTCTCTGCGTTTACGCAGTATACGGGAAGTGCTGCGCTGGATCTTTCCGTGATCGATGTGCTGTGGATACGTATCGATCCTTCTTCCATGGCAACGGGCGACACATTCCTCCTGGACGATATTTCCATCGGAACGGGTGAAGATTACAATACAGATACGAGGGATGCCGTCACGAATCCTCCGAAAGAGAGTGCGGAAGGGGTCTTCGAGGATTTTGATTTGTACGGCGACGTGAGCGAAGTTGCCGACAAATGGGTAACGGTCGGGCCCGCAGGCGTCTCCTTCCGTGCGCGTGACGATGCATCGGGCAACAACGCATTGCGCTTTTATGCAACCGGCGAATTTTCCGCACAGGCGACGGGCTATGATCTGGAGGAGATCGATTTCAGTGAGATCAACGGATTCCGCATGTGGCTCAGCCTCAGCTACGGAAGCGGCGCGAATTCCGCAACGGTCACCGTCACGATCGGTTCCGAAGGGAATTTTTATTCCGTCGACAAGCTGTTCTTCGCGGAAAACAATGCGGAATACATGGTCTGTGACTTTGCAGGCATGACGCTTGCAGACGGTTCTTCCGGAGAGCTGGACAGATCCGCGATCGATTTTCTGCAGATCACGGTCGGCGGGTTTACGGGCGCGGTCGATTTCAGG
>ERZ1106952.541-NODE-541-length-16644-cov-2.796793_pt1 | contig 16644 bp, 10 predicted proteins | sample MGYA00403677_ERZ1106952 | MGnify/ENA primary metagenome ERZ1106952 (study PRJEB35170, sample SAMEA104062415) | human gut metagenome | biome: human gut; feature: human-associated habitat; material: faeces | place: Denmark | collected 2012-05-14 ...
GCGGAAGCATTGACATCAAAATTGACTGCCAAAAACGTAATGTCACCATTAGAGACACAGGCTGTGGCATTTCTGCTGATAGGCTTCCGCAGCTGCTCAACTTGTTTTCTACCGGAAAATCTGATGACCCTTCGTCCATCGGCGAAAAGGGTGTGGGATTGAAATATGTTCTCTTCCAAAGTTCCAAGTTTATTATTGAGACATCGGATGGCAAGACCGCTGCAAGGGCTACTGTTGTAGATGCCAACACTTGGAAGAAACAGACGAATGAAACTCCTCTATTGTTGGAACAAGAATCATTGGAAGCCAACGGGAATAGCTATACAAAGATTCAGGCATTAGGTATCGAAGAACGCCCTGATGAAGAGGACGTTTTCGCTCTCAGCTATCCCCAAATGGTCTTTGTCTTTAGGACAAAGACGGCTATCGGGAACACAAAAGCACTCTGGGACGATATTCTCGATATAAAAGTTCATCTTGAGATGACTGACATTAATGGAGTTTGCAATTCCGAGACAATACCTTACAAGTATCTGACGCCAATTGAGAAATTGTCGACAAAGGATTTCATCACGACGCAAGACTTTGATGAATGGAATACCTCTGATCGGGATGACACGCAGAAACGAAACAAGCTCCGGGATAAGCTAATCGTATCGAGTAACAGTCATTTGATGCACAACAATAGAGAGCTGAAGTATTGGGCTTGCTTCGTTCCTAGTCGAAAAACATGGAACCAGATAGATATAATCAACAAACTTGCAACCAAGGAAAACCTGGACGACCAGAACTGGATGCAAACTTGGAATTATCTATTGTTCAACGGAAATATTACAGCTGCTACAAAGGGCATGCCTACCGCAATAACCGTTACCCCTCCATCTGTTGGCAACGCAGGATATTTGCGCAACTTTTTTATCATCTTTGAGGACGATAGTCTGAAGTTTGATATTGGTCGTAAATCTTTTAGAGGAAAAACTTCGAATATATATCGTGAGGAAGCTAAACAAGTATTCAACAAGTTTGCAAAACTTGCAAAATACTCCGCTGGAGCGCTACCTGCTCATGCAACTACTTTCAATAGAGAAGAAGTATTTGATGAGATAAAAAATAAGCAGGATTTAAATTCCTCCAAGGTAAAGTTTCAGAAGAATCCTTATGACCAGGAAGCTTCTGTTGTTGCTATATTTTTCGAACTAATTGGGTCGGGAGATATCACTGGCATTGATCCCATGTATATGGGGTACCAAAACAAATACGATCTTTATGCACGTGTGAATAACAGAACTACAATTATTGAATTCAAGTCGCATCTCAGTAATATTATCCGCGATTTTTCTGACTACACAAAGATCTTCGATGAGATGGACTACATCGTATGCTGGGATGTCAACGATCAGGATACTGCCAAATTAAAGAATGAAGGGATAGAGGTTGAAAAATATGAACCCAGTGAGCTCGGCGAGGATAATTTGCCAAGCTGTGTGACCCACACTATGAGCATCACTAACGTAACGCCAATTAATATCATTGACTTAAAACAACTTGTGTAACCAGCGATTCTTTAGCTTGACACAAGCCATCCAGCGATGTGGATTACTGGTCAAGGAGCGCTTCGGGTCGATAACGGCCTGGAGCGCTTTGTCTTTTTGGCTGGGACGGAGGGATTCGAACCCCCAACAGCCGGCACCAAAAACCGGAGTTCTACCGTTGAACTACGTCCCAATGTCATGGTGTTGCTAAAAGCAACTCGTCTAGTTTACCTAATCTGCGAGGGCATCGCAAACGCCATCGAGCAGGCGTACGGCGAGCGTCTGCGCATCACTTGCGGTGAAGGTTCCGTTGTAGCGCGTCATGCCCGTGAGCTCAATGCGGATGCGCGCGGGCTTTTGCTGTGCGGCGACATTGGCAGTGCGGATGCGCTGCGCCAGGTTGTGACACTCGGCAAGGGCGATCGTGGCGCGCGGCGCTGCATCTGCGGGCAGTTCATCGCTTGCGATCTCGAGCACCAGGTCAACGTCGGTTGGGACCTCGGAGTCGCAGAGCATCATGCCGCTGTTGTCGGTCGTCGCCGTGGCGATGTTCCACATGCGCGATGCTACGCTGCGCGCGATGGGGTCCTCGCCAATGACGGCAATCTGGAAACGCTCGAGTACGTTGGCCGCGCGGGCAAAGCCGATGCGCGATTCGGCCTCGGTCACCGAAGGCTTACCCTCCCACACGTGGTGCAGGCGGTTGATATAGGCGTAGGTATCCTGGAAAGCCATACCGTCGGCAAACAGACCGACGTTTTCCTGGAACTGCTGAAGGGCCGCTTCGGTGTGAGGGCCAAAGTAGCCATCGTCCTCGCCGCAGGCAAAGCCCAAAACGTTGAGCGCCTTCTGCAGGGCCTGCACGTCGGCGCCATGGAAATTGGGCATACGCAGGTAGAGGGTGCGGTCGCCCAGCTTATACGAGGCGTCGACCAGGGCACTCCAACAGGGGATGTCAACGGCGTGACCGGCGGCAAGACCGCTGTCGAGCCTAAAGGTGCTAACGGCCTGCTCGGTGGTGGCACCAAAGTGCTTGTCGGCGACCTCGGTGGCATCAATCGTGTAGCCGAGCTGCAGGAGACGAGACTGCACGTCCTCGACGGCTGCTCCCTGCATGCCCGTTGTAATAGGTTCCATGAACGAACCCCTTTCGGCGTATCATTCGTACTATTTGAGCGCCTGTCGGATAGACGACGCAAAGGGATGCATAAACATGCATTCAACAGTGTAGCAACTTGTACCCAAATGCGCTGCCGACAGGTTTTGCAACCCCCGCTAGTTGAGTCGCTCCACAAAGAAATCTGCCATGGAGAGGAACAGTTCGCGTGCGTGCGAATCAAGCTCAACGTCCTCGATGGCGGCCTTGGCTTTGGCGGTTAGGTCCAGCGCGTAGGCGTGGGCGTAATCGATAGAGCCGGTCTCCTGGAAGATTTCCACGGCGCGCGCGAGCTGCGCGGGGTCCTCGGTGCCCGAGGAGAGGATCGCTTCGATCTCGTCGTGATAGCGCCCATCAGACAGGGCGTGCACGGCGACCAGGGTGCGCTTGCCTTCTGTGATATCGGTACGGAAGTCCTTGTTGGCGGCCTCCTTGGTACCGATCAAGTTGAGCAGATCATCTTGGATCTGGAAGGCAAGGCCCGTGTGCAGGCCAAAGGCGCGCAGCGCCTCGACCTGCTGTTCGCTGCCTCCGCCAATGATGGCTCCGGTGGCAAGCGGCGTGGCTCCGCTGTAATACGCGGTCTTGTGCGTTGCCATGTCCAGGTAATCGTCGACCGAGATGTCAAAACGCCCGTCACGGACCCAGCCCAAGTCGAGCGCCTGACCCTCGATGGTGCGGACGATCATCTCGGTGAGCTCGTGGAGCACACGGAGTTTCACGTCTGCCTCGAGTGTGGGGTCGTCGAGAACCGTCTTGGTGACCATGGTAAGTGCCAGGTCGCCGCAGTTGATAGCAAGCCCCGTGCCCTCGGTGAGGTGCATGCAGGGCTTGCCGCGGCGCAGCTGGCCGTTGTCGGCGATGTCGTCATGGATGAGCGCACCCGACTGAAAGTGCTCGATAGCCGCCGCCGCGCTGCGGGCGCTCTCAAAGTTACCGCCCACTGCGGTTGCGGCGAGCATGCAGATAAGCGGGCGGTGGCGCTTGCCGGCGTTGGCCGTAAAAGCCGAGAGCGGGGTATACAGGTAGCGCTCGATATCGGCAGAGGTCGCCTGTCCGTCAAAGAACGTGGCCAGATAGTCGTTGATCTGGTCAAAGTGCTGGGCTAAAAAGCTGGTAAACGGACTGGACACGGGTTCTCGCATTCTTTCTTAGGTTGCATCGTTGCGGTGTGCAGATACCATATTGCCACATTGGAGTTGCCGGCGCGTCTGTTTTGGCGATTTGGGGAAACGGGACGCGTGCGCGTGCCGGCTGCTTATATAAGCCTAAAGTGCTCGAGCGCCTTGACGACGCCATCTTTGTCGACCGAGTCGGTGATGTAGTCGGCGCGCTTTTTGAGATAGTCCGGCGCATTACCCATGGCGATACCGACATCGACGGCGTTCATCAGCGAGACGTCATTGCTGGCGTCGCCGATGCCGTATACGGTTCCGTGGTGGGGATCGAGGGCGTCGAGTACAGACTGGATGCCCCCACGCTTCGTGCATTCGCGGGGCGAGATTTCGGTTACCTCGAGTTCGAGCTCGTTAAAGCACAGCAGCGGCTCAAGTGCCTTATCTTGAGCGATGTGGTTAGCGAGCGATGTAGACATCAAGATCTTGTAAGCACTGTAATGTTGCAGCTGCGTGACTGCGTCGCCCAGGGTGCGCGCGTATCCGGGAGCATCGGGGGCATCGGCACTCATGCGCACGACGCCGTTGAGGCCCTCAAAGCGGATGACCTCGCCCGATTGCTCAAGGTAGGGGGCAAGACGCTGCAGCATGCTGGGCGTCATCGACAGATCGCGAATTGCGTGTCCGTTGATCTCGGCGTAACCGCCCGCAAGACAGACGATGCCGGTCCAGGGCAGCTCTAGAAGTTTGGGGTGGATGCAGCTGAGGGTGCGTCCTGTGCAGATAAAGGCCATGTTGCCATTTGCAACGAAATCGTGGATGGCCTGTGAGACCGCCTCGTTGGGATAGGGGGACAGGTCACGCTCGCTCTCGGGAAGCTCTTGTGCCGCTCGAGGGTCTTGCCAGGCGAGCGTTCCGTCGATATCGAAGAAACAGATATCGCTGCGATTATGGGCTGCGCTGGCGGCAGGGGAGGCCGAGGTGGTGGGCACAAATTCCGGCTCGAGGCCCATGATCTGGTCAAAATGCTCTTTGACGCGGGGAACGGAGATGCCGATGATCACCTGGGCGGTCTTGCCCGTAATGATGAGGCCCTTGGCGCCCACCGCGACAAACGACGCGTTATCTGCAACGATGGAAGGGTCTGCGACCTCGACGCGCAGGCGCGTGGCACAGTTGGTTGCGCCCACAATATTGCCAACACCACCTAAAAGCTGAATTACCCGCTCAGCGAGGATGTGATCTTGATCGGATCGACTATTGACTTCGTCATTGGGAGATTGCTCTTTGGCAAAGCCGCTTTCCGTTAAACGATCGATTGCCGCGCGATTGGCGACATGATCCTCGCGGCCCGGCGTCTTAAGGTCATAGATCAAGATGAGTGCTCGAAAACTAACAAAAAAGATGAGGCTAAAGGCAAGGCCGATACCGAGCGCCAAAAGATAGGCACCGGCATGCGTGCGCATGAGCGGAATAAAGTTGAAGGCTGCCATCTCCATGAGGCCGCCCGAGAAGATGCCGACGATGCCAAAGAGATTCATGGTTGTGGCAAGGCAAGACGATAAGACGGCGTAGAGAAAAAAGAGCCCGGGGTGGGTGAACATAAAGAGAAACTCGAGTGGCTCGGTAACGCCGCAAACCACCGAGGCGATGATGGCGGGAACAAGGATGACCCTGAGGCCGGCGCGGCGTTCTGGTTTTGCGGTGGAGTAGAACGCGGCTGCGATGGCGGGAAGGCCAAAGAGCTTGACCCAGCCGGTGGCGGTAAAACCGGCCCACGGCGCAAGTTCATTAAGGGGGCGCGTGCTATGGGAGAGGATGGGGAGCAAGCTGCTCCCCGTGGCGTAGATGCCGTCGTTAATGACCAGGTTGTCGTAGTAGATCGGCATGTAGAGCAGGTGGTGCAGCCCCATGGGCTCGAGCGCTCGCTCCAAAAACACAAAGATGCCCACGCCAAAGGGGCCGACGCTCGTAAGTGCATGGCGCAGCGTTTCGGTCATTGCGTATACGGAGGGCACGATGGCGGCCGAGATAGCGGCAAGGGCAAACACGGCAAAAAAGCTGATGAGGTAGACCAGCGAGGAGCCCGAGAAGGTGCCGAGCCAATCGGGAACCTTGGCATCGTAGAAGCGGTCATGGATGGCGACGACGGTTGCCGATACCACCAGCGGGCCGATAATGCCGGTGTCGAGCGTCTTGATGCCGTCGATGACGGTGATACCGTTGGCGGGGGTCAAAGATGACGGGTACTTAAGCCCAAGGTTGTCTCCGCTCAGCTTAATGATCTCGCTCAAAAAGAAGCAATAGGCAAAATAGGCCACGAGTGCCTCGAGGCAGCAGCGTGCCGGTTGCTTTTGGGCAAGACCGATAGGCAGCGCTACGGCAAAAAGGAGCGGGAGGCGCTTAAAGACCGTCCATGAGCCGCGCTGGATGATGGCCCAAAAAACGTACCAAGGGGTTCCGTATACGGCTAGATCGCCGACGATGTCCGCAGTCGTTGCGAGAGCGGAGACGCCTACCATGAGGCCCGATATAGAAAACAGCATGGCGGGAGCGAACATTGCCCCGCCAAAGCGTTGGATTTTTTGCAGCATGTTCTGCCTTCCGAATATCGAGGCGCGTTGCGCGTGGGGAAACGTTTAAACAATGGATTCATTGTAGAGGACCAGACGATTGTTGTACCGGCAGTTTTGAGCGAAACCGATTTGGGCACGACAGAAACCGTCAACGGTTAAATCCTGTCGCTTTACCGATATTCGGTTTAAACAACTTTAAGAAATGCTATCGTGCCTAGCCGGAAATAAATAATGTAGAGGTGAAACAATGCCAAAAGCGATATACGAAGGAATCTACCGAGAAATACGTTCGCGCATCATTAATGGGACCTATGCGTTTCAGGAGATGCTGCCGACCGAAGCCGAGTTGACCGCGGAATTTGGCTGCACGCGCAATACCGTCCGCCGCGCTTTGAGCATGCTGACAGACGAGATGTTTGTGCAGCCCATACACGGCAAGGGCGTGCGCGTTATTTGGCTCAAGGGCGAAACCGACATGCTGGGCGCACTCGAGGAAGTCGAGTCGTTTGGCGAATTTGCAAAGCGCAACAATGCCGTTGCATCGACGGACGTTAAGTCTTTTGAACATTTGATTTGCACTGAGCAACTTTCTCGTCGCCTGGGCTTTAAGGTGGGCGAGGAGCTGATTCGTGTAGTGCGTGTCCGAAGCCTCAACGGCAATGCTCGCCAGGTGGACCACGGCTACTTTTTGGAGTCGATCGCCAAGGGCCTGACGCCCGAGATCGCCGCAAAATCAATTTACGACTATCTGGAGCACAAACGCGGCGTCAAGGTGATGGCGAGTCGCCGTACGGTGAGCGTCGAGCTTGCCAACGATGAGGACTGCAGTTATCTTGACCTCGGCAAATACAACTGCGTTGCCGTCATGGAGAGCCAGTCGTACACCTCGGACGGCATCTTGTTCGAGGTCACGCATGCCCGCACGCATCCCGAGATCTTCCACTACCGCGTCAACTCCAAGCGATAGCCGGCTAGCTCGCAGCCTGACGAGACTCATGCCCTCAAAGCGAAAACGCCCGGTCAAACCGACGATGCATCGACTTGACCGGGCGTTTTCTCTGCATTCGATAACAAATAATTGTTTATACAAAACTTGTCAAGTATCAAGTTGAAATTACCGTTCACCGAAGTTTTCCTACCGCTCTAGTAATACTTGTTCAAACAACTAGCCAAATAGCGTATTGTACAAATCAGCAAAAGGGGCAAAGTCCCCGAGCCAATCTCCGAAGGCGGCGGCAAAGGGTGCCGCCACGGTGTGAAAGGGTGGATTGTAATGAAGAACGAAATGAGCAGAAGGCAGTTCCTGGGCTTTGCTGGTTCCGCGGCTGCGGTTCTTGGTCTGGGTCTCGTGGGCTGCGGTGGTTCTGCCGGCTCCGGCTCCTCTGCTTCTGGTGACGCTGCCGAGGTCTACTTCCTCCAATTCAAGCCCGAGGTCGACAAGGAGTGGAAGGAGATCGCCAAGGCGTACAAGGAGGAGAAGGGCGTCGAGGTCAAGATCGTGACCGCCGCCTCCAACACCTACGAGGAGAAGCTCAAGTCCGAGATGTCCAAGAGCTCCGCTCCGACCCTGTTCCAGGTCAACGGCCCCACCGGTCTTAAGAACTGGAAGGATTACTGCGCCGACCTGTCCGATACCAAGCTCCGCGGTGAGCTCATTGACGACTCCCTGGCTCTGCAATCCGACGGCAAGGATGTGTGCATCGACTGGGTTCAGGAGAGCTTCGGCATTATTTACAACAAGCAGCTGCTCGAGAAGGCTGGCTACAAGGCCGAGGACATCAACTCCTTCGACAAGCTGAAGGCTTGTGCCGACGACATCCAGGCCCGCAAGGACGAGCTTGGTGTCGAGGGTGCCTTCACTTCCGCCGGCATGGACGACTCCTCCAGCTGGCGCTACACCACCCACCTTGCCAACATGCCGCTCTACTACGAGTTTGAGAAGGAGCACAACCAGGAGGACGACGAGATCAAGGGTGAGTTCCTCGACAACTACAAGCAGATCTTCGACCTGTACATCACCGACTCCACCTGCGATCCTTCGCAGCTTGCTTCCAAGACCGGCGACGACGCCACCAACGAGTTCGCAACCGGCAAGGCCGTCTTCTACCAGAACGGCTCTTGGGCCTACTCTGACCTCGTCAAGGCCGGCATGACCGACGATCAGATTGGCATGATGCCCATCTACATCGGTGTTGACGGCGAGGAGAACCAGGGCCTGTGCTCCGGCGGCGAGAACTACTGGTGCGTCAGTTCCCAGGCTTCCGAGGATGCCCAGAAGGCCACCGAGGACTTCATGTATTGGTGCGTCACCGCTGACACCCCGACCAGCATCATCGCCGACAAGATGGGTCTGACCGCTCCGTTCAAGAGCGCCAAGGAGACCACCAACGTCTTCTCGCAGCAGGCCGTTGCCATGGCCAAGGACGGCAAGAAGACCGTCGCTTGGGACTTCGTTTACATCCCCTCCGAGGAGTGGAAGAAGAACCTCAAGCAGGCTCTCATCGCTTATGCTGCCGACAACACCAAGTGGGACGGCGTCAAGAACGCCTTCGTCGATGGCTGGAAGACCGAGAAGGCCGCTTCCGAGTAAGCAGTTGCTGCCCAAGCTATCTGATTAGCGACAGGGGGCGGGCAGACGTTGGTTTGCCCGCCCCCTGCATATTGAAAGGACCCTTTTATGGGCAAAGCACTCAAGCGCTGGTGGCCGCTCTTTATGCTGCCCACGTGTCTGGCGTTTATGATCGGGTTCGTGATCCCTTTTATCCAGGGCTTCTATCTCTCGTTCTGCCAGTTTATTATCATTAGTAACGCGCACTTTGTCGGTATCGAGAACTACGTGCGCGCGCTGTCCGATCCGCAGTTCTCCACGTCGTTCTTCTTTACCGTGGCGTTTGCCTTCCTGTCGACGGCGCTCATCAACGTGATCGCCCTGGCCATTGCGCAGGCGCTCACCCGCAAGGCGCTCAAAGGCACCAACATCTTCCGTACGATCTTCTTTATGCCTAACCTGATCGGCGGCATCGTGCTGGGCTACATTTGGCAGATTCTGATCAACTGCCTGCTCTCCAACGTGGGCGCCCAGCTCATCGCCCTTAACTCTGCTGCTGGCTTCTGGGGCCTTATCATCCTGACCCTGTGGCAGCAGGTCGGCTACATGATGATCATCTACATCGCCGGTCTGCAGTCCATTCCGTCCGACTACATCGAGGCCGCCAAGGTCGACGGTGCCACGGCATGGCAGACGTTTTGGAAGGTTAAGATCCCTAACCTGATGCCGACCATCACCATCTGCCTGTTCCTGTCCATCACCAACGGCTTTAAGCTGTTCGACCAGAACCTCGCCCTTACCGGCGGCGCTCCCGCACACTCCACCGAGATGCTCGCCCTGAACATCTACAACACGTTCTATTCGCGTGCCGGTATCGCATGGCAGGGTATCGGTCAGGCCAAGGCGGTTATCTTCTGCATCCTGGTCGTGGCCATCTCCATGATTCAGCTTAAGGCCACGAGGTCCAAGGAGGTGCAGCAGTAATGAAACGCGATAAGGTTATCAACCGTGCGCTCTCGATCTTCTTTACGATCCTGTCGCTCGCATGGATCTACCCCGTGTTCATGATTGCGCTCAATTCCTTTAAAAAGGCAACTGCAATCAGCACCACCACGGCATTCGATCTGCTCACGCCCGAGACGTTCAACGGCCTTGCAAACTACGTGCACGCTCTTAACGAGCAGGGCTTTGCCTCGGCGTTTATGTACTCGCTCATCATCACGGTCACGTCGGTCGTGCTGATTCTGGTGTGTTGCTCCATGTGCGCTTGGTACGTGGTTCGTGTCAACAACAAGATCTCGAACTTCTTCTATTATCTGTTCGTGTTCTCGATGGTCGTACCGTTCCAGATGCTCATGTTCACGCTGTCCAATTTGGCGGACCGCATCGGCTTCAACACGCCGTTCAACATCTGCTTTATCTACCTTGGCTTTGGCGCGGGCCTGGCGGTCTTTATGTTCGCCGGCTTTGTAAAGAACATCCCGCTCGAGATCGAAGAGGCGGCCATGATTGATGGCTGCAACCCGGTCCAGGTGTTCTTTAAGATCGTCCTCCCCATCATGAAGCCCACCTATCTTTCGGTCGGCATTCTCGAGACCATGTGGGTCTGGAACGACTACCTGCTGCCCTACCTTACGCTCGACTCCACCAAGTACAAGACCATTCCTATCTTGATCCAGTACTTCCGCGGCGGCTACGGCCACGTCGAGCTCGGTCCCATGATGGCCTGCATCATGATGGTCGTTATCCCCATCGTCATCATGTACATCCTCTGCCAGAAGTACATCATCGACGGCGTGGTGGCAGGTGCCGTCAAGGGCTGATGCCGTAACTGTTTTGCAAGTTTCTGCGGCGCCCTCAACATGGTGCCGCATATCGAAAGGTAAAGACATGGCCGAGATCGTTCTCAAACATGTTCAGAAGGTGTATCCCAACACCGAGTCCAAAAAGAAGGGCTTCTTTGGCAAAAAGAAGAAGACCGAGGAGAAGAAGCACAACCTCAAGGTTACCGAGGATGGCGTGCTCGCTGTTGAGGACTTTAACCTCACCGTTCACGACCAGGAGTTCGTCGTCCTCGTTGGCCCGTCTGGCTGCGGTAAGTCCACGACGATGCGCATGGTTGCTGGCCTGGAGGACATCACCTCGGGTGACGTGTTCATCGACGGCAAGCGCGTCAACGACGTGGCGCCCAAGGACCGCGACATCGCCATGGTGTTCCAGAGCTATGCTCTGTACCCCAATATGACGGTGTACGAGAACATGGCGTTTACGCTTGAGCTCAAGAAGGTCCCCAAGGACGAGATCGACCGCAAGGTTCGCTCCGCTGCCGAGATCTTGGGTATCACCGAGTACCTCGACCGTAAGCCCAAGGCGCTTTCGGGCGGCCAGCGTCAGCGTGTCGCTATCGGCCGCGCCATCGTGCGTGATCCTAAGGTCTTCCTGATGGACGAGCCGCTGTCCAACCTGGACGCCAAGCTGCGTAACCAGATGCGTGCCGAGCTCATCAAGCTGCGCCATGAGATCAAGGGCACGTTCATCTACGTCACCCACGACCAGACCGAGGCCATGACCCTCGGCGATCGCATTGTGGTCATGAAGGACGGCGTCGTCCAGCAGATCGCCACCCCGCAGGAGGTCTTCAACCATCCCGCGAACATCTTCGTTGCCGGCTTTATCGGCGTGCCGCAGATGAACTTCTTCGATGCCCAGCTGGTGCGCTCGGGCAACGGCTTCACCGTCAAGACCGAGGATATGAACGTGGCGCTCGCCCCCGAGACCTGCTCTCAGCTTGCTCTCAACTGGGACGGCGGCGACGTGAAGGAGATTACGGCCGGCGTGCGCCCCGAGCAGATTCTGCTTGCCGACAAGGGCGAGGAGGGTGCGCTCCAGGGTACCGTCGAGGTGACCGAGCTCATGGGTTCGACCGAGCATGTCCACGTGACCGCTCCCGATGGCCAGTTCGTCCTGATCATTCCCGTTGTCGACCTTGAGGCCAAGGGTGCGCTCAAGGCTGGCGACACCATCTGGTTCAAGTTCGAGAAGAACGCGACCCATCTCTTCGATAAGGTGTCTGGCAAGAACCTTATCTAGGCCCGATCCAATCAGGCCCTCCTTTTGGGCGACTGCGGCTTTGCCATCCTTTTGCCGTGGTCACATATAAGGCTCCCCTCCCGTCCACTGGGCGAGAGGGGAGCCTTTCTTTATGACGGGGTTGTCTGGTCGGTCGTTTGTCTTGATCTGTAACAGGTAGAGGTTCGAATTGGGTTTAGATGCTACAGAACGAGATTGAGTTGAGCCGCCTGTCCTTCCGTCTCGATCTGTAACAGTAAGGGCGGATTTCGGACGTTAGATGTTACAGACTGAGATAAACCCTAGGGAAAGAACCGGTATGTCTTGATCTGTAGCAGGTGGGGCAGTTTTGGCCGAATAGGTGTTACAGATTGAGACGATTTAGTCGAGGCGGCTCACAGGGGCAACGCACGGGCACAAAAAACGGAGCCGTGTTGCCACGACTCCGTTCCTCAAGAGGATGGTAAGGGGAATGGGTTAGTCCAGGTGCCAGATCTCGTCGTTGTACTGGGAGATCGTGCGGTCGGACGAGAAGGCGCCGGCGTTGGCGATGTTGATCAGCGCCTTGCGCATCCAGGCATCCTGGTCCTCGTAGTCGGCCAGCACGCGCTCCTTGGTCTGGATGTACTCTTCAATATCGAGCAGGGCCATAAACCAGTCCTTGCCCTTGATGTCGTCGTGCAGACGCTGCAGGCGCTCGGCGTTGCCGGTCGCCATAAAGGCCGGGTTGGTGATGAAGTCCACCAGCAGTTTGATGCCGGGCTTGCGGTAGAGCGCGCCGGCGTTGTAGGTGCCGTCGGCGTAGAGCTGCTCGACCTGTTTGGACGAGGCGCCAAAGGTATAGATGTTCTCGTCGCCCACGAGCTCAGCAATCTCCACGTTGGCACCGTCGAGCGTGCACAGGGTCAGGGCGCCGTTGAGCATGAACTTCATGTTGGAAGTGCCGCTCGCCTCCTTGGAGGCCAGACTGATCTGCTCGGAGATGTCGGCGGCGGGGATTACGCGCTCGGCGGCGGTGACGTTGTAGTTCTCGATCATGACGACCTGCAGGTAGGGGGCCACGTCGGGGTCGTTGGCTATCCACTGGGACAGCGTCAGGATTAGGTGGATGATGTCCTGAGCGATGGTATAGGCAGGCGCTGCCTTGCCGCCAAAGATGATGGTGACGGGGTGCTTAGGCTTATTGCCGTTCTTGATGTCGAGATACTTCCAGATGATGTAGAGCGCGAGCATCTGCTGGCGCTTGTACTCGTGGATACGCTTGACCTGAACGTCGATGATGGCGTTGGAGGGGATCGTCACGCCCTGTTCGAGCGCCATAAACTCGCGCATGATGGTCTTGGCTTCGGCCTTGGTGGCAGCCAGGCGCTCAAGAACATCTTTGTCGTCGGCGAACTTGGCGAGTTTGCTCAGATCGCCGGTGCTGCGCCAGTCGGTGCCGATCACATCGTCGAGCAGGTTGGCGAGCGCGGGGTTGGCTCCCTGGATCCAGCGGCGGAAGGTGATGCCGTTGGTCTTGTTGGAGAACTTCTCGGGGTAGATCTCGTAGAACGGATGAAGCTCGGTGTCCTCCAGAATCTTGGTGTGGAGTGCGGCGACGCCATTGATGGAGAAGCCAAAGTGAATGTCCACGTGGGCCATGTGGACGGTGTCGTACTCGTCGATGATGGCGACACGCGGGTCGTCGTGCTCGGCCTTGGCGACCTCGTCGAGCTTGACGATAATGTCGGCGATGGCAGGGGAGACCTTCTGCAGGCTGGTGAGCGGCCACTTCTCGAGCGCCTCGGCAAGAATCGTGTGGTTAGTGTAGGCGACCATGGAGCGCACGATGGTCACGGCCTCGTCAAACTCGATGCCATGCTCGGTGGTGAGCAAGCGAATGAGCTCGGGGATGACCATGGTGGGGTGCGTGTCATTGATCTGGACTACGGCGTAGTCGGCCAGGTCGTGCAAGTTGCTGCCGCGCTCGATGGCCTCGTCGATCAGGAGCTGGGCGGCGTTGCTCACCATGAAGTATTCCTGGTAGATGCGAAGCAGGCGGCCCTGCTCGTCGGAATCATCCGGATAGAGGAACAAGGTGAGGTTCTTGGCGATCTCGGTCTTGTCGAAGTCGATGGAGCTGCCGGGGACCAGGCCGTCGTCGACACTTGCCAGGTCAAACAGGCGCAGGCGGTTCTTGGTGGGCTGGCCATAACCGGGCACATCGATGTTGACGAGCTTGGAAGTAACGGCAAAATCACCGAACTCGACGGTGTAGGAGCGGTCGTCGTCGATCAGGATGTCTTGCTCGCCAAGCCACTCGTCGGGGACGGCCTTCTGCTGATTGTCGACAAAGCGCTGGCGGAACAGGCCGTAATGGTAGTTGAGGCCCACGCCGTCGCCGGTAAGGCCCAGCGTGGCGATGGAATCCAAGAAGCATGCGGCCAGACGGCCCAGGCCGCCGTTGCCGAGCGACGGCTCGACCTCGAACTCCTCGATCTTGTTGAGGTCGTGGCCCGCGGCGGTGAGCTGGTCCTTAACCTCGTCATAGATGCCAAGGTCGATCATATTGTTGATGAGCAGCTTGCCGATCAAAAACTCGGCAGAGATGTAGTAGAGCTTTTTCTTGCCGTTGTTGAGCGGGCAAGCGGCAGAGCGCTCCTGCACGAGCTTGACCAGCAGCTTATAAATACGACGGTCATCGAGCTGCTCGAGCGAGGTGCCAAAGGACTGCTCGGCAAGATCCGCAAGATTGATACGGGGCATGTTTCCTCCTGTGATGGGTTGATTACATGTCAGAAATTCAAAAGAAGCCCGCGCGAGGGATTGGAGTGGCCTCGCGCGGGGAAAACGGACGCGTCCGCACGGTGGGGTGGGGTCGGGCGCGGTGGCTCCTATTGGGGAAGCTCAATTTCGGCTTCCGACGGGATGCGGAAGTAGGTTTCGGTCCAGTCGGTGAGCTTGTGCTCGAGCTCGCGGGTGATGGCGCCATCGAGCATGCGCCAGGTCCAGTTGCCGCCCAGGGTGGCGGGGGTGTTGATGCGTGCCTCGTTGCCCAGGTTGAGCAGGTCTTGCATGGTGTAGATACAGGTATCGCTCACGCTGGCGGCGATGGTGCGGTTGAGTGCATCGGCCATGGGCTCGCCTGCTTGCTGGTGGGTGTACAGGGCCGCCTGTTCGCGCTGGCGCGGGGTGGCCGTTCCCTCAAACCAACCGCGCGCCGTCTCGTTGTCGTGTGTGCCCACATAGGCGACGGTGTTGGCAATGTAGTTGTGCGGCAGGTAGTACGAGTTGGTGCCCTCAAAGGCGAACTGCAAGATCTTCATGCCGGGGAAGCCCGAGTTGTCGCGCATGTCGATGACGCCGGGGGTGAGGAAGCCCAGGTCTTCGGCGATGATGGGCAGCGTGCCGAGCTTTTCCTCGAGCGTCTTGAAGAACTTGAGGCCGGGGCCCTGCGTCCACGAACCGTAGGACGAATCGGGTGAGGAGAACGGCACCTCCCAATAGGCCTCGAAGCCGCGGAAGTGATCCAGGCGGATGACATCGTACATGTCGAGGGTGGCGCGGATACGGCCCTCCCACCAGGAGAAACCGTCGGCTTCCATGGCGTCCCAGTCGTAGATGGGATTGCCCCAGTACTGGCCGGTGGCCGAGAACTGGTCGGGCGGCGTGCCAGCGACGCTCGCGGGATTACCGGCGGCGTCGATCTTAAAGAGCTCGGGCGTGGCCCACATCTCGACGGAGTCGCGCGAGACATAGATGGGCAGGTCGCCGATGATGAGGATATCGCGCTCGTTGGCATAGGCCTTGAGGCGGCTCCACTGACGATCGAAGAAGTACTGCGTCATCTGGTGGTAGAGCATGCGCGCGGGATGGGCGGCGCAGACCTTGGCAGAAGCCTCACCGCGGGTACGGAGCTCTGCGGGCCACTCCCAAAAGGCCTTGAGACCGCACTCCTCCTTGACGGTCATGAACTCGCAGTAGGGGATGAGCCAGTCTTCGTTTGCTTGGACAAAGTCGTCGAAGTCGGCTGGCTTGTCGGCGGCAAAGCGCTCGGCGGCGCGGTCGAGAATCTGACGACGGCCACCAAAGATGGCGCCATAGTCAACGTTGTTGGGATCGGAGCCCAGGTACACGCCGTCGATATCGCGCTGCTCCAGATAGCCGGCCTCGATAAGCTCGGCAAAGTCGATGAAGTTGGGGTTGCCCGCACGGGCCGAGAACGACTGATAGGGCGAGTCGCCATAGCTCGTCGTCGTAAGGGGCAGAATCTGCCAGTAATGTTGTTTGCACGAGGCAAGAAAATCGACAAAGTCGTAGGCATTCCAGCCAAAGCCGCCGATTCCGTATGGTCCGGGCAGAGATGAGACAGGCATGAGGACACCGCTTGCACGCTCCATGAATGCGCTCACCAACCTTCTTGTTGTGGGATCGGCCTGCAGATGGATGAATGGCCCGTCCCGAGTTTTAGAGTCGATGTCCCTATTGTAGAACATGTTGTTTAAACATGTACAGGCAAGATAATAAAGTTGGTCGTTTTTCGGCGAATGGTTACACGCCATGAAAAAGCCCCGGTCTCACATCGTGAGATCGGGGCAAGAACGCTATGTAGGTTTTATCTACTCGGCGTCGGCGAAGCCGTTGGGGTTATGGCTCTGCCAATTCCAGC
>ERZ1106952.542-NODE-542-length-16642-cov-4.921987_pt1 | contig 16642 bp, 19 predicted proteins | sample MGYA00403677_ERZ1106952 | MGnify/ENA primary metagenome ERZ1106952 (study PRJEB35170, sample SAMEA104062415) | human gut metagenome | biome: human gut; feature: human-associated habitat; material: faeces | place: Denmark | collected 2012-05-14 ...
TGTTCTCTACGGCGGCGGATAACCAGACGAGCGTGGATATTCACGTATTGCAGGGCGAACGCGAATTCTGCAAAGACAACAAGACGTTGGGCAACTTTATGCTGACGGGCATTGCTCCCGCGCCCCGCGGTATTCCGCAGATCGAAGTTACGTTCGATATCGACGCGAACGGCATCGTGCATGTAACGGCGCAGGATAAAGGCACCGGCAAGTCTACGGATATTACGATTACCTCCTCCACGAATCTTTCCGAAGAGGAAATTAACAAAGCGGTGAAAGATGCCGAACAGTTTGCCGAAGAGGATAAGAAACGTAAGGAGAAAGTAGACAACAAGAACAAGCTTGACGGCATGATCTTCTCGGTTGAGCAAACGATGAAAGATTCCGGCGACAAGCTGACGGACGACGATAAGGCTACTTTGAACGGCGCGATAGAAACGGCGAAGAAAGAGCTTGAATCGGACGACGACGAGAGAATCAAAGCGGCGTACGACACTCTGATGAACACCGTGCAGCCGGTATTCCAGAAGCTGTATCAGAACGCTCAGGGCGCGGCGGGTGCCAACCCCGATATGGGCGGCGCGAACGGCGGAAACGACGGCGATACGGAATTCCATCAGTAAGCCGTAAGACAAAAAACGCGGGGATCTGTCCTTGCGCGAACGAAATAACGAAGCATCGGGTTCGCCGGAAAGGCGAGCCCGAATGGCGTATTATAAAGAAATAAATAACTCAAAGAGATAACACTATGGCGGAAAGCAAGAAAAATTATTACGAAATACTCGGCGTGAGCAAAACCGCGAGCGCGGACGAAATCAAGTCGGCGTACAGAAAGCTGGCGAAACAGTATCACCCCGATCTGCACCCCGGCGACGCGGCTGCCGCGGAAAAATTCAAAGAGATCAACGAGGCGAACGAAACGCTTTCCGACGCGCAGAAACGTAAACAATACGATTTCGAACTGGAACACCCCGGCATGGGTTCGGGCGGGTTCGGCGGATTTTCGGGCTTCGGCGGCGGCGACGGCGCGGGCTTCGGCGGATTCGAAGATATTTTCAGCAGCTTTTTCGGCGGCGGATTTTCGGGCTTCGGCGGCGGAAACGGCGCGGGCGGAGCGGCGCAGTCGAAAGTGGGCGAAGATATTCAGAAAGAGATGACTCTTTCGTTTATGGACGCGGCGAAGGGCTGCAAAAAGACGGTTGCGTATATGCGTAACGCGCCTTGCGAAAGCTGTAAAGGCACGGGCGCGAAAGACGGAACGGCGTTTAAAACGTGTTCGCGCTGCGGCGGCAAAGGCGTGGTGCAGAGCGTGCAGAACACCGTGTTCGGCAGGACGATCAGACAGGGCGTATGCCCCGATTGCGGCGGCACCGGGAAGATTATTACGGAAAAGTGCGCGGACTGCAAAGGCAAGGGGTATATCCGCAAGGAAGCGGAAATTACGTTTAACGTACCCGCGGGCGTGAACAACGGAAGCTATATCAGAAAACGCGGCGGCGGTCATGCGGTGCAGGGCGGCGTGCCGGGCGATCTGATTATCGTGTTTAAGGTGGAGCCGCACAAGCTTTTCGTACGGGACAATTTCGATTTGAAAATCGACGTGCCCGTATCGTTTAAAACGGCGGCGCTGGGCGGCGTTGTAAAAGTGCCCGGCGTGGACGACACGTTTGATTTTACGGTGCCCGAAGGCACGCAGAGCGGACAAATTTTCACCGTGCGCGGCAGAGGCATCAAATCGGCGACCGGGGCAACCGGAAATCTGATTATCCGCGTGATTGTGGAAGTGCCTTCGCATCTTACTCGCGAACAAAAACGAGTTTTGGAAGAAACGGATGCCGCAATCGATCTGAAACAGTACGATAAACGCAAAAAGTACGCGGACGTTGTAGAAAGCCTGTACGGCACGAAGCCGTATTAAGGAGAGAAAAAACGCGGCGCCGCGTTGAATAAACGATCCATTTTTTCCGGATTCCGGTTCTGTTCCCCCTTTTCCCGCTGAAACGCAGGAAGAGGGGGAATATTTTTTTAGACTGAAAACAAGCGGCGAGAAGGCGGCGGAGGACGGTAGCAACCGCGCGTCGGGCGCGAAACGATTGACAAACGGCGCGAAAAACGCTATAATAAGGCAAAACGCTGCGGCGAGAATCTGCCTGACGGAAACGAAAAAATGAAAGAACAAAGAACGATTTATTATCGGGACGAGCTGAACGACGAGTTTTCTTCGGCAAAAATCGTTCCGCGTACCATCGACGAAAATTACCGGTATGTACACGGAAACGTGTTTTACCGCTTTTTTTCCTCTTTTTTATATCGCGTCATCGCAAAGCCTCTTGCCTTTCTGTTTTTAAAAATCCGCTTCGGGTGGAAAGTAAAAAATAAAAAAGCGCTGAAAGCCGTGCCGAAAAAGAGCGCGTACTTTGTATACGGCAATCACACTTCCGCCGCTGCCGATCCGTTTGTCCCCGCGCTGCTGGCGGGAAAAAGGCGGGCGTACGTCATCGTTCATCCCGCAAACGTGTCTATCAAGGTCATAGGCGGCGTGAATGCGGCGCTGGGGGCGCTGCCGCTGCCGGATAATCTGAAAGCCACGAAAAATTTTCTTTCCGCGATAGAAAAACGAGTGCAAAGCGGCGCCGCGATCTGTATTTATCCGGAGGCGCATATCTGGCCGTATTATACGAAAATCAGACCGTTCAAAGATACGTCGTTCCGTTATCCCGTGCAATACAAAACGCCTGTGTTCACGTTTACGAATACCTATCGGAAACGCAGGTTTTTCAGAACGCCGCGGATGGTAACGTATGTGGACGGACCGTTTTATCCGGACGGGAGTTTAAGTGCGAAACAGGCGAAAGAAACGCTGAGAAACGCTGCGTTTGAGACAATGGAAAAACGCAGCGGAAATTCCGACGCGGAATATATTCGTTACGTGCGTGCGGAGGACGAAAAGACACCCTGCGAGGACGAAAAGAGATGAGATATTTATTGTTTGCGGGCAATTATAAAGTGTTCGACGGAATACTCACCTGTTTGCTTTCCGTGGCGAAGCGAACGAAAACAGCCGAACCGTTTACCGCATTGATTTTAACGATGGACGTTTCGTATCTGCGCGACGACTACACCCCCGTAACGGAGGAACAGACGCGGTTTCTGCGCGGCGTAATGAAGAAATACAATGCGGATAACGACGTAAAAATCATAGACGTTTCCGAACTGTACGCCACGGAATTCTGGGGCTGCCCGAACGAGGGCGCGTATTGTTCTCCGTATACGCTGTTAAGATTGTTTGCGGATAAAATTCCCGAAATTCCCGATAAAATTCTGTACCTTGACGCGGATATCATGTTCAACCGTGATTTTACGCTGCTGTACGATATAGACGTATCCGGGGTGGAGTATGCCGCGGCGCGCGACCATTACGGAAAATACATTCTGTATTACAACTATATCAATGCGGGCGTGCTGCTTCTGAATATGAAAATGATACGGGAAACGGGGGCGTTTTTCCGCGCGCGGGAACTGATTAAATCGAGAAAGCTGTTGTTTGCCGATCAGAGCGCGATTGTGCGGAGCACAAGCAAAAAGAAAATGCTGCCGCAGAAATTCAACGACCAGAAATTTCTGCACAAAAGCACCGTGGTGAGGCATTTCAGCAAGCGGCTGTTTTATTTTCCGTATCCGCATGTGGATAACATTAAGCAATGGAACGTGGAAAAAGTGCGTTCCGTGTTCGGGTACCGCGAATTTGACGATATTCTGGACGAATATCTCGCCCTGAAAACGGGCTTCGGAGAGGAACAAGGCAGTGCGGCGCGGCGGATAGTGGAAGCCGAAACGAAAATACAACCGGAAAAAACGCAGGAGAATAATTTATGAAATATACCGAACTTACCGTGCATACCACAAACGAAGCAAGCGAAATCGTGGCGGACGCGATGTGGAATTATACCGATTTCGGCGTTACCGTGTGCGACGTGAACGATATTATCGCTCTGCAGAAAACCAAAGACGGCTACTGGGATTACATCGACGAGAATCTGCGCGACGTTTCCCGTACGGACGTGCTGGTGAAATGCTATCTGGAAGAGGCGACGGCGCAAAAAATCGCCGCCGCAATCATGGACGATATTTCCCTCGCGAGGGAACGCGCGGCGGGCGCGATCGATTTCGGCACGCTTGAAGAAGCGAAGAGGCAAGTGGACGGCGACGACTGGATAGAGGTATGGAAAAAGCATTTCCGCCCCATTCATTTATCGCGCATCGTGGTGGTGCCGGAATGGATAAAGTACGAAAAACAACCGGACGAAGAAATCGTGCTGCTCGATTCGAACATGGCGTTCGGCACGGGCGAGCACGAAACCACTTCCATGTGCGTGGAAGAAATGCAGAATTATCTGCATGCGGGCGATACGTGCATAGACGTGGGCTGCGGCAGCGGAATCCTCGGCATTTCCGCGGTGAAGCTGGGCGCGGCGAAAGCGTACCTGACGGACGTAGACCCGATTGCCGTGAAAAGCGCGAATCATAACGCGGCGCTGAACGGCGTGGCGGAAAAATGCGTGGTGGCGCATGCCGACCTGCTGGAGGATACTTCCGTGCAAGGCGACGTGATGCTTGCCAACATCACGGGAGAAATTCTGGTGCGGCTGGCGCCGTCGATTCCGAAAAATTTAAAGAGGGACGGCGTATTGATTTTAAGCGGCATTATCGAAAGCCGTCTGCAAATGGTGAAAGACGCGTTTTCCGCCGAAGGACTGCATGTGATAAAACAGCGGCAGAAAGGCGACTGGTATGCGCTGGCGCTGCGCTTTAACGAAGCCGGAAACGGCGAAAGGACGGGGGTATGAGCGGATTGAAACGTTTTTTTGCCGAACAGATTGAAGTGGACGGAGAGTGCGTTCTGACGGGTGAAGAGTTCGAACACGCGCGCACGGTGATGCGGCTTTCCGAGGGCGACGAAGCGGTGCTTTTATCGGGCGACGGAAAAGAGTATACGGCGATCGTAACGGCGGTAACGAAAAAAGCAATGACCTTTCACGTGCTTTCCGCGCGGGAGTGCGACAAGGAGCCGAAAACGGACATCGCGCTGTATTTCGGGTTTCTGAAAAACGCGGATAAAAACGAATTTGCCGTGCAAAAAGCCGTGGAACTGGGCGTAAGCCGCATAGGACTGTTCGCTTCCGATTATTCTTCGGCGTATCTATCCGAAAACAAGACGGAGCGGCTGAAAAAGGTGGCGCGCGAGGCGGCGAAACAGTGTTTGCGCGCTTCGTGCCCCGAAATCATGGCGTTTTCTTCGTTCGACGAGGCGCTGAAAGACGCAGAGCGATACGGGGTGCGGCTGTTTGCGTGCGAATTTGCGAAAAGCAGCGACGAGCCGATTGAAAAACTGCTTTCCGGCGGCGCTGCCGACGGCGTGGCGGTGATGATAGGAAGCGAGGGCGGTTTTTCGGAACGCGAAGCGGACGAGGCGAGAAAAAGCGGTTGCAGTTTCGTTTCTCTGGGCAGGCGGATTCTGCGCGCGGAAACGGCGGCGGTGGCGTTGTTATCCGTAGCGGCGTACGAAACGGGAGAATTGAAATGACGGAAAAAGTAACTGCAACGGGCGGCGCGCGCGGCGGATCGCAGCCGAAAAAGACGGCGGCGGTACTGACGCTGGGCTGCAAAGTGAACGACGTGGAAAGCGGTTCGCTGATTACCGGGCTGAAAAACTTGGGCTACGAGGTGAAAAACGAACATTCGTATGCCGATTTGTATATCATAAACACCTGCGCGGTAACGGCGGAGGCGGAGCGGAAAAGCCGGCAGGCGGTGGGGCGCGCCCTGAAAGACAATCCCGCGGCGCGCGTGATCGTATGCGGGTGCGCTTCGCAGAGAGACCCCGCGGCGTTTTCGGATAAAGCGGGGGTGTTCTGCGTGTTCGGCGCGCGGCAGAAGCAACGGATTCTGGAAAGCGTGGCGGGCGGATTCGAAGAGAAAAACGCTGGAATCGATTTTGAAAAGAACGCGGACGGCAAGGCGGATAAAACCGCGGAAGAATACGACGAGGCGGCGCGCCCGGAATCGATGAAAACCAGAAATTTCGTAAAGATTCAGGACGGGTGCAACCGGTTTTGCTCGTACTGCATTATTCCGTATCTGCGGGGGCGCAGTCGTTCCCGCAGAATCGAAAGCGCGGCGAAAGAAATTCTGGAATCGACGGCGTACGAAACGGTGATAACGGGCATAGACGTTTCCGATTACCGCGACGGAGAACGGGATATTTCCGATTTGCTGTATGCGGTGAAGGACGCGGATACGCGGATTCGGTTCAGTTCGATGGAAGAAAGCATGATTACGCCGCGGTTTCTGGAAGCGTGCAAGGCGTTGAAAAATTTCGCGCCGCAGTTTCATCTGTCGCTGCAGAGCGGTTCGGACGCGGTGCTGAAATCGATGAACCGGAAATATACGCGCGCGCAGTATCTTGAAAAATGCCGCATGATATACGAAGCGTTCGGACACGCGGCGATTACCACGGATATCATCGTGGGGTTTCCGACGGAAACGGAAGCGGACTTCGAGGATTCGCTTTCCATCGTGAAAGAAGCCGGTTTTTTGCAGGTGCACGCGTTTCCGTATTCCCCGCGCGAAGGCACGGCGGCGGCGAAGCGGTATAAAGAATTGCCGGCGGCGGTGAAAAAAGAGCGGGTGGCAAGAATGCTTGCCGCGGCGGCGGAACAAAAGACGGCGTATCTGACGGGCTGCATCGGAAAAATATATACGGTGGTGCCCGAAACGACGGAAACGGACGAGGAAAACGGCGGCGAACTGTATACAGGGCACGCGGAAACGTACGCGAAGTTTTACGTGGCGGGGCTTTCGGAGAAAACTCCCGTGAAAGTGCGCGCGACGGCGCTGTATAAAGACGGTTTGCGCGGCGCGGTAATCGACGAAAAAGAAACGAAATAAGCCGAGGAGGGCGAAAAAATGGATAAAAATTGCGTATTCTGTAAAATCATTGCGGGGGAGATTCCTTCTCCGCGGCTGTACGAGGATGAAAAAATGATTGTCATCCGCGACGTGGAACCGAAAGCGAAGCTGCACTATCTGTGTATTCCGAAAGAGCATTTCGCGCATCTGACGGAGATGGACGGGGCGCGCGCGGAAACGCTGAAAGAGTGCTTTTTGAAAATCGCGGAGCTGAAAGACAAGCTGGGTTTTGAAAACGGCTATCGCGTGGTGATCAATCAGGGCGCCGACGCGGGACAGACGGTGCACCATCTGCATATTCACCTGCTCGGCGGCGAACCGCTGAAAGATTTGTAAGCTTTTTATAACAACGCGCCGCGGCGAGGGTGGGCGACGTGCGCGGCGAAAACAAACGAAAAAAGAAAAATCCGTCTTTTGCGGAACAATCGGGAACAGCCCGGTATGTTGCAAAAAACGGATTCTTTTTATGCCCCGAAGCCTGCGACGCGGGGTTAATCTTTCGTCAATCCTAAAATATACGCCGCGTCGAGATCGAGTTCTTTGCATAATTTCGCAAAGGTATCCAGCTTCGGCAGTTTTTTCGTGGTGCGGTACTGCGTGATCATCTCCGGCGAAACGCCTACGCGCTTCGCGATTTCCGTGGTCGTCAGCCGACAACTGTTCAGTTCTTCCACCAATCTTTGTTTAATCAAATCGTTTCTCATATAAAATATTATATAAATTGTAGCTTAAAAACGCTTGACGACTAACCGTCGGTTAGTATATAATATACAATGCAGAGGCGTAAAATACCCGCAAAAAGTAATTTTTGCGGCGGGAAAAAAGACGTCTTTGCGGGGAGAAAGAGATTATGGCGTTGATTTTATGCCCGTATTGCAAAAAAACGATCAGCGATACGGCGGAAATCTGTATTCATTGCGGGCAGCCGCTCCGGCGGGCGCCGCAAGCGGCGACGCAACCCGCACAAGCGCAATCCGTGCGGGAAAACGTAAGCGCCGCGCGGACGGAGTCGGCGGAGCAAAAAACGAAGAATTACGAAGATTTGTCTTTCGAAGAAAAGAAACAGCTGCGCAGGCAATTCAACGCGAAATATCCGCAGTATGCGAAATACGACGAACGCGATTTATTTACGAAAAAATCGAAAATTTTTGAGTGGATTGTTTTTGTCGCGACGCTGCTGTTTTGCATATTGATGATAAAATTGTCGATTAAATATTCGGGCGTGGACGATAAAAAAGCAACGGCGTGCGTAATTGTGGTTCTGGTGGTATTTTGCGCTTTTTGCATTTCGGACACCGTGGAAAATATCGTACGGATGAAGCAAAGAAAGAAGAGATTGCGGGTGCTGAAACTGTACGTACAGTGGCTGCATGACGAGAAAGGAGTTGTGTACAAGGTGAAATTCGACAAACAATATGCCGGATTGAAACAATATTACGACAGAATTAACGTAGACTACGAAAAAATATGAGGTGAAATTATGGCATTGATACAATGTCCCGACTGCGGGGCGCAAGTTTCTTCGAATGCGCCGCGGTGCGTACACTGCGGCTGCGTTTTCACAGCGTGCCCGGAATGCGGCGCGGTATATGCGGGAAAGGCGGAAACCTGCCGAAACTGCGGGTATAAAATATCTCCGGCGTTCGAGGTAAAAAACGAGTATACGAAAATGGATTACGCGAAAAGCGGATACGGAGAAAACACGACGCTTGCCTGGAAAAGAAAAGCGGACGGCAGCGGCGTAATTATGAAATACATTACTTATTTTCAGTTGCTGATGCTGGCGGCGGTGGCGGTTTTAACCATTGTGGCGTTTTTTAAATTTAAAAACTGGCCGGAAATCGACGCTTCCGTTTCGTTGAAAGAATTGGAAAAGTCGCTTACGACCATGAAAAATTTTAAAACGGATACGATGACGCTGGCAAGGTGGGGATGTATTCTCGGCGCCGCGGTGCCGATTATTTCGATGACGAAAACCGTGTTCTTTCAGCTGTCGTGCGCAAGCTGGATGGCGGCGAATAAAGCGGACGTTGCCGCGATTGTAAAACGGGCGGATTCGAAGGTGGACGTTTCCGAAGAGGCGCAGGAAACGGAAACATTCGATAACGTTTCTTCCGCGGCGTATCTTTCGCTGGTGCCGAACGACAGAGGACGGAAAATCGCAAGGCTGTTTTTAACCGTCGTCGTCGCCGTTGCGGTGGCTTTCTTCCTGTTCAAAGGCATCGGCGAAAATGTGGACGCGTTTATGGCGAGTAAGGGCGTGCCCGCAGATTTGGATTCGTGGTTTTCCGCTTCGGCGGGCAGCTTCGAAGAGAGCAGCTTTGAATTTCAGTACAAAACGCTGATTGTCGCCGGCGCGATTCTGGCGACAGGTAAAGCCGTCGGCGCGCTGATGGACGTTTCTTTTTCGAAACGCAAAAATAACTGGCTTTCCAAAATCAAATGATTTTCCGGCGGGAAGCACGCAATAATTCAAAAAAATAAAAGTTACGGCGGGGCGCGGTTTTTCGCGCTTCGTTTTTTTACGTTTTTATTACAGGTTTTTGTTGCGATTTTTCTTGACTTTTGCGGCGACGGCGTGTTATAATACATATAAAAATAACAGCTGTTATTTTATATAGAGGAGAATTTTCCCGGAAGGAAAAGGCGAAAACATGGAAGAGAGGAAGCCGCGGGCGAAGAAAAACGGAATCACGCGGGAGCGTGTGATAGATTGCGCGTTTGACGAGCTGAAGGAAAACGGCTGGGAATGCTGGAACGCGCGGCAGATTGCGCGGCGCGCGGGGTGTTCCACGATGCCTATTTTTCGGTTGTTCGGCAGTATGGACGAACTGAAAAAAGAGGTGATCGCGCGGGCGCTGAAAGTGTACGAGGAATACATTTACGGCGGCATGCGCGAGGAAAAACCGTATAAGGGCACGGGCAGGGCGTATATCCGCTTCGCCAAAGAACAGCCGTGGCTTTTCAAGGCGTTATGCGTTACGGAGGAGTTTACGGGACAGTCGTTTGCGGCGATCGATCCCACGATAGGCCGCGTGATGCGGGAAGCGGAAAAGGCGGGAGACGTGCGCGGCGAAAACGTAAAAAGGCTGCATGCCTGCATGACGATTTTTGTACACGGCGCGGGCGTGATGGCGGCAAGCGGTTCGCATCTTGTGCCGGACGACGATATCTGCGATCTTCTGATGAGCGACGTATTTCAGGCGCTGAAAGCGTATTATAAATTGCCGCAAAAAGAGAGAGAAAGTCTTGCGGAAGAGGAAAAAGGAGAAACGACGGAGTGATGGAACAAAACACGGGAAAGAACGCGGCGATACGCGTTGAAAATCTGGTAAAAACGTTTAAAGACGTGCGCGCGGTGGACGGAATTTCGTTTACGGCGAACGAGGGAGAATTGTTTGCGTTTCTCGGCGAGAACGGCGCGGGAAAAAGTACTTCCATCGCGGTGATTTGCGGCTTGTTGAAAAAGGACGGCGGCAAAGTATACGTGGCGGGGCGGGATATAGACGAGGACGATTCCGTAAAAAGCGAAATCGGCGTGGTGTTTCAGGCAAGCGTGCTGGACAAAGCGCTTTCGGCGCGGGATAATCTGACTTTTCGCGCGGCGCTGTACGGCATTGCGGGCAAAGATTGCGAAAAGCGCATAGAGGAATTGAACGCGCTGCTGGATTTCGGCGAGTTCATCGATCGTCCGCTGGCGAAACTTTCCGGCGGGCAGAAGCGGAAAATAGATATTGCGCGGGCGCTTCTGAACAAGCCGAAAATACTCATTCTCGACGAGCCGACGACGGGACTGGACCCGCAGACGAGAAAGACGGTGTGGGCGGTGGCGGAAAAGCTGCGGCGGGAAGAGAAAATGACGGTGTTTCTTACCACGCATTATATGGAAGAGGCGGCGAAAGCCGATTATGTGGTGATTCTCGACCACGGAAAAATTGCGGCGGAAGGTACGCCGCGGCAGCTGAAAAACGAATATACGAGCGATTTCATCGTTGTGTACGGGGCGAAAAAAGACGAATTCGAAGAAGCGTTCGGAAACGGTTCGGCGGGAAAAATCCGCGAAATCGCGGACGGAGTGAAAATCGAAGTGAAAGATACGGCGGAGGCTGCGGAGATGATTGCCGCGAAGCCGGAGCTCTTCCGGGATTTCGAAGTGCTGAAAGGGAATATGGACGACGTGTTTCTTGCGGTAACGGGAAAAACGCTGAAAGAGGGCGAAAACCCCGACGGGAAGAAAAACGGAGGCGAAAAATGAACGGAACGGAAATGAAAAACGTAAAAAAACGGACGTTTTTATCGATGGTGAAACGTAACGTAAAACTGTTTTTTAAAGACAAGGCGATGTTTTTCACCTCGCTGATAACGCCGTTGATCCTGCTGGTGCTGTACGGCACGTTTTTATGGAACGTGTACGAAGATTCGTTTCTTGCCGGTGCGGAACAATTCGGCGTGCAGGTGGATTTAAAGCTGGTGAAAGGGTGCGTCGGCGGCGAACTGCTCTCCTCATTGCTTGCCGTATCGTGCATTACGGTGGCGTTTTGCGCAAACATGCTGATGGTGCAGGATAAGGTAAACGGCGCGGACAGAGATTTTAAAATGACGCCCGTGAAAAGCGGCGTGCTGGCGATGTCCTACTATACCGCCACGCTGATTTCCACGCTGATTATTTCGTTTACGGCGCTGGGCGCGGGGCTGGCGTTCATTGCGTTCAAAGGGTGGTATTTATCCGCCTTGGACGTGTTTCTGATTGTTCTGGACGTGATTATTTTAACGGCGTTCGGCACGGCGCTTTCGTCGCTCGTGGGGTACTTTTTAACGTCGCAGGGACAGATTTCGGCTGTGGGCACCATTGTCAGTTCGGCATACGGGTTTATCTGCGGGGCGTATATGCCGATTTCGCAGTTCCCCGCGTGGCTGCAGAAAACGATTATGTTTCTGCCGGGAACGTATGGCACTTCGCTGCTCAGAAATCACTGCATGGGCGGGGCGTTCCGCGAAATGAGTAAGATTTTCCCCGCGCAGTACGTGGAAAACAGCAAAAAGAGCGTGGACTGCATTTTATACTTCTTCAATCATCGGGTAAGCACGGGCGGGATGTATGCGGTGCTTCTTGGCGCTGTGGCGCTGATTATCGCGGCGTATTGCGTTGTGGCGAAAGTAAAAGCGCGGAAAAAAAGTGCGAGTGCGGCTTGAAAACAACGCGGAAACGAAGGCTTTTTTCCCGCAATAAATTTTTTGTGAGAATTTTTCGGCGAAAAGCTTTATTTTCTTGCAATTTTCACCGAAATGGGGTATAATATCCTTGAAAAAAAGAAAAATGTCTCAGGAGGACAAATTTTATGCCTTTGGTTACTTCAACCGAAATGTTTAAAAAAGCTTATGCGGGCGGCTATGCGATCGGCGCGTTCAACGTGAACAACATGGAAATGATTCAGGCGATCGTGGAAGCGGCGAACGAAGAAAAAGCTCCCGTGATTCTGCAGGTTTCCGCAGGCGCGAGAAAGTACGCCAACCCCGTTTACCTCAAGCATCTTGTTGAGGCTGCCGTGGAAACGACGGATATTCCCATCGTTATGCACCTCGATCACGGCGCGGATTTCGATATCTGCAAAGCTTCCATCGACGGCGGATTCACTTCCGTTATGATCGACGCTTCTTCGAAGCCTTGGGAAGAAAATATCGCCATCACCAAAAAGGTTGTCGAATACGCGCACGATCACGGCGTTGTGGTGGAAGCGGAACTCGGCAAACTTGCCGGCGTTGAGGACGACGTACACGTTGCGGCGGACGACGCGCTGTTCACTTCTCCCGACGAAGTGGAAGAATTTACTTCCCGTACGGGCATCGATTCGCTGGCGATTGCCATCGGCACTTCGCACGGCGCTTACAAGTTCAAGCCCGGTCAGGACCCGAAACTGCGCCTCGATATTCTGGAAGAAGTAGGCAAGCGCCTGCCCGGTTTCCCCATCGTTCTGCACGGCGCTTCCAGCGTTCCGCAGGATAAAGTGGCTATCGTGAATCAGTACGGCGGCAGCATGCCCAACGCCATCGGCATTCCCGAATCGGAACTGAGAAAGGCGGCGAAGATGGCTGTTTGCAAGATCAACATCGATTCCGACCTCCGCGTTTCGTTTACGGCGGCTATCCGCAAGCACTTTGCGGAACATCCCGATCATTTCGATCCCCGTCAGTATCTCGGCGACGCGCGCGTTATGATGAAAGAGATGGTGAAGCACAAGATTGTGGACGTACTCGGTTGCGCTGGCAAAGCGTAAATTTGCATTCACGCGCGAATTTCGGGCGAAAAACGGCAAAAAAGCCAAAAAACAGTGCTGCGGCGGCGCAAAAAAGTTGACGAACGCGGCAAAGTATGGTAGAATAATAGCGGTTTGAAAAGGCGGAGTTTTTCCGCAGGGACAAGCCGCGAAAGTTCCCGCAAAAGCGGCGGTAAAGAAAACCGCGGCGGCAAAAGCGGGCAAAGAAAAAAGCAAAAAAGAAAAATCATTTGGAGGATTTTTATTATGGCTAACGTAAAAGTTGCTATCAACGGATTCGGCCGTATCGGCCGTCTTGCATTCAGACAGATGTTCGGCGCCGAGGGCTACGAAGTTGTGGCTATCAACGATCTGACCAGCCCCAAGATGCTTGCGCACCTTCTGAAGTATGATTCCGCGCAGGGCAGATATGCTTTGGCGGACACCGTTTCGGCGGACGACGAAGCGGGCACGATTACCGTAAACGGTAAAACGATTCGCATTTATGCGGAAAAAGACGCTACGAACTGCCCTTGGGGCGAACTGGGCGTAGACGTTGTGCTTGAATGCACCGGTTTCTACACCTCGAAAGCGAAGAGCGAAGCGCACCTTAAGGCGGGTGCGAAGAAGGTTGTTATTTCCGCTCCCGCGGGCAACGACCTGCCTACCATCGTTTACAGCGTAAACGAAAAGACTCTTACGAAAGCGGACACGATTATTTCCGCCGCTTCCTGCACCACGAACTGCCTTGCTCCTATGGCGAACACCCTGAACAAGCTTGCGAAAATCAAGAAGGGCTATATGACCACGATTCACGCTTATACGGGCGACCAGATGGTTCTTGACGGACCTCACCGCAAGGGCGACCTTCGCCGTGCGCGCGCCGCTGCCGTGAACATCGTTCCTAACTCCACGGGCGCTGCGAAAGCGATCGGCCTTGTTATCCCCGAACTGAACGGCGTGCTTGACGGTTGCGCTCAGCGCGTTCCCGTTCCCACGGGTTCTCTTACCCAGCTTGTTGCCATCTGCGAAGGCGAAGTTGACGCGGCTACCGTAAACGCGGCGATGAAGGCTGCTTCTTCCGCTTCGTTCGGCTACACCGAAGAAGAACTTGTTTCTTCCGATATCGTAGGCATCACCTACGGCTCGCTGTTCGACGCTACGCAGACGAAGTGCATGCCCATGGGCGACGGCACCACGCTTGTGAAGGTTGTTTCCTGGTACGATAACGAAAATTCCTACACCAGCCAGATGGTGAGAACGATCAAATACTTCGCGGAGCTTTAATCTGCGGACTTTGAACGTCTGAAAGAAAAAACGGAAGCGAATCGTTTGTAAAAGCGGTTCGCTTTTTCCGTTTCGGCACGGATTGCGCGATAAAGAGGGATAATCATGCGGGCATGGGCGGAAAAACTGATAGAAAAATACGAAGCGTACCGCGCGAAACGCGGCTGTACGTGCGATTGCTGCGGCAGGGAAATTTTTACCTATCCGAAACAGAGGCTTTGCGAGGAATGTGAAGAGGCGCTGCCGAAAATTACGCGGAGCTGTCCGAAGTGCGGCAGAAAAACCGCCGCCGAAGGAGTGTGTCTGGAATGCAAGGCGCGGATGCCGCAATTTTTGTTTGCGCTGGCGCCTTTTGCGTATGAAAACAGTGCGGCAAGCATGATCAACCGCTTTAAAAACGGCGAAAAGTATCTTGCGTATTTTTTCGCGGAACGCATTGCGCCGTTGATTTCCGCTCGTTTTCCGCAGGAAAACGTTGTGCTTGACGAGTGTGTGTTTACGTGCGTTCCGGACAGAAAAGAAGCGCGTGCGAATCGCCGGGAACGGCGGTATAATCCCGCGGAAACGCTGGCGAAAACCGTTTGCGGGTTGCTGGGCGTGCCGTCGGACGGCGAGATGCTGATAAAATCGCGGGAAACGCGGCAGCAGAAGAAAATGTCGAAAAGCGAGCGTTTCGAAAACGTGCGCGGGGCGTACCGCGTGCACGAACGGGCGAAATGCAGGGGAAAAACCGTGGTTGTGTTTGACGATATTTTAACGACGGGCGCGACGGGAGACGAGTGCGCGCGGATTTTGCTTGCTGCCGGCGCAAAACGAGTAATTATCGTTACGGCGACTTCCGTGGCGGAAAAATCAGAGTTTCCTGAATTCGCCGGTTAAAAATCGGCGCATGGGTGTGTAAAAATGCGAAGCGGAGCAGGATGTTTCTTTGCATAAAGAAAAATAACGCGCTTGTCGCACGGAAAATATTAAGGAATTTGTGTGCGCGGAAAGGCATAGAGATAATCGAAGGAGAAGTATGCCCGGATGACATACATATTGTTGTATCGTTGCCGCCGAAATTAGCGTTTCGCGAGTCCGCGGGGATTTTAAAAGCCAACAAGCCGAAAAATAAATTAAAAATTTTTTTGAAAACTTCCGGATTTCGCTTGACAAATTTTATTTTTTGAATTAGAATAATTCTAACAATACGACGACGGATGACGGCGGCGCTTTGAATTACGAAAAGGAGGCGGAAAAATGACGACGAACGCAAAACGTATTCTGGAAATCATCAACGCCTCTACGGCGCACCCTACGGCGGAAGATATTTACAAGGGGCTGCTGGGAAAGGGCGAAAAAATGTCGCTTGCCACGGTGTACAATTCGCTCGGACGGTTGTATGAAGACGGCGCCGTGCGGAAAATTCCGATGAACGGCGAACCCGACCGCTACGATAAAACAAGACGGCACGATCATCTCATATGCGAAAAGTGCGGAGCAATTTCGGACGCGATGCTGGAGGATTTTCGCGAAACGTTTGAAAAAAAGCTGGGGGTAGCGGTGGATTTTTACGATTTGAAGCTGTTCTGGCTGTGCGACAAGTGCAGAAAAGAAGCAGCTGAAAAATAAAAAACGAAAACGATTGTAAGACAAAAAAATAAAAAAATCAAAAGACAATCGGAAGGAGAAAACATTATGAATAAGTATGCAGGCACAAAAACGGAAAAGAATCTGCAGGCGGCTTTTGCGGGAGAGTCGCAGGCGAGAAACAAGTACACGTATTTTTCTTCCGTTGCGAAGAAAGAAGGATACGAACAGATAGCCGACATCTTTTTAAAGACGGCGGATAACGAAAAAGAACACGCCAAAATGTGGCTGAAAGAACTTGACGGCATAGGCGATACCACGGCGAACCTTGCGGCTGCTGCGGCGGGCGAAAATTTCGAGTGGACGGATATGTACGAAGAGTTTGCAAAGACGGCGGAAGAAGAAGGTTTCAACGTGCTGGCTGCGAAGTTCCGCCTTGTAGCGGCAATCGAAAAACATCACGAAGAGAGATACCGCGCGCTTCTGAAAAACGTGGAAACGGCGAAAGTATTCGAAAAAAGCGAAGTGAAGGTGCAACTAGCTTGATCGTATTTAATAACTTC
>ERZ1106952.543-NODE-543-length-16616-cov-20.998551_pt1 | contig 16616 bp, 9 predicted proteins | sample MGYA00403677_ERZ1106952 | MGnify/ENA primary metagenome ERZ1106952 (study PRJEB35170, sample SAMEA104062415) | human gut metagenome | biome: human gut; feature: human-associated habitat; material: faeces | place: Denmark | collected 2012-05-14 ...
GGAGAAGCATCGGCGTCTTTGCGAAACGCTTGACGTCGGACATGTTCTCGCCGTGATACTTGGTGTCCTCGTAATCATTCGGGTCGAGTGCGAAGGCGATGCAGAGCTTTTTGCCCTTGAACAGCGCGAGCGCCAGCGGGATGCGGCCCTTATAGAAGCGAACCTGCTTCCAGCTCTCCGCGCTCTTGACCTTGGAATAGGACAGGAACTCGTCGGACAGTTCGCCGTACCAATCCTGCACCTCGGCGGGAGCCTGGATGAGTTTGGCGCGGAAGCTGTAATCGTAGCGGATGAGCACCTTTCCGTCCGTACCGATCAGCGCAAACGCATTTTCGTCCTCTTCGTCCTCCGCTTCCGCCGCAACCGGCACAGGTTCGGGCTCCGGCTCGGGCAGCGGCGCGGGAACGGGTTCTTCCGCGATTTCCGCGACGGGCTCCGGCTCCGCGACGGGTTCGGGAATCGGCTCGGCCTCGACTTCTTCGGTGGGTTCGTTTTTCCCCTCAGCTTCACAGGTCTCTGTAACAAGTTTAATTTCGCCGATTTCTTCCGACGATGCTTCGCTGTCGGATTTTTCTTCACAGATCTCCGCATTGCGGAACGACCTGCGGCGGGATACCGCCACCCCGATGGCCGCGGCGAGCAGCGCCGCCAGGGCGACCGCATTGATAACGATGAGCGCGATCTTCCAACCGGGGCTCCATTCGAGAACGCCGGCGGCGATCTGCCAATACAACAACATATCCGTTCTCCTTATCCTTGCGCTTTATCCATTCGCTGTTTCCCGCTTTAAAATTATGCGGAAAGCGTTTTCGTCCACAAAACCGTGCCAGCGCCGGGGTACTGCGTATTGCGCACCGCGAGCAGGGAAACGACGTAATCCGTTCCATCGAGCACGAGCGTTTCCGTGACTTCCGCCGCCGCAAAATATACGGCCGAAACGCTCTGCAAAAGGGCGTTTTTGCGCGTGTCGTCCGCGCCGTTCAGCCATACTGTGCCGATCGCTCCGCCGTCTGCGCGGCGGATCTCCCAAACGTACCGCAAGTTCGCGTGGCGCACGTCTTCGGGCGCGTCTGCAGCGTCTGCAATGCCCGGGCACCCCGCCGTGACCGTATAGGTAAGCGCATAGCTCCCCGCCACGGCGTTTACAGCCGTAACCGAGCGCACGTCTGCCCTGTAATATTGCAACTGCTTTTCGGCGGCGGACACGGTCGGCCGCTGAAGGGAACTATCGCCGGCGAGCTCGCCCGCCACGCTTCCGTAGCCCTCGAGGTCGAGGTCCCCGTCCGGCTCCGCCGCGCTGACCGCAACGGAGGAGGCGAAGGACGCTGCGCTTCCCAACTGCGCTTCAAAATTCACCTTGTTGTCGGGCAAGGTAACGACGAGATAGAACGTTTCGGAAGATATTCCGCTGCGGTCGGCGGGGAAGGCGTCAAACCCCTTCAGCGCCGTAAATACACATCCTTTCCCCGCCAAAACGACCGACGAAGCGCCGCCTTCGGGCACCGTGTACGAGCCAGCCCAAACAGCCGCGCCGTTCTGCAAATAGTACAGGCGCAGCGAGGTGTCCGCCGGCAGATCCAATTCGTCCGCCCCGTCGTTGACGTTAAACAGGAGCGACACGTCGCCGGGTGCCTGCGCACCGCTGTAATTCGCCGAATATTCGACGGTGAACACGCCGTCCGAGCGCACGGAATCAATCTCCTGCGCGGCCGAATCGCCCTGCCATACGGTAAGAGAATCGGAATACACGCGGATATACAGCAGGCCGCTGCCGTTCGTTCTCGCGAGCTCCAACAGCTCGCCGGCGCCGATGGACCAGCCGTTGGCGCCGTCCGCAAAGTAGTCGGTAATGTCAACATACTGCCCGTCTTCGGCGTTCCGGATATAGACGGAGAAGCGTGTTTCCCCCGCCCAACCGCCCGGTGCGGTGACGCGGACGCGGAAGGAGAAGCCGTGGCGGTCGTCGATGGGCACGATGCCGTTCTCCTGAACGAGGGAACTGCTCAGCCCGGACGAAACGGTTACCCCTTCGGGCGTTTCGACGAGCACGTTATACGTCCAGCGGGCGTAGAACATGATCGGCCCGTTGGCGGTCATGCCCGCCTTGAGCATCTCTTCGAACGAACTGCCGTACGCCGCGCTCGAGTTCGCCTCGGAAGCGAGGTAGAACCCGGCGAAATCGAACCCGTAGCGGGAGTCTATCAGCCCGCCGCTCCGCGATCCGTCCTCGCCGATTTTGCCGTCTCTCCACTCCAGGAAGTCTGCATACCAAGCGTCTGTTGCATTCAATTTTTCGCCCGCCACGACGGTGACGGTGAACACATCATCGGACGCGTTTCCGCCCGTATAGTTGGGGATAAAAACGATATTGTATACCTTTGCAAAAGAAATTTGGATGGTCAGCGATTCAACGTCGGCGGTCATCATTTCCGCGGGGAGCGTAAACGCATACGCGCCCGTGTTTTTATCGTATGTATAAGAAATGTTGCGACCGTTCCATGTGGCCGTTCCGCCGGCGCCCTCCGTTATGTTGGTGACGCCGGTACCGTCGATGGCGACGGCCGGTGCAAGGCCGTAGCCCGCCTGGGGCGTTGCGGTAAAGGTGTAAGCGGTCTTCTCCACCGCCTTGCGGTCTGCGGTGACGTTCGCGCCCGAAAGCGAGTACGTTACGCCAATATCGTTGCGCACGTCTATATAAACTGTTACCGAAGGGGGCACGTTCTCCCCGAGAAGACCATTATATTCATCGAGCAGCGTACAGACGACCTGATACGACGAACTGTACCCGCTCGTCGGAATCGTAACCGTGCCGTTTTTACTTACGTTCGTGCCGTTGAACTCCACTTCGACCATGTAGGAATTGCGCGGGTTCGCGTACTCCACGGTCGCCTCGAAGCGCACCGTATCGCCGGGGGCGTAAACGTAATAGGTATAGCCGTTCTGCTCGTACGAGCCCATCGAGGGCGTATCGTCGGCGGGCTCAACTTTGATGTCCGTGATTTTGTTGGGCAGGTACTCGACGATCACGCCGAATACTTCCTCCGTGCCGCCTATGCTGACGGTATATTCGACCACCACGACGACGCGTGCGGAAAGGGTGGGCGACGGCGTCAGCGTGAACTGCGTTTGGTTGCCCTGCTCGCCCGCAAAGGCGAGCGTTACCCTGCCGTTGAAGGAGGACGGAACCACCGTGTTTTGGCATGCTCCGATAATTCGGCCGATATAAGCGTCGTCCGTTTCTCCCTCTCCCCGCGTCACTTTCGAGGCGTCGTACACGGCGGCAAGGGAAGGGAAACAGGTGAGCAAAGTATTATCCGAGAGCGTTCCGCTCGGTGCAACAAGTAAATTTTGCACCTTATCGCTGCCGCTGTTGACGAGCACATAGGTGTAATTCCGCTCGGGTACGGGCGTGCCGTCCTCCTCAGCCGTCGCTTCCGCATGATAGGTCGCGTAGCCGTCCGCGGTTTCCAAACCGATCGGCTCATTCACTGCGCCCTCTTCCGTTTGATAGCTGTCCGCATCGTATACGCCCATATCGAAGGTATTCACGGAAGTACCGTCGCCCACGATGATGGGGTAAGTGCAGAGTTCGTAATCTACTGTATTCCCTTCCTTGTCCGGCAGAGAAACGCAAACAGAGGCATAGTATGTGCCCGCCGTATCCCTTGAAAAACTGTTGCCGTTGAGCGGTTCCCCTTCCACATAGATGCGCGTCGTATCTTGCAAATGTTCATAAATTGTTAAGGATCTGTTCGCCGCAACCGACGCGGAGGTATAATCACTCTCTGTAAGGGCGAGATACAGCGGAGCAAAATCACTATCGTAAGCCGCTCCCCACCTTCTTTCATATCCTTCTACGGGGTGCCCTTGCAGATCGTACAGCGCAACCTTCGACATCGATTGAACGTTTGCGATTACATAATAATTGTTTTGATAATGCTCCCGTTTATCATGATTTACAGCATATTTATATGAAGGCCACCCGAAATAAGTCGAATTCTCCAACACGGCGACGGGGGCAACGACGGTGGTACTGCCGCCCGCGTTGAGATAAGCATTGGAATAATTTCCGTTGAGGTTTTCTCCGCCCCTGCAGCGGCTGCTGAAGCCCGCAACATAGGCGGTACTATTGGGCGCCTGCGCCTGCACGGAAGTATCGATTACATAACTGTTCGTCAAATTTGCCGTCGTACCCTGCAAAATGCCGGTGACGCCCGCCGCGAACGCGCGGTAGGAAACGCTGCTCGCCGTAACGCTCGAACCGATTACGACGCAATTTCTCGCCGAAAGAGTTCCACTGTACCAGATGCCGCCGAACACGCCGCCCGCATAGGTGAGCATATTCTGCTCGCCGATGGCTTCGACGACGGTATCGTACACATATATATTGGAAACGGTGGCGGAAATGCTACCGCTTTCGCTGCCGAAGACGCCGATCGCCCCGCCGACATAGATATCATATTTATCGTCCACCTGCTCGGAATGATACGCCCGCCCGACGACGTGGGCGTTTTTCACTGTGCCGCCCGTAACGCTGTAATTGCCGTAATCTTCATTGATATTCCCCGACCCGTATGACGCCGTAGAAGAAGAATTTGCACCCGAACGCGTGGCACCGATCAGTCCGCCCGCGCTCGCCGTGTTGGGGTCATGGGAGGAGGTGAAGTAGATGAGCGAGCCGCCCGAAGCGCCCGTAAAGTTCAAGTTCTGCGCTTCGCTATTGGCGAGCATGCCGAACACGCCGCCCACATAGCCCTCCGTTTTATAGTCGGCATTGCCGGAAACGGCGTTCTGCACGCCGCGCACGGCGTACCGCGCCGTGCCCGCGCCGCTGCCCGCGCCGAAATTGACGGTTATGTCGCCGGCGCCGTTTTCGTTCAGCGTGCAGTTCTGCAGATAGCCGATAAAGCCGCCCGCATACACGTTGTTGCCCGTATCGGCGCCCGCGCCGCCGTTATGCCCATATGCCGAATCGTACGAATAGCCGAGGGCATTGACGGACACGTTTTTGCCGAACTGCATGGAAACGTTTGACATACTGCCGCCGCTCGCCTTGCCGGCAAAGCCGCCCGCCGCGATATCGCCCGTGGCGGCAGAACCCGCCGCGCGCTGTGCGGTAACTTCGGCTTTATCCGCATACAGGGTAAAATCGTAGACCGAATAGTCGTGTTGGAGACGGGAGGAATACAGGCCCGCGCACACGTCGTACATCGTCGTGCTCTTGCCGTCAGTGCTCGTCGCGCCGGGCACGGAGAGCGCCGACTGCTCGGCGAGCACGTTAAAAGAATGTTCGCCGTCCGTCAGATGGAAATGCAAACCGCTCTCCGAGGAGCCAGATTGCGTGATATCGAAGGCGTTATAGCCGAACAGCCCGCCCGCGTACGCGGGACCGGCGCCGTTCTGCGTGGCAGAAACGGAAACGTTCGCGTCGAACGTGTACTCTTGATTTCCCGCCGTGGAAAAATCGCTCGCTTCGTAACGGATATTTTTTGCGCTGTCCGTTTGGATATAGCCGACCATGCCGCCCGCAAAAACGGCGCCTGTACTGCCTGCGTCGAGCGTCTGCGCGGAGACGGTGAGCGGCGCACCCGAGTCGGAATCGATAAAGCGTACGCTCGAAATCGTGACCGTATAGCTAGTCGAATACACGCCGCCGACAAGCCCGCCCGCCACCGCGCCCGCGGAACCGGAGGAAAAATCGTCCGGATCGATATCCGTTTTGGAGCCACCCGCGTTATCGATGACGGAGGAGAGCACGAAGCTGTCCTGTATTTCGCTGACGAAACGGCGGATGGTGATATTTTTCGCGTCTGCCGTTTCCGAAAACTTATACAGAGCGGGGCCGACGTACGCGATGCCGGCCAGACCGCCGACGTAGGCGCTGCCCGAAGTTTCCGCATCGGCGTTGGCGACGAAGGAGGTAGCCCGCGCGGTGTTGGAAAAGCCGTTGGCATAGGCGTTCTGCAAGATGCCCGCCAGCCCACCGACAAATACGTCTGCCCCTGCGCCGTTGGTGATGCCGGAAATACTGCCGTAATCCCCCTCGTAGACCGCGTTCGACCACTCGTCGACCGAGGCGGAGCAGAAACCGAAAATTCCGCCGAGCACCAAAGACGCCTTGCCCGCCTGCACCGAAACGGAGACCTGCGAGCGCGCGCCGTCGATGACGACGTTTTTGCCGGCGCTGCCCGCAACGCCGCCCGCGTGAACGCGGTACTGCCCGGTATATAATCCCGAAGAGGCAACCGTATTGACGGCGATACTGCCGCGCACGTCAGCCCCGCGCACGAGGCAGGGATGCGCGCCCGCAGCAGAGCCGTCTTGAACGCCTTCGCCGTACAGATAGGAGAAAAAGCCGAAATCGGCTACGTTGATAATTTCTTCCTCGTTTTCGGCACGGCTGACCGTTGCAAAATCGATGTCTTTCGCGTCCGTTTTGGAGATATTGATATAGGCGTAAGTGCCGTTGAAATCGAAGCAGCCCTGGAAAGGCATACCGTTGCCGCGGCTGCCGATGCCTTCGAACGACTCGTCGTTGACGATGATGTTCGCCGTCATGCGGAAGTAGCCGTGCTGTAATTTCGATTCTTCCCCCGCAGTGAGGCCGAAGCGCCCGAGATCGTCCGCCTTTGCAGGAGCAGACGGGTCCGCCGAGGCGTAATCGTCCGCAAAGATGCGCGCCAGCGCGAGGAGATCGTCGCCGTCGTCGACCGTATAGGGAAGGCTGAACAATTTGCCCGTATCCGCGTCGGTAACGCCGCCCGCGGCCGCGGAAATGTTCAGGCCGTTCGGCCCCGCAATAACGCCTTCGAGCACACAGCCGTAATCGTAAGCGTCGTTTTCGTTGGTCACGGCAAATTCGCCGTTTTCTCCGCTTCCGTTCTGCGCGCCCGTGACGGAGAGGGAGCGGAATATGCCCGTTTCGTTGACGACGGTGACGGTAACTTCCGCCCCCGCGGGGACGAAGTAGCCGCCGTTTTTCGCTTCCTCCACTTTTGCGCCGCTCACGTATACGGAGAGCGCGCCGTTCCCGTCGTCGATGGCCACGTTCGGGTCGGGCAGAATTTCTTCGGAACGGGTGCGCGGGATCAGCGCGAGCGACGCAATGACGAGCGCCGCTGCCATGACCGCCGCCAGCGCGACGCACAATATTGTTTTGACGCGGATCCTGTTCATGCGCCCTCCTCCGTGCCGGCGCGGTCGGTCATAATGACAAACCTGCCGGTGAAATCACCGTTTTCGTTCGTTTCCTTGGTGAGGCCGGAAACGAAGGGATAATATGCGACCTCGTTCCCGAACTCGTCCTGATAACTCGTTTTGCCGTTCACCCGCGCCGTAAGCGTTACCGTATACCCGTCGCCGACGGTGTAGAAATTGAAATTGACGTCGCTGCCCGGCCGCAATTTGACCGTGTAGACGCGTATGCCGTCCGCGGCGCCGTCCGAAGTCATGATGCACTCGACGGACGGGTACTCGGCATGGAAGCGCGCGAGGTCGAACACGGCGTTCCCGCTGACGGAAACCGCCAGCTCCGCGCCGTAGCCGGCATCGTTTACCGGCGCGCCCGCGCCCGCATAATCGGCGGAGGTGCGCACGTTGACCTGCTTTTGCACGAAGCCGAAATATTCGTCCGTCGCGGTGCTCGCCGAGATCAGGCCGGAAGTGACCGTCACATTGAAAGCGCGCACGTCCTTATACGGTCTGTCCGTCTCTAAAACGACGGTAAGCGTTTCCGTAGCGCCGTCTTGGAGGGCGTTCCCCGTGCGCTCCAAGCGCAGCTGCACGCTGCGCTCCTGCGGGCCGGGCGGCGTTTCGATATCCGTTTCCGGGTCGCCCAGCGACGTGAGGTTTTTATACTCGTCCGAATTCTGGTCGAGCGGGTTGCCCGCGTCGTCCGCGACGGCGAGCGTATATTGCCGCTCATCCGTTTCGCCCGCGTAAACGGAGCCAGCGGGCAGAACGACGTCGCCCCAGGCATTCTTAATGCCGTTTTTCGCCTCGGCCTCGCTCGCCGTGCGGATCGAATAGGTGATCGCGCGGGCGGAAACAGCTTCGCCGCCCTCCTCGAAGTTGCGGATATTGACGAGCAAAAAGGCGGCCTTGCCCCCGTCGCGGTCCTGCAAAATGGCGGTTTGGCCCTCGCCGTCGTGCGCCAAAATAAAGTTCGTGTAACTTCCCTGGATCCTGTCGTTTTCCTCGAACACGAAGCGGGAAAGCGACGTGCCCGCGAACACGAGCGCCAGCACCGCGGCCGCGAGAAGCAATATTAAGTTGATGCGCTTGTCGCTCCGCACGCGTTTCATGCGTCCCTCCCCTGCCGTTCGGCCCGTTTGCCGGCCGCCGGATATCGTTCGTTTTCTGCCGCGCCCGCCGCTTTACGCCGCGAACGCTTACGGGATTTCGGTGATCTGTTCCGCCTCGATGCGCACGTCTACGACGACGCGCGCGTCCGCATAGTCCGCCTGTATGCCCATCTGCGAAGGCAGCACAACGCGCAAGAGGAAGTTGTATTCCTGCGCGGTACTACTGCCCGAGGGCCGCAGATACATGCCCGTCATATGCTCGTGGACCGCCTCGTCCCCGTCGCCCGTCGTTTCCGTATGCAGGCGGTTGTTCGTCAGGTCGTTCTCGTCGGTCATGTAGTCGATGCCCGTATCCGCATCGGCAGAGCTCGGCGGGACGATCGTATTCAAAGTGCCGCCGCTGCCGGAACCGGCGTTCGACACCGTAGACAGAGAGCATTGTCCGTGCTGCAGGTAGCCCGTGTTTTCCGCGTCGCGCGCGCTGAAATAGAGCGTCTGCGTTGTGTTCGTTCCGTCTTCATTCTCCAAAAGCAGTTCAAGGCGCACGCTGAATATGACACGCACTTGCAGCAATACTTCATTGCGGGCGAGGGTCAGGGCGTCGATGTCGGAAACGGAAAAATAGTAATCGATGGTTTCGCCCGGCGCAATGGCGCTGATGACCATTTCGTCGGACTCGCGGCTGTACGCGAGCTCTTCGCCGTTGTAATAGAGGCTTCCGCGGCCGTAATACGCCACGCCCTGCGCCACATCCGCCGCGCTTTCGCCGACAAACCCGTCGATGAAGCGGGAATAAGTGACCGCACCGACGGCTATGTATGCGGCGAACACGAGCAGCAGGAAAAGCGCCGCAAACGATCGCGTTTTATTCGGTTTTGTCGTCATTGCGCCCTCCTGTGCTTATTTTGGTGCGACCGTGCCGATGATTTAGTAAATCATTACGGCAAATTTTACTGTTTTAGCAAATTTGGCTGTATCGGCCGCGCGGCCGTAAGCCTTTCGTTTATCGGCGGTTTGCCGCTTTTTACATTCTCCATACCGCCGCGAACGCCACAACGAGCGCGACGGTTATCCCTGCAAACGTGAGGCCTTCGGGTGTTTTCAGCCACTCGAAAAACAGCCCTATGCCCGGCACGACCGCGACCACTTCGCCCACGATCTGTTCGGAAGAAACGGGCGCCGTATCCTCGGAAGCGTTCGCGTCGCCCTTGGTATAGTACTTGCCTCCCTCGATGCGGATGATGCGGTGCGTTGTTGTTACATCTGCCCCCGCGGGCAGAAACGTGATGATATCCCCCACTGCATAATCGTTGCTGCGGTATACAATAACAAGGTCGCCGACCTCGATGGTTCCGGACATGGAACCCGTAGCCACCACCAGCGCCGAATACCCGAACGCCGACGGCGCCGCCGAACGGTTGACGATTTTATCATAGGCGAGCGCGCCGGCAAGCAAGACCAGCGCCGCCGCCAATGTAAGGAGCACCGATCTGCCGAGCGCGCGGAGAATGCGCGCAAACTCGTTCTCGGGCGGAGGGAGCAAGATCTCTAACTCGTCCATAGGTTTATACACCCGACTCTTCGGCGATTTGCGCCGTAACGGTGATGGTAAGCGTTATTTCGCCGCCGGCGGAGCCGATTTCGGTATCTTCGCCGTCGTTGCCTTCGGCAGGCCATTCCCACGCGAGAGAAAACCGATGATTGGATTCTTTTTCAAACAGAATATCCCCCACGGCGAGCGCGCCGCGTCCGTCGCCCTCGGCAACGATCAGGTTATTCATCTTCAATGTATAATCAAACGGAAAAGAGATAGGCTCGCCTTTCCGCGAAATTGCCAAATTTATCGTATATTGCAGGCGCACGTTGGTCGGGTTTTCGATAAGAAAAATATATTCGCCCGACGCCCCCGGCGCAATCGGCTCCTCGCCGAAAATATCCAGTTCGGCGTTCGCGCCCCAAACACCGTCTTTGTCACTGAGAGTGAGCGTGGGATATGTATCCGGCGCTTCCGCATACCCCATCAGCGCGGTAAACGTGATGGAAACGGCGAAAATAATGCAAGCAAAAGCGAGCGCCGCGGCAAGTATTGCCATGCGCTTATCCTTGGGGGCGATTCTGCCGAGGAGCTCCTCGCCTCGGTACAGATAGCCGTTTTCCGCGCGGAAAGCGGCGTTTTCGCCCGCATAATGCAAAATTTCGTATCGGACGGTTTCGCCCTTGCGAACCTCTTCGCGCGTTTCGGTGCGGTCGTAGTCGGCGATCTTGTTTCCGTTGAGGTCGTAGATCGCCTTTTTATGAATGCCGCACAGGAGCTTGCCGTCCGCGTCGTAAACGGCGCGGCAGCCGCGCTTGAATCGAACTTTTTCGATAGGTTCCGCCGTCAGTAAGGAATTTGCTTCCAAAGTAGATCACCTCAATGCCCGGCGCCCGCTTGCGGGCGCAAATGTTATCGCGACCCTCGGCCGCATGCCGGCAGCCCGTTGCCGCCGGCTTCCCCCTATTTTTTCACAGCTTTCCCCCTACTTCCCCTGTCGGGCATTCCGCCCGACAGGGTGCAAGAGGTTTTTGAATTGAGCCTGCCCTGCGGGCGGTCAAGCCGTTGCAGGCTGGATCTGCTCGACGGTGATAGAGAGCTCCAAAGACAATTCGATGTTCGTGCCTGTTTCCGCCGTCTGGTCGATCGTGTACTTCACGCCGTTGTGGGTGACGGTCGCTTGCTTCGAGGCGGCATAGAGGCCGAGGATCGTGTCGCACGCGTTCCCGTCGAGGTCGGCGCCGTTGCCGTCTTTTGTTGCCTTTGCCGAAGCGTTGTCGAATGCCCACTCCCAGGTGACGGTGTATTCGCCCGCGCCCTCGTACGTTTCGCCCGCGGCCACCGCTTCGGCGCTCAGCGCCGCCAGCTTATCCCGCAGCTGGGTGAACGTGAGGTTTTGGTTTTCCTCCGTCTCCTCCTCATCCTTTTGCAGGGAGAATTTGATCGGGCTGTAGGTGTAGGTCGTCGTCTCCGACGCGGACGGCTCGCCCGTCGTTGCCGTCGCCTTTAACACGATGTCCTTGCCCGTGAGCGCGACCGTGATCTTCGACGCCACCTCGGCGCTGCCGCCGATGGAGAAGGTGAACGAGCCCGTCGTACCGGGGGCGACGACGTTGGAATCGCCGCTCGCCTTTACGGAAAGGTTTTCGTCCCCCTCCGTTACGGTCGACAATCCCTGGCCCGCATACTTTTTGCCGAAGAAGCTGCCCGCGTCGGCGGAGATCGTCCAGCCCCACTTGGCGACCGTGGCGGAATCGCTGCCGTTGCCCTGCGATATGTAGCGAGCGAACGTGAAGCCGCCGAGCGCGAGCGCCAAGACCAGCAACAAAGCGATAGCAATGGTGAGCACGGTCTTTTTGTTCTTGCCTGCATTCTCTCTGTTTTGCATACCAAAACCTCCTGAAAAATTTTTATTTCAAACGTGCGCCGTTTTCAGAACCGCGCGCCGCGTTTGCCATATTATTTTATATTTTCTCTTGCTATTAAATATGTTTTCGCATTAAACCAATGCGAAAAACAGGGTACCCTGTTTTTATTCAAATGAAACAACGAATCGTTTACCGCAGTGCAAAAGGGAATAAATCGTGGATGAACCCAAAGCTCCCACACGAATCATCATCAATATCTGCGTCTGCTTTTCTGCCATGGCATAACCCGAAAACAACGCCGATATTTTTCCGTTTAACGCAAAGTCGCAATAAACGTAATTAAAATAAATACATTAGATAGATACATTATATATCTTTTTATTCAAAATTGCAATATTTTCCAACAAAAAATTTTTAGAAATTTTTTGTAAAGATAGTTACATAAATTGGTAAAATTAATTCATATTCTTAACCTTTGACAGGAAAAATATCGTTTTCTTATATACGTACTCTTCTTTTTCAACCTTTCTGCAAACAAATATTCTCTCGAAAGACACATACCTGCAATTATTCGACGATTATAAACTCCGCGCCCTATCGCTCGATTTTGGATGCAAACCACTCGAATTTGATTTAGAGCTGTAGTCATGCCCTTCCATCGATATTTAATTTTTGTCAGAATCAATGTAATCTATAAAAAATTACCGCGGGTTTCCCGCGAGTTATCGGCGCGCTGCGGCGGCTCAAAAATGCAGCTTGTGGCATTTTTCTTATCCTGCTTAGGCATTGCAGGATGCAACACTGCACCTCTTGTTTTAAGCAATTGCCCACCCGTATTTTTTATCAAAAACTTTTTTGAAAAATTTTCTATATATGACTATTTCTGTCAAGTTTTCTGTGTTATAATATCTTCATGGATAAGTTAGCGTATCATTACAATAAAAAGAAACTACCCGGTAAAACGCTCGGCACTTACCTGTACTACTACCCCTGTAAAAGGAAAGAACAGGCAAACGCCCGCCTCGAAGACAAGAGCTATATCGTTTTGGAGGTTACTCCCCGGCAATGGGAAATGCTCATCGAGTTGGACAGATTGGAGTATAATAGCAACCATGCATACTCCCGCCACTCCGTCCGTATGCCTGATTCGGACGAGAATGCCTTATCCCCTACCCTGCGCGACAAAGGCATCCCCTTTTCCCATTTCATTCACGAGAACTTAGATAAGGGCAAGCTATATTCTGCATTATCCGAAAAGGAGCGAACCGTACTTCAGCTCTGTGAAGAGGAGGATTGCACACAGGCGGAAGCGGCAAAAGAACTCCGCGTTACGCAGGGATATATCTCCCGCCTGCTCAAACAGGCGAGAGAAAAACGTTTCTACCTCAAAAACAAAAACGCATCGAGAGATGAAATCATTTGGAACTATTGGAAATACTTTTCCTCATACGGAGAAATACCCGATTTTACCGACGTTATCCTCGAATTTATCCTCCGTTCTATGGCAAGCGATTTTCTCATTTTCCTCCATTGGTTTCCGAGCTTCGGAGAGCTATGCCGTTTCGTCCTCAAATGCTATCTATATGACGAGGATAAGACAGAAGAAGAGATAGCCGAATACTTAAAAACTGCCTCCGCACAAGAAAAAGAGCATTATGAGGAATACTACGGAGAACTTCCTCCCTTAATCGGTGTAGTCTTTATCCGCATCCAAAAGGAACTCGCCCGCAGGAAAAGCCGGGGACTACACGACTCGGATAAAATGACGGACAGCATCGTTTCTACGGCAGAGAAAATCGCAATCCGCTTGAACATGAGTGCGTTTGACTTTTTTGCGCAGAGGGTATACCCTGTGCTTGCGGCCTGGAGAAATAAACGCATCCGGCAATTTTATCGCTTTTACAGCGGAAAAAGCCTTCCCGAAAAAAATTTATAAAAAATTTTTGAAAATAGTAATAATTTCGGCGTTCCCGTGGCTTATAAGTGGGAAAAGAAAATAATAAATATCCCTTTTACAAAGTTTCTCTTTTTTCAATAAATGCAGAAGTTATAAATTTTTTTCGGAAAAGTGGGCAAAGTGATGAGTTCGGCAAAGAACGAATGCGGCACGAAGCTGCAGCAACGCAGCGAATACGGAGAGCCGCTGTATACGCCTCATACGGATATAGACCGCCCGCGCCTTTCCAGCACGGAGTTTTGGAAACAGCGCGGCGGCCTTACTTCCTATTCCGATTTACAGGAGGATTTTTTTAATAAGATCTCCTGTAAATACGGTGCCGTGCGCGGGAAAAGCACTTCGCTTCTTAAGAACACGAACAAAGCGCAAGCCCTGCGCTTTCAGCGGGAGGAGGGCGACGAGTATGACGAGCTTCCGCCCTTCGACGATCTGCCCTACGGTTAAAATGGTCCCGGGCCTTGACTTTGCCTAATCAACGATGTATAATGGATACACTCTCTATAGGTGTATCCACAAAGGAATACGCGGCCCGTCTACAACAGACGGGCCGCGGTTATTCAAAACAACACAAATAATAACGATAAGGAGGTTTTTTGTGTTATATGGTAAGGAACGCCATTCAGTGAGAGGACATTGTAACTGCACAAATTCTATGATAAGGAGAATTGAAACGAAAAAGAAATAATGATTGTAACGCACGCACTGCCGTACAGACGGACGATTCTTCCGTCCTCACGGCGCTTTACGGGCAATTGTGTTCCATAAAGAAAACGATGGACACTATCGCCCTGAACAGGGAAAACGGGAAACTTTCTGAAAAAGGCAGAAACGGTTTCAAACTCACCAAACAGGAGATCAAAACCATGCCTGAATCGATCAGAAAGATTTTTATCGCAAACAACTACATCGTCAACTACCGCATCACCTCGAACGGATATTTTGAGGCGCGCATACGCCGCAAGGGTATGTACATCGAGGCCTCCGGCCGAGATTTTGAAACCATGCGCAAACGCTTTATGGACAGGCTTGCCGCTTTCTATGAACACCCGCCCATTCAACAAATTGAGGAGCCGCCTACGCCTATTGTAACGGCAAAAGCAGTCCTCTTTGGGGATTATGGCAGAGAGTGGCTGAAAATCAAGGAACAGACGACGAAGCCTTCCACTTTTAAGGAGTACGAACGCTCCTTCCGCGTAGACTTGGAGCCGACCTTCGGCAACAAACCGCTCGCAGACATCACGCGCACCGACTTGCAAAACTATCTCTTCGGCATCGTGGGCGAAAACAAACACCGCAAAGCGGAGAAACTCGCACTCATGCTGAACTGCATCTTCGATATGGCGGCAGAGGATTACGATATTCCCTCGCCAATGAAAAAGGTCGTACTGCCCGCCTACCAAACCAAGAAAGGCGAAGCACTTACTAAAGACGAAGAAACGAGGCTCGTCAACTACTGCAAGTCGCACAAGAACGTAGAAGGTACGGACGCTTTGCTTGTGCTTCTCTATTTCGGCCTGCGAAAATCCGAGCTGAAAAGCATTGAGGTCATCGACAATCAATGGCTACAATGCGAAACGAGTAAAGAGCGATTGGGGCAAAACGTCGTGTTTCGGAAAATTCCGTTCACTCCACAAGCGAGGAAGATTTTACCTTATATCGACTTTGAGAGGGCGAAAAACACCAACCTCAACACGATATCCACGCGCATGAAGCGGCTGCTGCCCAACCACCACCCGCACGAGCTGCGGCACACGTTTATCAGCCGCTGCAAGGAGGCAGGCGTTTTGAGCGAGGTCGTAAGCATCTGGGCGGGGCATAGTTTGAGCGGCACGATCACCTCCACGGTGTACACGCACTACTCGGAGGAATTTCAGCTCAAAGAAGCCGAAAAGGTAGTTTACTGACAAAAGTTTCCCCAAACCAATTTTTTGAAAAAGCAAAATAAAACAAAAAAGCCCGCATATGCGGGCAAAACAGGCTGAAAAGCGAGGCAAAAAACAAAATTCAATCCGAAAAGTTTCCCCATTTCTTTCCCCAATTTGGGGAAGAAGAAAATAAGCCCTATAAAACAAAAACCATATATTGTATTTGATTTACTCAATCTTATACAATATATGGTATACGTGGCTGGGGTGAAGTGATTCGAACACCCGAATGACGGAGTCAGAGTCCGTTGCAATACCCCGAAAATTGCCCGAAAACGGGCAAAAAACCCATAAAAACGCCTGTTTTTTGCCATTTTTTAACTTCTTCTCCCCAATCACTCCCCAATTTTGAGTCAGAACAAACTTAAGACATAAAGAAAAAATGGCGGGCGGATTTGAAAGAAAAAAAAGGGGGGGGGGTGTGTAAAAAAGCCCCCCCCCGCCCCCTTCCATTTAAACTTTCAGCCGCCGACACTTGTCGGCGGCGTCATATTGCTTTCTTAATGCATTATTGCTATATGAATAACAAATTTTACGGAAAGGTTAGGTTTTTCAGAGCTGCTAATCAAACAATTCTTTAATTTTCTATTTACCAAAAAGTTATCAATGTGGTATTTTGGTAAATAAATTTTCGTACTCCTGTTGACTTTTTACTCAATTTGGGCTATAATCTATTTACCGAAAAGTTATCAACTGCAATTTTTAGTAATTAGGAGGACGATATGCAGGAGATCAAGCGTGAACGATATATAGAACAGCTTGTTGCAAGGCGCGAGAACGGCTCGATCAAAGTCATCACCGGCATACGGCGATGCGGCAAAAGCTATATCTTATTCAATCTTTACAGAGATCATCTCCTCTCCACGGGCGTAAAAGACAGCCAGATTATAGCCCTTGCCCTCGACGACGAAAGGAACAGAAAATACCGCGACGTTGACGTACTCTACGATTATCTTACTACGGCAACCTCCGGTGATGAAAAAATGTACTACATCTTTTTGGATGAGGTTCAATTTGCAATTACCGCCG
>ERZ1106952.545-NODE-545-length-16585-cov-3.417362_pt1 | contig 16585 bp, 8 predicted proteins | sample MGYA00403677_ERZ1106952 | MGnify/ENA primary metagenome ERZ1106952 (study PRJEB35170, sample SAMEA104062415) | human gut metagenome | biome: human gut; feature: human-associated habitat; material: faeces | place: Denmark | collected 2012-05-14 ...
CGTGGACGAACAACGCCTGCGTCTATACGGGCAGCGAGATCACTCTTTCGGCTATGGCCGAAAACCTGCCCGAAGGATTTACGGTAAGTTTTTCGGCGGAAGGCAGCAAGCAGGCCATAACGGGTACGGAAGTAGGTACTTATTCCGCGACTGTCAACTTTGGCGGGGAGAGTGTCAACTACGTTCTTTCTGCGACCAGCAGCACGATCAGCTGGCGTATTCTGACGCAGCTGGACTACGAGCCCTGGTATATGGTCGCAAACGGCAGCATTGAAAAGGGCGTATTCGACAGCGCGAGCGGCAAATTTGATTTCAACGGCACGCAGTCGACCTATACCTATTCTTACGACGATCAGGACAACCTGCAGCTGACGATCGAGGGATATACATCCGCTACCATGGCGGGTGAAGTGCTTCGCCTCGTCGCATCGGACGAAACGGAGTACACCATGATCCAGGAGACGGCGCTCCTTCGTTTTGCCGGTGAGTTCACCACCCTTGCCGAAGATTTCACGCTGCAGATCGATCTGAGCGCGAACACGGCGAAAGTTATCACGACGCTGCGCGGTGCAAGTGCGGTCACGCGCGATCTTACTTTGAGCGTTCCTGCAGACGGTTCTGCGGATGATGCTGCTCTTTTGGCGGACGGATCGGATCTGTCCTTTGTCTACAGCCTTGATACGAAGACGGTCGGAGTGGAAGGGTATGCAAACCCTGCGAACTACGATCAGGTAGACAGTGATCCCGTCTTCCTTGCGACCAAAGAGCAAGCCGAAACGGCCTATCCCGATTTTCCGGAAGGCACATTTGTCGAATACACAAATTCGGATGTGCTTGTCGTCAGTGCGGACGGCAGCATGACCTACAACGGTTTGGCGGTGCAGCCGTATTGCTGCTATTATGTCAGCAGTTATGGGGCTGAACTCGAACTGTATTTGTCCCTCACTTCCAATGATCTGGAAAATGAGATGACGATCGGGAACGGCTATTACAAAATCGGCGGGGACGTTTACATCCCTGAAGAATATATCGATTTTACTGGGTACTACTATCTGAAAGATGCAGAAGGGCTCCACAGCAGCGATAAATTGACTTTCCTTGAATATTCGGGCTACTTTGACATACGTTTTGGTGGTACTACATACACCTACGGTGCCGAAGCGGAGTCCGGCTCCCTGGCTCTCTCCGTTTCCGATAATCAATTGACGGCGACCCTCACGAAGGGGACGGACGTGAAGACGGTCGTGTTTGACCTTACGAACGGCACGGCGACCTGCGACAGCGCCTCTTACCTGAAAGTGCAGAGCCTCATCGAGTATGCGGGGTATTTGGGCAGCAATGTCTATAAAGATGGCTCCGGCAGAGTGGTATCCTATGATAACAAAGGGGTATTTACGATCAATGGAGAAACTTCCGGCGATTATGTGATCCTCGTGGAAAACGGCGCAACGACAGTCACTGTTACCTTGGAAAGCGGTGAGGTCGCAATCTCCTGGGGAGAGGACAACCGTTTCATTACCGTCGACGGCGTTCTGTATGTATACAGCGAGATCACAAGCGATCCCGACGGGAGAACGCCGAACGAAGCGTATATCAACGGGGAGGACAGCATCTCCTTTGACGGCACCAATTACAGCTACAACGGTCAGCAGGTGAAGGGCGTCGTCTATTCCCTGGTCGATGACGGCAACAACAACGGCCGTAAGGTAATTCTGGCCACGGGCAGCGTGGATAGCAATTCGTTCAGCGTCCTGCATTATTCGCAGGCGGCATGGATTGTCACGATCGGCGGCGAAAAGAAGACTTTTGTCTGGGACGAATTTGCCGGCATTTACGGATCGCAGTTCAAACCGACGTCTGATTCCACAGACCAGTTCGAATTTACGGCAGCAGGCAAAACGCTCTTCTGCGGCAAGGAAGTATTCTTCAATTTCCCGAGAACGTATACACAGTTTGACAGTGCGGTCGACGGAAAAATGTATCATTACACACTCGATATCAATGCAATATCCATCACGTTCAGCGACAGTATTATCTGGAACATAGAATATTATCCGACGGCCTATTTTGACTTCAACGGTGCATATCTGTCTCAGGACGGCACGAAAGTATTCTATTTCAGCGCGACGATGATCTATTATAACGAAACGTCGACGGAGTCTTTCAGTGTCACGATGGAGGACGGAACGGCGACGATGACGGTTGACGGCAAAGAAGCTGTGTTTACGAAGACGGCGGACGGCTCCACGCTCGTATACGACGGCGTGACCTACAACCGCGTACCTTCCTTCTCGCTTGAAGCTTTCAACGGAAGCTATACGGTCTTTACGGGTTCCGGCTCCGGTTCCAACATCACCTTGGATGTTGCGGCGGCACATGATTTTGACAAAACATATCTCGATCATCTGACTGTCTTTGACGGACAGATCACGGCGGTCGTGGCGTACAATTATGGCGACAAGGCCTATCTGATCCCCAATACGGACGGTGCTACGTCTTCGGTCCTGCCTTACCTGGCGGTGCGGGATACTTTTGTGAAGATCCTCGGCGAAGAGATGTTCAGGGGCGAAATCATCAGCATCGAACTCGGCGTTACCCAAAAGCCTGCAAGCTCCGATCTGATGGCCACTGTCAACGTGCGCTACGGCAGTGAAACGGTCCAGTTGACGCTGATCAACGCCTTTACGCCGCTGTTCTCGGCTACGCTCGGCGGAACGGAATACTACCTGTCGCCGAACAAAAATGCCGATACGGCGACCGAACTTCCCATCCTCATTTACGACGGATGGTGGCATGATTACGACGGCGTTTCCGTGCTCTTTGACGGACATACCGTTGCGGTCGCGATCGTCGTAGGTACGGTCGACGAAGCGACGGAAGCTGTCCTGCAGGTCAAGTTTGACGATGAAGTGGTTGACGGCACATTCGAGGCGGTCAGCGGCGGACGGCTGTTCACCTTCACGAAAGACGGCGTACAGTATGTGGGTGTTTTCAGCAGCAACGACACTCCCGACATCACCGTGTATACGCAGGCAGAATATGATTTCTTCTATGCGGCAGACTTCACAAACACGGTTGGCGGCAAGACTCTCGTTCTGCCCGTGGAGATCGACTATGATTTTGCGGACTATTCCAACGGTTACGCGCTGAAATTCGATCTGACGGGCGCGACGTACGACGGCAAGGCGATCACCTATGCGCAGTATATCTATTCCGCAGGCGTCCTCGTCTTTGTAACCGCGGAGCAGAGCTATGCTTACGATGTCGCAGCGAAAGCTTTCTATACGGATGTTCTGCCCGAAGGCAGCGACTTCCTCGGCGCGGAAAATGAAGGGGCGTACGGCAGCAACTTCGACGATATGAAGATCGACGTCCGCTTCACCGACTTCGAAAGCGGCAAAGCGGTGCTCGGCTTCTATTTCGACAATATCTACACCTTCGAAGATACGTGCAAACTCAACCTTGCACAGGCAGAGCGCGTCAACGCAAGTTTGTATAAACTGACCGGTAAAGGCACGGACGGCACGATCATCACGCTGTATCTGGAAAAACAGGCAGACGGCTCCTTCGCCCTCTATTTTGAGTCGGAATACCTGTTCGACGGAACATTCGAGGTCACGGGCGGCGAAACGCTCGTCATCGACCGCACGGTGAGCGGCGGTGTGGCATCCTACACGGCGAAATACGGCGACAACGAAGCGGTTGCGATTAGCCCTGACTTTAACACTTCCGCCTTCTCGATGCAGATCGGCGCTACCTACTACGTCTTCCATTTTGAAGTGGTCGAGGGCGTTCTCACCTTCACGATGGAAACAGTTCCCGAGTCGGTCATGAAGTTTGTCGGGGAGGGCTACGTATACAACTCGTACTATACCTGGTACGATGATATCACGGTGGAGGTCTCTCTGTTGGATCCCGCGGCGAGAACGTACAACGTAGTTTTCTCGGGCGATATGGACGACACGGCGGTCGGCACGCTCAGCGAGAGCGGGGCATATATTTCCTTGACGGACGGCGGTATGTCTTATCAGCTTTATCTGAACCAAAACGCGGATGAATATATCGAGTATGTGCTCATCTACAGTTCGTCTTACATGAACCCGGCGAGATTCTTCGATACGTTCACGACGGAAGACGGTAAAGAGCTTTCCATTCGTATGGATGCGACGAGCGAGGACGATGAAGGCATTCCGATGAATATGTCTTCGGAAATCGTCGTGACGTATGACGGGAAGGCCTGCACGACCACCACGAAGTACAGCGACGGGATGTCTTCTATCGAGTTTACCTGCGATGGTACGACCTACACGGTCACATATGAAGAAGGTGCCATAAAGGTGGCAGTCAAAGCTGCTGCATAAGCAGAGTGCAACAACACAAGCAATGGCGGCGCGCCTCCGCGAATTTTTCGCGGAGGCGAAAGTGCCATTCAGAATCTGTAAAAGAACGAGTGAGGCGCGCCTGTGGCGCCCGGCAAAGGGATGACGATGTCAGAAAAGAAAAAAGAAGCCGATCTCTGTGACGACGGACGTACCATAACGAATATGTCCGGCGACTGGATGCCGTGGAACCGCGGGTTGCGGGGGTATTTCGGTGAAAAAAACCGAAAAAAGAAGAGAGAGGACAGTAAAGTCGACAAAAAAGAATTCCGTGCGGCGGTGGCAGGGCAGTATCTGGCGATGCTTCCGGCGTTTCTGTGCGTATTGGCGGCTTTTGCCCTTATGTACTTTTTACTTCGGCTGTGGCTGCTTCATTGAGGGAACCTATGCATTTACAAATTTCGAAAACAAAGTTCTTATTGTGTGTGCTGGCGGTGGTATTTCTCTGTGCCATGCTGGCGGCCTGTACTACTCTTTACAAACCGGAGGAGCACGGCTATACCGCCCTCGTCGTATACGACGCGAACGGGGGACGGTTCAGCAATGCCGACACGACAGGTGTGAGGACTTTCAAATATCAGCCGTCCGTGACGATCATGGAACCGGGCGGCGCGCAGAGCTCGCAGTTTATAGCGCCCACGCGCGACAACTATCACGTGGTGGCGTGGTATCCGGCCGAGCTCGATGAAAACGGCGAACCGCGCAAAGATGAAAACGAGGAGTATATTCTGCAGAGCGAGCCGTGGGATTTTGCGGCCGACCGCCTTTCCGCGGCGGATGGGAGCAAGCTCTATCTGGTCGCGCTGTGGAAGGAAAACTATTCGCTGATCGTGGATGTCGGCGAAGAGGCGCGGGCTGCCGGCGTGGAGAACGTAGTTTACAGCACGTACACGGAGGAAGGGCCCGTCACCCAGCCGGGACTTTCGCCCGAGTGGGATTTACATACCTTCTACTATTACTATATTTTGGGCGAAGGGGGCGAAAAGATCCGCCTGCGCGACACGAGCGACTGGTCGCAGCTGGTCCTTTCCGACGAAACGCCGCAGATCACCGTACACGTGGAATGGCTGACGGGCATCTGGAAGATCATCACCACGGTCGACCAGCTGGAAGTCGTCAGTTCCCAGAACAATTACATTCTGGATACGGATATCAACATGGGCGGAAAGGCATTCGGGCCGGTGGTCAATTTTGAGGGCATCTTCGACGGCAACGGCCATACCATCTACAACTTCGCGACGGAAGATCGTCAGGGCGGAACCGAACGTTCCAAGGGCCTGTTCTCCTTCCGCGGCAACGGCTGTGTGCGCAACATCACCTTCCGCGACGCGACCTACACGGTCACCCTGACCAACCGCATTGCCGGCGTGGATACCTCCTTCAACGTCGGGTTCCTCTGCGGCGATGCGACCTGTCGCGTTTCGAAAATATCACCTTCCAGAATTGTTCACTGCACGCCGTGCGCGTCAACACCGCCACGCAGATCAGCGTCACGACAGGGCAGGGGAGCTATTACGGCATATTCGGCCTGGTTGCGGAGGGCGCGGAGTTTGAGCCCGCCCAGGGCAGCGAGGCGATTTCCGTGGAGATCCTGCCCGAAGAGGGCTGAGCGAATCAGACAGGGAGAGTGCAACAAGAGCCGGGCTTTGCCCGGGAACTTCGGAAATTTTCTGTTTTGGGCATGGTCCGGCAGATTTTCCGGTGCAGGAAATACCAGACAGCGGGCTATGCCCGTGCAAGACAAGAAAAAATTTAAGAGGTGTGCATAATGAAAAAAATTCTGGCTGTTTTGTTTGCGGCTCTGTTTATGCTTTCATTTTTCGCAGGCTGCAAAAAAGACAACATCTATGTTTCCAGCGAACGGGAAGAGACGGAGGCGCTGGTGTTCGGCATGGACAGCACAGACGGCGTTTTCAGTCCGTTCTTTTCCACGTCCGCGAACGACTCGGAGATCGCCGGCATGACGCAGCTGGGCATGCTCACGTCGGAGGGCAAGAACTATGCCTACGGCGATGACAAGGCCTGCGTCGTGAAAGATCTGGACATCACCTATCTGGACAGCAACAACAACGAGATCTCCAACGCGAGCGCGGCAAATGCGGCGTATACCCGTTATGATTTCCTGATCAAAAACGGCATTAAGTTTTCCGACGGCGTGGATCTGACGATCAAAGACGTGCTCTTTAACCTGTACGTCTATCTGGATCCTTCCTACACCGGCAACGCGACCATCTATTCCACCGACATCGTGGGCCTGAACGAATACAGGACGGGTTCGAGCGACGATGCGGCCAGCGATTCCCTCGAGCAGAATGCGGCGACCGCCGCGAGCCAGCGCATGAAGCGCATTTCGCAGTGGCTCGTGAACCAGTCGCTTCTGGCCGATACCCCCAACGGCAAGTACGAAGAGCTCACTCAGGAGCAGAAAGAGCAGTACACCACCGACGCGGACAAACATGCGGATGAGATCCGTGAAGACATCGCGTTCTTCCTCCCGCTGTACATTCAGGAAGTGCAGAACGACTACGATTCCGCCATGGCATCTTTTGAGGAAGACCAGAAATCGTATGCGTATGAGAACGGCGAGTACTGGCAGAGCTTCTATTATATGTACGGCCTCATCGACGTGGCGATGGATGCGAGCGGCAAGCGTCTCCCCAAGGACGACCAGGGCCGTTACACCTTCAACTTCACCGACGATCTGACCAAGGGGTACAACAGCTACAAAGATTATAAAGATGCGATCGAGGAATATGCCGATGCGAACTGGCAGAACGCGGAGGGCGCCGACGAGGCGGCCAAGCGTGCCAACGCCAAGCGCGAATATGCGATCGATTACGTTCTGGCATTCACGGCGAGCATCGATGAAAACGGCGAAGTGGACTATGCGAACGCAGGCGACACGCTGGCCAACACCATCCAGTACAGCGCCAGCACGACGACCCTTCTCAACGAGATCACGACGGACGAGCGTTCCAAACTGATCAACCAGGCGATGGGCGAAAACAAAGTGCGTTCCGTTTCGGGCATCACCACCTCCCGCGTCTCTTCGTTCAGCAACATCGAAGGCAAGACGTACAAGCTGGACGGCGAACACGATGTGCTCACCATCAAGATCAACAAGGTCGATCCGAAGGCGATCTGGAACTTTGCGTTCAGCGTCGCGCCCCTGCATTATTATTCGTATGAAGGCGCGGGCGACGAGGGCGAATGGAATGTCAACAACAACTTCGGCGTGATCTACAACAGCCCGGACTACATGAACGATGTCCTCAAAGAGACGGAAAAACTGCACGTTCCCGTCGGGGCGGGCGCCTACAAGGCGAGCCAGGAAGGCGGCCTCGGCGATCTGACCTATCCGAAGGCGAACCAGTTCTCGCGCAACAACCGCATCTATTACGAGCGCAACACCTATTTTGACATGGTCGACGGCGTCAAGGGCGGAAAGATCCAGAATGCGAAGATCAAGTATCTGCAATACAGGATCGTCAACGCGAACTTCCTGCTCGACTCCCTGCAGGAGGGCGAGATCGACGTCGGCACTCCCAACGCGACATCCGCCAACATGAACCGCCTCAATTCGCTGAGTTATCTTTCCGGCAAGACGGTGCGCACCAACGGCTACGGCTACGTCGGCATCAATGCAGGCAAGATCCCCGATGTCTGGATGCGCCGCGCCATCATGAAGGCGATGGACACCAAGATCATCAGCGAAGGCTATTACATCGGCAACCTGTGCGACCTGATCTACCGCCCGATGTCGATGGAATCGTGGGCATATCCGAAGAACGAAGATGCGAGCAGACCTTATACCTTTACGACGATGAACAACGGCGAAATCGAAACGGTCGACTACGCATACGATGCATCCGGCCAGTCCATTCTTCACATGCTCGAAGAGCACGACTATCAGGTGAGCGGCGGCAAGGTGCAGAGGGATCCGGACGGCAATCCCCTTCCCAAGATCACCTTCACGGTCGCGGGCGAGTCGAACGATCACCCCGCATGGCAGATGTTCAAAAACGCGGAGACGGTGCTGGAAGGCATCGGATTCGAGATCGACGTCAAGACGGATCCGTATGCGCTGAGCAAGCTCAGCCGCGGCGAACTCACCGTCTGGGCGGCGGCGTGGTCGAGCACGATCGACCCGGATATGTACCAGGTCTATCACAAAGATTCCACCGCGGGCAGCACCCTCAACTGGGGCTACAACGCCATCAAACAGGACAAGGCCACGTATTCGTATGAATGGAGCCTGATCGGAGAGCTTTCCGATCTCATCGACGCCGCGCGCGCGGTCATCGAAGAGGCGCGCCGTGCGGAGATCTATGCCAAGGCTCTCGACCTGGTCATGGAGCTCGCCGTCGAAATGCCCACCTATCAGAGGAACGACCTCACCGTTTACAACAACACGAAGATCGACTCGTCTACGCTCAACCAGAATCCTACCGCATTTGACGGGATCTTCTCGAAGATCTGGGAAGTCGGTTACGTCGACTGACGTTGGCCGCGTAAAGGAAAATTATGGTCAAATACATCGTAAAAAGGCTTTTGCTTGCCTTTGTGATCCTGATCGGGGTATCCATCATCATCTATTCGCTCGTGCGCATGATGCCCGTGGACTTTGTCACCAACCAGTTTGAGAGCATGGTTCTGAACGGGCAGATGACGCGCGAAGAATTCAACCGTCTCAAAGAGATCTACGGTCTGGCGGATACTTCGTTCGGCGGGATCATGAAAGGGTACTTCCTGTGGTTCGGGAACGTCCTCAAAGGGGACCTCGGCAACTCCTTCAAGTATTCGGACAAGGTAGGCACGATCATCACGGAAAACATGGGCATCTCCTTTGAGATCGCCTTTGTAGCGCTGATCCTCGAATTCATCATCGCGATCCCGCTCGGGGTCAAGGCGGCGACCAAGCAGTACGGCGTCGTGGACTACACGGCGACGGTGCTGACGATGATCGGCACGGCCCTGCCCACCTTCTTCTTTGCGGCGATCTGCATCCAGTTTTTCTCGGTGCAGCTGGGTTGGTTCCCCGTCAACGGTCTGGAGAGCAACCTTCCCATCGACGCCACCGATTGGACGCGGTTCTGGGACAGGATCTGGCATCTCGTGCTGCCCGTGTTCATCATGGTTTTCCTGTCGGTGGGTTCGCTCATGCGCTACACGCGCACGAACACGCTGGAAGTTCTGAATGCCGACTATATCCGTACGGCGCGCGCGAAGGGTCTCGGCGAGCGGAAGGTCATCTACAAACACGCTTTCCGCAACACGCTCATCCCGCTCGTCACCTTGCTGGCGGGAACGCTTCCCGGCCTTTTCAGCGGCGCCATGATCACGGAGCAGATGTTTGCCATTCCCGGCATCGGGTTAAAGGCTTACGAAGCGCTCAAAGCGGGCGACGTCCCGTTTATCATGGGCTACAATATGTTTCTTGCCATCCTCACGGTGATCGGTACGCTGCTTGCAGATCTGATGTATGCGATCGTCGATCCGCGCGTCAAAATCACGAAATAAGCTGGGAGAGAGAAAGTGGATAACAACAAACAAAAGCCGGAAGAAGCGTCCGTGCAGCCGGAATTTGAGAATCTGTCTGCCGAACAGCTCACGGGGCAGCCGGTCAACAACACGGCAGAAGAGATGGCCGAAACCGCCGAGGCAGGAATGGAGGCGGTCGCCCAAGCAGAGGAGGAGCGCCTGGAAGACCGGGTGAAGACCGTCTCGCCGGGCGCGGTCGTCGCGCGGCGGTTTTTCCGTTCCAAGCTGTCGATGGTCGGGCTTGTCACCCTTATCGTTTTATTTGTATTCTCCTTTCTGGGCCCGTTTCTGCAATATGTCACGCCCGCGGTATGGGGGCAGGACGAAGTGGACCGCACCCAGGGCAAGCTGGTCGAGAGCAACCGGCCGTTTGAATACCAGGATGAGAACGGCGATATGCTGACGGCGTATGAATACAGCGCCACGCACAACGTCTTCAACTTTGACGGCCCGATCTCATCCACGCACCTTCTGGGAACGGATAAAAACGGTTACGACGTCTTTTCGCGTCTGATGTACGGCGGCAGGATCTCGCTGACGCTGGGATTTGTCGTCGTCATTCTCGAAACGCTGCTGGGCGTATTTCTAGGCGGCCTGGCGGGGTATTTCGGGAAGTGGGTCGATATGCTCATCATGCGAATCGTCGATATCTTTAACTGTATACCCACGCTGCCGATCATGCTGATCATCAGTTACATGCTTGACGCGAACGGCGTGGGGGACATGGCAAAGCTATACATAATGATGGCGATGCTCACGCTCATCGGCTGGGCGGGCGTCGCCAGAATGGTGCGAGGGCAGATCCTGTATCTGCGCGAGCAGGAATACATGATGGCGGCGGAATGCACGGGCCTGAGTCTGTGGCGCAAGCTCTTCAAGCATCTTCTGCCGAACGTGCTGCCGCAGCTGATCGTCTCGATGACGCTCGGCCTGGGCGGCATCATCCTCACCGAAGCCACGCTCGGCTTCCTGGGACTGGGCGTCCCGCAGGATTTCGCCACATGGGGCAACATGATCAACGTGCTCACCAGCGAAGTTTCCTACTGGGGCCAGTATCCGAACCAGTGGATCCCCGTCGGTATCTGCATCGTTCTGGCCGTGCTCGCGTTCAACTTTGTGGGCGACGGTCTCCGCGACGCGTTCGATCCGAAAATGAAGAGGTAAAAGGGAAGCATGGCGGATAAAGAGAAGAAAAAAGAGCAGAGAAAGGCACATTATCTCTCGCAAAAGGAGTCGCGGGAGATCGCGCGTGCGAACAAAAAGTACATCCGCGAGCTGGAAGCGCGCAAGCGCAGGAAGGCGGACGAATCGGAATATCTCACCCAGATGAAGGACGAGAATGATCTCGTCGAGATCGAGAACCTGCACACCTACTTTTTCACGGACGCGGGCGTTGCCCATTCGGTCAACGGTGTGTCGCTGAACATTCCGAAGGGATCGGTCGTGGGCATCGTGGGCGAATCGGGCTGCGGCAAATCGGTCACGAGCCTGTCGCTGATGCGCCTGGTGCAGGCGCCGCAGGGTCAGATCGTGGAGGGCGAGATCCGCTTCAGATCCAGCGAGTACAAGCTGGGGAAGAACGGCAAACCCATCCCTGTCTATGAGACGGAGAAGGGGGAGGACGGGCAGGAACGCGTCGTCATGCGCCAGAAACTGGACAAGCACGGCCAGCCCGTGCTGGACAAAGAGGGCAAGCCCGTTTTCGAACCGGTGCAGAAGCGCGACGCGGCGGGCGTTCTCCTCTACGACATGGTAGAGAAGACCTTCGACATCGCGCAGATGCCCCTTTCGGAAATGTCCAGGATCCGCGGCCGTCAGATCGCGATGATCTTCCAGGAGCCGATGACCTCGCTGAACCCCGTATTCACCATCGGGAACCAGCTGGACGAAGTCACGCTCCTGCACATTCCGGGCGCCACGAAAGAGGAGGCGAAAGGGCGCAGCCTCGATATGCTCCGGCAGGTGGGCATCGCGATGCCCGAACGTGTGTACAAATCCTATCCGCACGAGATATCGGGCGGCATGCGCCAGCGCGTGATGATCGCAATGGCGCTCGCCTGCAATCCGCGCCTGATCGTGGCGGACGAGCCGACCACCGCGCTCGACGTGACCATCCAGGCGCAGATCCTCGACCTTCTGCGCACCGTGCGTGCGCGCATGAGCGGGTCGATCATGCTGATCACCCACGACCTGGGCGTGATCGCCGAAATGGCCGATTACGTCTACGTCATGTACGCGGGCAAGATCGTGGAGAGCGGCACCGTGCACGAGATCTTCAAAAATCCGCTGCACCCGTACACGATCGGTCTGCAAAAGAGCAAGCCGGTCGTCGGCAAGCAGGTGGATGAACTGTACAGCATTCCCGGGCAGGTCCCCAACCCCATCAACATGCCCGATTATTGCTATTTCAAGGAGCGGTGCAGCCGCTGTACGGAAAAATGCAGCGGGCCGTATCCCGAATTTCGCTGGATCACGCCTACTCACGGCGTCGCGTGTCATCTCTATGCACAGGAGGGCGGTGAAGAAAAATGAACGAAAACCGACCGGAACCGGCCGTCGCAGTCTCTCCTGCCATAGAAGAGGGCGACGTCCTGCTGCAAGTCAATCATCTGAAAAAATACTTCCCGGTCAGCGGCAATCTGCCGGGCAGGAAGAAACAGTATGTCCGCGCGGTGGACGACGTATCTTTGCAGGTACGCGTCGGGCGCACGGTCGGCATCGTCGGTGAATCCGGCTGCGGAAAGACGACGATGGGCCGCACCATTCTGCGCCTGCACTCGATCACGGGCGGAGAAGTGCTGTTCGACGGCGTCGACATCGGCAAGCTCAAACCGCGGGAACTGCGCAAGATGCGTCCGCAGATGCAGATGATCTTTCAGGATCCCTATTCCAGCCTTTCCCCCCGCATGACGGTCGGGGAGATCATCGGCGAAGCGGTGCGCCAGCACAAGATCGTGCCCCCCTCGCAGTACAAAGATTATATCTTCGAAGTGATGGAGAAATGCGGCCTGCAGCCGCAGTATTTCGAGCGGTATCCGCACGAATTTTCGGGCGGGCAGCGGCAGCGCATCTGCATTGCGCGCGCGCTCGCGCTCAAACCCAAACTGGTCATCTGCGACGAGCCCGTTTCGGCGCTCGACGTGTCCATCCAGGCGCAGATCATCAACCTGCTCAAATCTCTGCAGGAAAGGGACAAGATCGCCTATATTTTCATTTCGCACGACCTGTCCGTCGTGGAACACATCTCCGACGAAGTGGGGGTGATGTATCTGGGCAGCATGGTCGAATACGGAAAGACGGCGGATATCTTTGAAAACCCGCTGCATCCCTACACGGAAGCGCTGTTCTCGGCGGTTCCCGTGCCCGATCCCGACTACAAGATGAAGAGGATCATTCTGGAAGGAGACATTCCTTCCCCGGTCAATCCGCCTTCCGGCTGCAAATTTCACACCCGCTGCCGCAAATGCATGGATATATGCAAAGAAGAGGTTCCCGTCTTCCGCGAATGCAAGCCGGGCCATTTTGTCGCCTGCCACCTGTATGACGAAGAAGAGACGGCGGAAAAGAACGAAGACTAAGGAAATTTCGAGGTAATTATGGTACTGAAAAAATACAGAATTCTGACGTGGCTGCTCGCATTGGCGATGTGCGTTTCCCTGTGCGCATCGGCCTTTCTGCCGCTGCGCACACAAAATAGCGTCGATGCCGGCAGTCCGGTTTCCGGCCTGACGGAGGAGACGTCGCTCAAACTGGCAGACACTTCCTCCGCGTTCGGGGATGCGGTCGCCATCGCGCCGGAAGTGAAGGGCAAGCAGTGGCTCATCGTCTCTCTGGAAGGGGACAGCCTTTCCGACCGCAGCGGCGAACAGCCGGTGGACGAATACATCCAGACGGCGGGCGGCCTGCGCGCGCAGAACAGCCTGCGTGCCCGTCAGTATTCCTTTTTGTCCGCATTGCGTGCGAAGGGGATTCCCTATGAATACAAATACGGCTATACGCTGCTTCTGAACGCAGTTGCCATCCGCGTCGATGTGGGTTACGCCAACGAGATCGCGGCGATGGACGGCGTGAAGAGCGTGGATGTCTCCGAGTATTATTACGCCCCGAAGGATATCGTCGTCGAAAACAACGCGAACGTGTGGGGCACGGGTATCTACAAGGTCGACGACAGCATCGCGAAGGACTATGACGGTACCGGCATGGTCGTCGCGGTTCTCGATACCGGCCTGGATGTCAGCCATGAAGCCTTTCAGACCGAGCCCTCCGGCAGCGACGACGTTCTCCTTACGAAAGAGGAAGTCGCCGATCTCGTGTTCGACGGGGTCTCGACGGGCGTGCAGGCGATCGATCCGAGCGTCACGGTGGACGATGTCTATTACAGCAAAAAGGTCCCCTTCGCGTACGACTACGCCGACAAGGATACGGACGTCTATCCCTCCTATTCCTCGCACGGCACGCACGTGGCGGGCATCATTGCCGGTTCCCCGATCCTGGACGATCAGGGAAATCCGGAGACGATCAAGGACCAGGACGGAAACGAGATCCTGGACAAAGACGGCAATCCGATGACGTTCACCGGCGTTGCGCCCGAAGCAGCTGGCGTTCTGCAAGGTATTTACCGACAACGAAAACAGCGATACGCTCGGCGGCGCCGAAACGATGGACATCCTCGCCGCGCTGGAAGACTGCATCAAACTGGATGTAGACATCATCAACATGAGTCTCGGCTCCTCCGCGGGCTTCTCGACGGGCGACGACGAGTATATGGAGCAGGTGTACACGCGCGTGCGTGACAACGGCATCATGCTCGTGGTTGCGGCGAGCAACGATTACAGCTCCGCCTATGGCGGCGCGTACGGTACCAACCTTGCATCCAACCCCGATTCGGGCACGGTCGGTTCCCCGTCCACCTATCCCGGCGCGCTCAGCGTCGCGAGCATCAACGGGCAGGAGTCCAAGTACATCCGTGTCGACGTGAACGGCGAAGACAAATTCCTGTACTTCACCGAAGCGAGCGACGGCAACGGCAATGAAAAAGATTTCGTAAAGGAACTCAAAGAAAAGAATCCTTCTCTCGTCGATGCAGACGGCAACATGGCGATCGAGTATGTGGTCGTTCCCGGTTTCGGGCTTGCGGTGAACTACACGAGCAACATTGACGTGAAGGGAAAGATCGCCGTCGTGCGCCGCGGCGGAGACGTCACCTTTGAACAGAAGGTGCGTGTCGCCAAGCAGAAGGGCGCCATCGGCTGTGTCATCTACAACAACGTATCGGGCATCATCCACATGAGCCTTGGCAATCTGAACGACCCGATCCCGACCTGTTCGATCACCATGGACGCGGCGAAGAGCTTTATCGATGCAGGTTCGCGCGGCGTCATGTACATCAGCGAGAGCCAGAAAGCGGGCCCGTTCATGTCAGACTTTTCCAGCTGGGGCCCGACGCCCGAGCTGCACTTAAAGCCGGAGATTTCCGCGCACGGCGGCGAGATCACCTCGGCCGTGGCCAACGGATGGGACGAATACAGCGGCACGAGTATGGCCGCGCCGAACATGGCGGGCGCCATGAGCCTCATTCTCTCGTATGTGCGCAAAAACGTCGCCTATGATTCGAGCAAGACGTATACGGACGATGTGGCCGTTTCCAACTTCCTCGTGATGAGCACGGCGACGATCGCGCGCGACGAGTTCAACCAGCCCTATTCTCCGCGCAAGCAGGGTGCGGGCCTGGCGGACATCAAGAAGGCGATGACGACGCAGGCGTACATCTACGTGGACGGCATCGACAAGGCCAAGATCGAAGTGGGCGACGACCCGGAAAAGACGGGCGAATACACGCTGAAATTCCGCGTGAAGAACCTTTCGGAAAACACCCGCACCTATCTTCTGGGCACGCAGACGATGACGGAGACCATCGCTTCGGACGGCATGACCGTGGCAGAACGCGCATATATGCTCGATTCCATGGCGGACATCCGTTTCTCCGGGAACGGGGTTTCCGGCAATCAGCTGACCCTCGCAGGCGGCGATGACGTGGAAGTGACGGTGGTCATCCGGCTGAATCAGACGGCAAAAGACTACCTGAACAAGAACTTTGAGAACGGGATGTACGTCGAGGGGTTTGTGACCTTGCAGGACACCTCCGCCGATACAGAGTCCCGTGTCGACCTGAACGTTCCCTGGCTCGGATTCTACGGCGACTGGTACAAAGCGCCCATGATGGACATCAGCGAATACGAGCTGAGCGAAGCGCTGGCGGACGACAGTATTCCCGAAGATGAAAAGCCGCAGGCGGCCATCTATCCGACCGTCCCGCTCGGCTCCTATTACGATGATAAATACATCATTCCGCTCGGTTCCTACCTCTACACGCAGGATCCGGACGTGAAGCAGATCTATTCCACTTCGGACAAGGCGGCGATCTCCATCTACGACGAGGAGGGGCACCGCACGGTCAACCAGCTGTACGCGATCTATGCGGGCATGCTGCGCGGCGCGAAGACGATGGAGATCAGCATCACCGACGCGGTCACGGGTGAAGTCGTCTTTTCCAAGACGATGAACAATGTCCGCAAGGCATATACGGGCGGATCGAGCAGCGTGCGAGCCTCTCTGATCGAACTGGAGTGGGACGCAAAGGCGCTCGGCCTTGAAAACAACCGGCA
>ERZ1106952.547-NODE-547-length-16536-cov-3.267277_pt1 | contig 16536 bp, 9 predicted proteins | sample MGYA00403677_ERZ1106952 | MGnify/ENA primary metagenome ERZ1106952 (study PRJEB35170, sample SAMEA104062415) | human gut metagenome | biome: human gut; feature: human-associated habitat; material: faeces | place: Denmark | collected 2012-05-14 ...
GGAAATCCGCCGGGTCGATGGAAACGAGATGGTTGGGGACGATGTCGGCAAACTTATCGAACCAGAATGCCGAGATGCGATTGAGTACCTCTCCCTTAAACGGAATCTCGTCGGGAAGAATGAAGTCGAACGCAGAAATGCGGTCGGTGGCGACCATCAGCAGGTTTTCACCGGCATCGTAAATATCACGAACCTTGCCACGGGAATCCGGACGACGCTCCATCGTTGTCACGTGAGTCACTCCTTACCTAAATACGACAGAAATGCGGGTTCTTTCCCGCATGTTTTCGCAAACTCGGAGCGGCAGGGACGCGGCCCCTCCTTCACCGAATAGCGAAAAGCTAGTGCTCCATTGTAGTAGATGCCGCGTCTGCCGTGTGCTCGCGGGGCAGATGAATTGTAAAAGTCGTACCCTTTCCAAGCTCCGACTCCACGGATATGTAGCCATGGTGACGCTCGACGATCTGCTTGGTCACGGCGAGGCCAACGCCCAGGCCGCCAGCTTCGCGGGCGCGGCTGGCATCGGCGCGCCAAAACCGCCCGAAGATGCGCGACAGATCGTCCTTGGCAATACCGATGCCGGTATCAGAAACGGCAATGCTGACGTGCTTGCGGTCACTGAGCACCGACACCACGACCCAACCGCCCTCGGGGGTGTAGCGCATGGCGTTGCTCATGAGGTTGATAACACATTGCGTGATCATGTCAGGATCGGCCTCGACGACATCGTCGTGACCCTGGGTCTCGTCCGCAAAACGCAGGCGCAGATCGCGGTCGACAAACAGGCGCTCCTGGGCATTAACGATGGAACGCACGAAAGGAACCATGTCCACCGGCTCAAGGTTGAGCGGAGCCGTGCTGTTTTCCATGCGCGACAGGTCGAGCATCTGCTGCACCAGACGAGCCAGGCGGCGCGTCTCGGAAGCAACGGTCTCCAAATGCTCATCGTCGGTGGGATACACGCCATCCTGCATGGCCTCGACCGTTGCGAGCATGGCCATAAGCGGCGTGCGAAGCTCATGTGCAACGTCTGAGGTCAGGCGCTTCTCGTGTTTCATATCCTTCTCGAGCGAAGTGGCCATCTCATCGAAGGTCTCACCCAGCTGATCGATCTCGTCATCACCGCGCAGTCCCGTGCGAGCCGACAGGTCGCCGTCACGGATTTGCTTTGCGGTACTGGTGATGCGATGAATCGGCTTGGTGAGCATGCGCGACACGAGCGATCCGATAACGACCGAAATGCAGATTGCAACAACCGCGGCGAGGGCCATGGCGTTAAAGGTCTTCTCCCTAAACGCAGAGTCCGCCTTGGTGAGCAGAGCGTCGGAGCCGATGGCCCACAGCTTTACCTGTCCGACATGCTCGCCAGAAGACGTTACAATCTCGACGTTAGCAACGCTATCGGAGTCGGTTGGAGCAGACGAGACCGGGCTATGCGATGCCCTCTTGCCGCTTGTGTCGTCGGTCGTAGCCTGGTTTTCGCGTACATCGGCGGTGGCGCTTGCCGAGGGCCATGAGTCGTCGTAGACGATGACGCCCTTTTTATTGACGACCTGCATACCAAGATCATCGGACACCAAGCTCGATGTCGCAACCGTGCGCAGTTCTCCCGCGGTCCAAGAGCCGTTTTCCTCATATGAGGTTGCCAACTTCTCGGCAGCGGAATTTGCGATTTCGACGATATTGGAGCGTGTGTAATCCGAAAAGACCGTGCCCCACACAACAGAGACAACGCCCACCAGCACCAATACCGTCATGAGCGATGTCAGAGCAAAAGCAAGTGCCATGCGCGAGGGATAGCTCATCGTTGGCCGTGAATCGGAACGAGGCGTGTTCCAACTAGCCTTGGAACCCGCCTCGCTCTCCTGCTTGTGCTTTTGTCCGATTTCAAAGCGCGCAGGTGTCATATGTGATTTCCCTATTTCTCGTCCGACTTATCGGTCTTGGCCGGAGCCTCGAAGCGATAGCCGACACCATGGACGGTGTAGAGCCACTTGGGCTTCTTGGGATCATCGCCCAGCTTGGCGCGAAGATTCTTCACGTGGCTATCGATGGTGCGCTCATAGCCCTCAAAGTCATACCCGAGCACTTTCTCGACCAGCTCCATGCGGTTATACACACGGCCGGGATGGCGGGCAAGCGTGGTGAGCAGCTTGAACTCGGAAGCCGTCAGATCGACTTCCTTGCCCTCGACCAAGATCTTGTGGCCCGAGATATCGATGACCAGATCGCCGAAGTCGAGCACCTCGACGGCGGGCTCGTCGGCCTGATGGGCACGGCGGAACAGAGCACGAACGCGAGCGACGAGCTCGCGCGGCGAGAACGGCTTAATCAGATAGTCGTCGGCGCCGAGCTCAAGACCGATAATACGGTCCTCGATCTCGCCCTTAGCCGTCAGCATGATGATGGGGACATCCGAGGTATCGCGAATGGTGCGGCAAACGCGCTCGCCGGGGATCTTGGGGAGCATAAGGTCGAGAACGACCAGGTCGAACTGATGCTTCTCGAACTCCTCGATCGCGGACTGGCCGTCGCCGACGCCCACAACCCAGTAGCCTTCGCGCTCGAGATAGGCAGCGACGGCGTCACGGATTGCCTTCTCATCCTCGACCAGCAGAATCTTTTTTGCATCTGAAGCCATAACACGGCCCCCCTGTCTCAATTAGCTAAGAACAAGCCCATTTTAACGCACCTGAGCCCGCCGGATGCCGCTATGACGCGGCAGCTCGGCAGGCGGTACTCACAATTACAACGCGTTTATTCCCCTGTTGGCGCCTTTTTAACCCCTCTAAGCTTAAAGAGAGAATAGGCGCGCAGTGACCGTCTCTGGTATACCCTGGCTGTTGCGCACCGTGGCGTACGTAAGGAATGAGTCCGATTTTCCCGCCGTAGCTGGATAATCGCCATACTCCAAAGCGCGGTCGGGCGACAGCAGCGAGCCATAGGTCTTGGCAGAGGTGTCGATCAGGAAATGCGACGCCTGTACCTTAACAAGGTATTTATTCTTCTTGCCAGCCGCACATGCGAGCGGCTCGCGTGACAGGAAGAGGTACGGCCCTCCCTCATTACCGATATACGTGCCCATATTGCCCAGGCTGCCCACGCCACTATAGGTCGCCTCGATAGAAAACACGAAGGTATCGCCCATATATACGGCCTCGAAAGGCGAAACTGACGAGGGGAGGACTAGCTGGGCACGTTTGGTGTTGTTGCCGTCGGTCAGATCGATTGCCGTTATGCCGTAGTAGACACCCTCGTCGTTGCGGACACGCGGCGAGATGGTCAAAATGCCGTCGCTCGCGCGCGGGGCCGATGCAAAGCGGCCCGTCGATTTCCAAATTGTCTCGGCCTTGGATTCATCAAGCGAGCGACGATAGCAAAACGAATCGCTACTCGTTTTATTGCCACCTGCCGAGGGCATTTTATACCAGATGACTGATGACCCGAACGCCGTAAACAGCGGCGGATCATAGTCCTTGCCACCTCGATCGAGCTCAACCACGTCGCCAGAGAGCGAAGCGCCCGACAGATTTTGACCGTAGAGCTTCCACGATGAATTGGCAAAGTTCATCTCAACCCACGCGAATACGCTGTCGCCGGCACGGACATCGTAGAATGCATATCCCGTGCCCTCGATAGGATCCTCGATTAATGTGGTAAGCGAGCCATCGCCCAGGTTGAGCACACCGAGTGTGTTGGCGTGCAGTGCCGATGCGGGCGCCATCATCGCCGCGGCGTAATCGCCGTCGCAGTAGTACAGCAGCGTACCCAGAGGCAGCGTCCATGACGCCGCCGGCTCAAGATCGATGTCGACTGCCTCGTACTCATCCGTAATCGAGATGATTTTGGAATCATCCTTGATAACCTGCGGCTCGCCGGCGGCATCATCGCTGGTGCCCGTTTTTTTCGAGCATCCGGCAAGCACCGTGGCAGCGCCCGCGGCAGCCCCACCGAGTACAAAGCCGCGACGCGATATTCCGTTCTTGATGTGATCGGCGATACCCATTAGGCGATCTCGGTGCGAGCGGCCTCGATAGCGCGTGTAAGCTGGTCGGCGCAGGAGGTCTTTTTCATACCGCAGGTATTACCGGCAAGAACCTCGATTACGCGATCGGCAGGAGCGCCCTCGACCAGCTTGGAGATAGCCTTGAGATTGCCGTCGCAGCCGCCGGTAAACTCAACGCCCATCACCTTGTTGCCGTCATCGGAAAGATCAAGGTGAATATTGCGAGCACACACGCCCTGAGGCTTGTAATCAAACGAAATCATGCGATCCCCTCTCAGAATGTTATTCGAGACGACTATTATCCCCGTCTTTCCCTAAATGCAACGAGGCGCTTTGCCGGCAACACACATTACCAGCAAAGCGCCCTAAAAAGCTAACGTTATGCCCGAACCTACTCGAAGCTCAGCTGCTCCAGACGATCAAAGACCGTGTCGATACGGGTGAGGAAGTCCCACGGATCAAAGATCTCGTCGAGCTTCTCCTGACTGACGGTGCAGCGCGGGTCAGCCTCGAGACGCTCCTTAAAGGTGGGGCCGGAGACACAATCCTGTACCTCGTGCCAGGTTGCCATAGCGTTCTCCTGCACAATGGCGTACGCGTCCTCGCGGGTGATGCCCGTGTCGACGAGGGCGAGCAGTACCTTGGAAGAGAAGATGAGGCCGCGGGTCTTATTGAGGTTGGCCATCATGCGGGCGGGATACAGCTGCAGGCCGTCGATAACGCGGATGAGGCACTGGAACATGTGGTCGAGGGCGATGAAGCTATCGGCCTGGGCGACGCGCTCGGCAGAGGAGTGCGAAATGTCACGCTCGTGCCACAGGGCGACGTTATCGAAGGCAACCTGGGCGTTGGACTTCACGACGCGCGACAGACCGCAGACTTTCTCCATGGTGATGGGGTTGCGCTTGTGCGGCATGGCGGAGCTGCCCTTTTGGCCCTTACGGAACGGCTCCTCGGCCTCGAGCGTATCAGTCTTCTGCAGGTTGCGGACCTCGGTAGCGATGCGCTCGCAGGTGGCCGCGGTGGTGGCGAGAACGCCGGCGAGATAGGCGTGATGGTCGCGGCTGATAACCTGCGTGGACAGCGGGTCGTGAACCAGGCCCAGGTGCTCGCAGACATACTCCTCGACAAACGGCTCGATGGAGCTGTACGTGCCGACAGCGCCCGAGATGGCACCGAAGGCAACATTCTTGCGAGCGTCCTCAAGACGATCCAGATCGCGCTTGAGCTCCCAGGCCCAAGAGCCAAACTTCATGCCGAAGGTCATCGGCTCGGCGTGGATGCCATGAGTGCGGCCGGCACAGAGCGTGTTGCGCTCCTCGAAGGCACGACGCTTGCAAATCTCGCCGAGCTTCTTGACATCCTCGATGATCAGGTCGCAGGCCTGGGTGAGCTGGTAGCACAGGGCCGTGTCGCCCAGATCGGAGCTGGTCATGCCATAGTGAACCCAGCGGCTGGGCTTGGGGTCGCCCTCGGGAACATCGGCATCGATGTATTCCTTCATGTTGGTCAGGAAGGCAATGACGTCGTGGCGCGTGACTTCCTCGATCTCATCGACCTTCGCCTTCTCAAAGTTGGCATGGTCGCGGATCCACTGGGCCTCGTCTTTGGAAATACCGATCTTGCCGAGCTCCGCCTGGGCCTCGCAGGCCAGAACCTCGATCTCCTGCCAAATGGCGTACTTGTTCTCGAGGGAGAAGATGTGTCCCATCTCCGGGCGGGTATAGCGATCGATCATAGCGGCTCCTTTTTGGTTATTGGCACGTTGGTCGTAACCCAACCATTGTACCGTGCGCAGGTGCAAGTATGGGCAGCAGGCATTAACCTAACATTTTGGAATTGGAGCGAGCAATGGGACGTCTGCGTTATTTGCTTCGCAAATCCGCGCCGGCTTCAGTGGCATACCGAGATCCGGGGAAGTGTGGGAGCAAAGCGGGCTGAATCTACCATTCCCGAAATCTTCCTTGCTCCATGGAGCGGGCAACGGGACGTCCGCGTATTTGCTCCGCAAATACGCACCGGCTGCGGTCGCCTATCGGCGACCTTGCCTGCTCGCTATAAACGCTTCGCGTTTATTTAACGCTCGCACCCTGTCGGGTTCGAGTCCCGGCACTTTATTGAAAAAGGCACGGTAACGAAACGTTACCGCGCCTGAAATTCGAATGGAGCGGGCAACGGGACTCGAACCCGCGAGTGTCAGCTTGGGAAGCTGATGCCTTACCACTTGGCGATGCCCGCTTGTGTGTTGGCTAGTATAACGCGGTTGTCTTGTTCGATACAAGGGTAGCGATGCTTGTTTTAGCTGTGGAGATTCGTTTGAAAATCGCGTCAATTGTGGAGACGAGGACCTTTGACCTCCTGTTCTCCTTATCTTCTACCTGCGCTTTTGCTTGATTGTTGTATTTGAGCTCAATTTGTCAGAAATTGGGCAAGCTTTTGGTCAGGCTCCGGTACTTACCCGCATGAACCTCGGGGGTAGCCTCATCCTACGCGTCGCAGCCTCCCCGTGCGGCGCACGAGGGATAAGGAGCAGCCATGTCCAACGCACCCACGCACTCTGTCCACAGCGCAATCGCAACAGGTCCGCTGCTCCTGCTCCTCTTCCTGCTTTTCGGCTGTCTGGCACCGGGAGCCGCATTTGCCGTCGATGGCTACGACCAGCTCGGCTTCCGCACTATTAGCGATGATTGTGGGCCCTTCTTCATCGGCAAGTATGAAGCTCAAGACACCTCGATTGCCTACTGCATGAACCAGGAGCGCCCCGGCCCCACCAAACCGGGCGGCCCATGGCTCAACTTTGATCAAGGCTGGGTGTGGCTCGACGACGAGTTCGCGGCAATCGTTTGTCACGGATATCCCACCACCACGTCGTTTGGCGGTTACCATCTTTCACCCGACCGCGCCCGCGCCGCCACCCAGCTTGCCGTATGGATGCTCAACGGCACTACCCATGTCGACGGCACCTACTCCTACACGACCGCTCAGGGTAAAACCAAGAGCGGACACTTTACCGCCGACAATGAAGTCGTGGCGGCTGCGCGGTGGCTCCACGACAGCGCAAAATCAGGAAGCATCAAAGCCGCTCCGCACCGCGCGCGACGCTATCTAGGGGCCGTATCAGGCGGCAGCAAACGTCAAGACATGCTCTATGTACTGCCGGCGGTCTCTGTTTCCTTCCAAAAGCAGTCTGCTAACACCGTTATTACCAGCGGAAACAATACCTATCAGTTTACCGGGGCAACATTCGATATTTTTGAGAGCGCCAGCGGCGCGCGTGTCGGCACCATCAAGATGGACAGCAACGGTCGAGCACAGGCAACACTTCTGCCCAACACGGCATACTACCTAGTTGAAACGAAGGCCCCGGCCGGCTATGCCCCCCGCCACGATCGTATTGCCTTTACCACGGGGAATGACGGCGGGCGGGTCGCCATTGATGAACAGCCCGGCACCATCAATCTGCGTATCGTAAAACTCGATGCCGCGACGAATGCCGGCCCCCAGGTGGGATCTTCACTCGCAGGAGCAGAGTTCACGTGTGTGTCGCAATCAACCCCTAGATGGGCACAAATCCTCACGACCGACGAAAGCGGTCGGGCCACCCTCGCCGATGTCCCCTTAGGAACCTTTACCATCTACGAATCAAAAGCCCCCGAGGGCTACCTGCCATCCAACGACAGCTGGACCTATACCGTCGGAGCCGACCAGCTCGGCGATTCAGGCGTGGTCGAGATCGAATCTCGCGTTTCCGATACCCCCATTGCGTTTGACCTTGAGATTTCCAAATTCAAGGATTACGGCAATAGCGACCAATCCGGCCTGGAGCAGCCGGCGGAAGGTGTTGTCTTTGAGGTTGTCAGCAACAGCTCTCAGCAGGTTGTTGGCACACTGACCACAAACATCTATGGCTTTGCCTCCACCAAAGACCAGCCCGAAGCATGGTTCGGCACAGGTAAGCGACCCGCCGGTGTCCACGGAGCCGTCCCATACGACCGTGCCGGCTACACGGTTCGCGAGGTTCCGGAAACCGTCCCCGAGGGTTTTAAACGTGCAGGGGAATGGACCGTCGGGGCCAATCAGATTTCCAACGGCGCCGAGCTTCAATATATCGTGGACAACCACGCTCTGTCGACGCATCTCCAGATTGTAAAACGCGATGCCCAAACAGGCGCTTCTGTTCCACTAGCCGGATTCACCTTCCAACTACTCGACAGCAATCACGAACCTGTCTCACAAACTTGCTGGTATCCAGCACATAACGTAATGGACACCTTTACGACTGACGCGACCGGGACCGTCACACTGCCCGAATCGCTCGTGCCGGGCACCTATTATGTACGCGAAACCTCGGCCAAAGAGCCCTATCTTGTCGGCGAAGAGATCGAGGTAAACATACCCGCCGACATGAACCTAACGCCCGTTGCAATCGCCTCGTATTATGACCACGCCGCGACCGGAAACATCAGGATCGTTAAAACCGATGCCGTAGACGGCAGCAGCCTCGCGGGCGCCGTCTTTGAGATCCGTGCCTCGGGTGATATCGTGCGCCCCGACGGTAGCATTGCCGCGCTCGACGGTGAGACTGTCGCTACCGTCACGACGGATGAAACTGGAGAAGCACGCGCGGACGACCTCCCGCTGGGATCTGGCACCGCACGCTACGAGGTTGTCGAGACTCAAGCGCCGGCAGGCTTCTTACTTGATCGGACATCCCATATTGTCGACCTTACTTATGCCGACCAGAAAACACCCGTTGTAGAAGCACGGCTTAACGTATCCGACGATTACACCAAGGTTGATATCTCCAAGGTCGATGCAAGCGGTGAGCAGGAAGTGGAAGGCGCACAGCTCACCTTATATGGTCCCGATAAAACCGAAATAGACTCCTGGACCTCATCCGACAAGCCGCACCGCGTCGAACATCTTGCACCTGGCACCTACTCGTTGCGCGAAATGATGTCTCCGCGGACCTATGACCTTGCCGAGGAGATAACGTTTGAAATAAAAGATACGGGAGAAGTCCAATCCGTCGCGATGAAGGATGCGCCCATCGAGATCAAGGGGCAGGTCGACAAGCGTCAGGAACTTGTCCAACCTATCGAAAAGGGCCTGTTGGCTAACGGCGATGGTAAAAACCGCGCCACGACGCAAACCAATAGTGATGGGCTTTTCTCCTATACCATCGATGCTCGAAACGATTCCGCTACTTGGGTTGATGAGTTTACGATTACCGATGATCTTGAGTGCGTCAAAGACGGCACGGCGAGATTCATCTCAATCGAAACCCCCGTCGCCATCGGCGACCTCAACGGTCTGTGCAACGTGTGGTATCGCACGACGCCGTTGGACTCGACAGACGTCGATGAACCGGCGAACGCGACACTTGACGATGGGCACGAAAATCCTTGGCTTGAGTCCGACGAAGTAAAAGAGAGCCTTGGTGAGGACTGTCGCCTCGTCGATTACGACGGCTGGCGCCTCTGGAAGGCGGATGTCTCGACCACGGAATCCACCACACTCGAGGCGGAAGAGCTCGACCTTGCATCCAATACCGTCGTAACGGGCATTCGAATTGAATACGGTGCGGTAGCTGCCGACTTTACGACCCGAAGCGATGCGGATTCTTGGACCCGCGATGATCTCAAAGATGAGCACGACGACCTTGACGATGCCAAAGCAATCCTTGGCACAGACGCTCGAGGCGCAGTCGTGCACATGCAGGCAACGTCGGCTTATACGCCCCAAACCGCACTCACCAACAGCGCGCGCGTCGATCTTTACCGCAACGGCGGCGGCGATAAACTTGAGTCACATGACGAGGACCGTGTCATTCAACGCTGTACCCTACCGCAGGACCTACCAGCAACAGGATCAGTTCCCATCGCCGCTTGCATCACCGCGCTCCTGACCTCGGGTGCCGCAGCCCTATGGTTCGCTCGCCTTAGATCGATCCCAAAGAACCGCTAGCACGATGAAAAAGCGGGCGAGCCAGTCCCCCGGCTCGCCCGCTTTCAATCATTTAAATCGCCGTATCTACTCTGCAGACGAAGATCCACCATCAACGATTGCCTGCTCGGACTCAGGAATCCCATCGGCACCCGTGCTCTGTTCTTGCTCCACCTCTTCGCTGATTGCGGAGGCGGGGGTCGAGCCCTTCGCACCCACGATGTAGGCAGCCCCAAATCCTAACGCAATGGCAATCAAGGTCAAAATCACGTAGACAGGCCAATGGCGCTTAATATACGAAAACACGTTGACTCCTTAGAGCTCCGTCTACGAACGGCGGATAACCTCGGTCACGACCTCGGATACCGTGGCAATGTTCGTCGGGTTGACATTGTGGGGCAGGTCGTCCTCGGTACGAGCGCAAGCCAGACGCGTGCCGTCCACGCCGGCGATGGTGAGGGCTCGGCGGCTCGCCTCGAGCGCGGCATAGGCATCGGTCTTGGCATAGGGCATCTCGAGCGCGCCACAATCGACATGGAACGACTTGCAGACCTTGCTGACCAGGTTCATGATGCGGCGATCGCCCTTGAGCAGTTGTTGTTCGCCCTCGATCGTCACAACCGAAAGCCTACCGGCGCCGACGGATTCAAGATTGATAAAGAATACGCCGCGGAGCTTATCGCGATGCGAAGCCAAGAAGGCCTTCATGCCGGCGCCATCACAATCCGAGGCGCCCGTTGCCACAAACCAGATATCGTGACCGAGCAGCTCATCATCGCCCATAGAGGCGACAGCCGAGAGCATATCTTCGGAAGAAGCGCCATCGGAAGACGTAGCGCCACCCTTCCAGCCATCGTTATCGTCCTCGAAGTTATCCCACGAACCGATACCGCGACCGGACTTCTTGGCATCGTAATCGTCTTCGACGCCCAGCCAGTCACTCATGCTGTCCTGCTCGTTTTTCTTTTTACGGCCGAAAAGACCACCCAGGCCGCGCTTACGAGACTTGGGTGCCGCCGGGGCGGGAGCCGAAATGGTCTCGATCGGCTGCGCGCCCGACGCAACGGGCATAGGAGGCGCAACGGGTGCCGATGTGGGTTCGGGACCCTGGGCAGTAGCAAAGGGATCGTTGACCTGTGCGGAGGGGTCGGGAAGGTCGAACAGCGACGTGCGAGACGCAACGTTTGCCTGCTTCATGGACGGCAGCGACGGATCGGGGACCGAAGCCAGCGGAGACGAGGAAGGTGCAGGCGACGGTGCCGACGCCGGATCGGGAACATTCATCTGCGGACGCGGCGATGCCTGGGAGGAAATCTGGGCCATAAGGGAATCGACCGTTTCGTCCTGAGTGGGAGCGACATTGGCAACCGTGGCGCCGGAACCACTCGGGGTCGGCATGGTGAAAATCTGCGTGGAGTAAGGCCTCGACTCATCCGTCTCGGGAGTCTCGGAAACCGCAGGCACTTCCTCCTTCTCGACCTCGGTCGAATCACCTTGATCGGCTGCCGCGTATTGCTCTTCGTCAGAGTTGGCCTCAACGGACTCGTCCTCGGCGACATCTTGGATTTCGGCAGCATCAATAGGCTCGTCATCGTCTGCCGCGTCGCCCTGCTCATCGGAAACAGGAAGGGGCTCGGCAATCGCGGTGCCCTGTTTTTCAAACGTTATCGTGGAATCGAACTTCGCGGCATCAAACGACATGGTGCTATCGACGTGCTGCTGAGCCTCGAAAGACGTCGTCGCTTCAACAACATCCGCGGACGCCGGTTGCTGGGACTCAAAGGACGTTGTAGCTTCGGCGGCTTCGACGGGCGCGGACTGCATAGCCTCGTTCTGCTCGAACTCTTGCGCCGCGAGCTCACGTGCCGCCTCGGCTGCCTGCTGCTGAGCGACAGCCTCCTGCTCGGCAGCCTCGCGTGCGGCAGCGCGCTTCTCCTCGAAATCGTCGACAAATTTCTTGCCCTTTGCAAACGCACCCTTAAAGAAGTTGGAAGCGCTGGCGCCAATCGACGAGAACGCGGATGCAATGTCGGCATGCGGCGTTGCCGCGGGAATCTCGGCCGAGAAATCAGTATCGCTCTCGTAAGACACGCGCCTCGGTTGTTCAACGTAATCGTCGTCAGACTCGTCCGCAACGTCTTGCGCCGGTGCGGCGGGAGCCAAAATGTCCAGTCCTGCCGCGGGATCGAACGCGGACACCGCCTCGGGATCGGCAACGGCAGCGGTAACCGCGGCAGACTCATCATCCGCAGCGACAACGGGCGCAGGCGCAGCCACGACGGGGGCAGGCTCGGGCTCAAACGTTGGCTCCTCGCCCTCCTCGTAATCGAGCGTGCAGGACTCGGGAAGCATTCCGAGCGCACGGATGGCATCCGAACCAAAGCGGATGTTGCCGGCGGCGTTGCGATAGAGCTTGGGCTCGGGCTCGGCAGACTCCTCCGCCGGCTCGGCAGCGGGAACCTCGTCATTGAACTCTTCGGCTTGGGCAGCCTGATTCTGATCCTCAGGCACGATAGCGCCGATCAGCGTCTCGTCGGCAGACGCACCCTCAAAGCCCTCGATTTGCTCGTCGAAAGCCTCACCCTGTTCGGGCTCGGTCTGAGCGTCGGGAGCAATCGGCTGACCGAATTCGTCCTCGGCGTAGGTAGGCTCTTCATACTCGATGGTGTTGCCGTAGTCGTTTTGCTGCTGGGCCGCGGCATATTCCGCCGCTGCGCGCGCCATTTCCTCGGCACGACGCTTCTGCTCCCCAAAATAGGTATCGAACGGAACATCGTCGGGAAACTCGTTTTCGCCCTGGAAGGGAGCAACGTTGTCCATAACGCCGAGCATAGCGGCGACAGAAGACTTGTTGCACACCGCGCCAGACGTATAGGGAAGAATGTGGCGGTTAGAGATGATGTTTACCGCGTTGGCGAGTGCAACGAGGGAAGCGAGGATCGCGACAATCCACAGCAGAACCTTGAGCGCGCCGGGGAGCGGCAGAATACGCAGGATGGCAACGGCAGCGGGGGCAACCGTGGCAACGGGCAACAGCTTGGCGATGAGCGCACGATACGAAGCATAAGGCTCGCGGGCGAGCAGCTCAGCACGGGGAGAGTCGTAGTGTGCGACAACGACCACCGGGCGGTTGCGCGGAGACGCGAGCGGGCCCGAGGCCTTGTGGTAGGCGATGACATTTTGGCTCACGCCCGTCTTGCCCAGGCGCGAAACCACGGGATGCCCTGTGCGCTCGAGCACGTAGAGCACGGCACCGACAATGGCCAGCAAGGTGCCGACCAAGCCGATACCGCCGCCGATGCCCATCAGCAGGGCACCGGCAAACGCAAGAATACCGGTAACGGCAAATGCCAACCTACTGGGCGCCGGGGCATTGAACTCCTGAACCTCGGGATCAAAGCCGTGGTTGCGGAAGATCTGAGCGATATCCTCGGCAGCCAAGCGCTCTTCTTCGCTGCATGCCGGCGTAATGCCGGTGTTCTGCAGCAGGTGGTTAATATAGTTCTGGGTGTTCGCCATGTGCGCTCCACATCCATAATCCGACAAATAGGCCCAATGCATGCACATTAGAACCGTATATAGTCGAAAGTATACCCCGAGCGAGCGCAAACGACCGAATTCGGCCCATCTTAACGCCCCGAGCGGACAAGGATATAGCCTAATCTCCATATCGGACTAAAATCATGACAGCAAACCACCTTCTCATGCGAGGACTCTATGACGGCAAGCGACACGACCGAGACAATTAAAAAGGGAAATTTGGAGCCCAGTTTCGATAAAACGGCTCAGCGCATCCTCAATCTTTTCTTTGTACTCAATAGCTCCCCCGAACCGCTGACGACCGAGCAGATCGTCTTGGATTCTGACCTGGGATATGGCTCGGGCAACATCGACTCGGATAAGCGCAAGTTTCGGCGCGATCGTGACAAACTGCTCGAGCGTGGCATCTTAATCAAGGAGGTTCGCCCCGCCGGCGCGCAGGAGACCGAGGAAAGCTCGTGGACAATTGACCGCGAGCACACCTTTGCAGCAGGCGGCCTCATCACCGCAGACGACGCCGATATCCTGCTCAACGCCATCGACCAGACACTAGCGGCCGGCTCATCCACTTTTGCCGCACCGCTTGCCGATATTCGATCAAAGATTGCCTACCTCACCGGTAGGACGACGGCGGACGAAGCACCGATCAGCCGCTCTCCCACCGTCGATGCGGTATGGAGCGCCTTTGCCGAGCGATGCGCGCTGCGATTTTTATATCAGAACGGACGCGGCGAGCAGAAAGAACGTACCGTCTGCGTCTACGGCATGTTCGAGCGCGAGGGCGTGGCGTACTTCTGCGGCCTCGACAACGTCACCGACGACATCAGGACATTCCGCTGCGACCGTATCGTACGCGCTTGGCGTCCTTCGAAGGCCTACGTCATCCCCGCGAACTTCAATCTCAACGACTATCTGTTCTTTGAATTCGATTTTGCCGACCGACCGCCCGTTGCAGCCACGTTCTCGTTCGCCCCTCAGACGCAGATCGATATGATCAACGGCCTCACGCGTGGGCGAGGTGAGCTCGCACACACCGATGTGGGATGGACCTGGACCGTTGACGTGCGCGACCTTGAAGCCGCCGCCTCATTTTGCATGGCCCACGCCATGGACGGCATGAGGCCCGTGGCCCCCAAATCGCTCAAGCAGGCGTGGAACCACCTCATTGAAAGGACGGTGCACGAGCATGCCCGTGCGTAAACTCACCAGCGAGCAGAGGCTCTCGCGTGCCATCGACATCATGGAGGCCCTCTACGCCGCCGGCGAGAGTGGCATGACACGAACCGAGATTTGCAGTCGCTTTGACATCACGGGGGTGTCGCTCGACGAGATTCTCGAGATCGTCTCGACGCTCGCGGACCGAGAATCGGGCGCGCGCATCATCTGCGAATGCCGCGGCGAGCGTGTGGTCCTCACCGGTGACGCCGGTCGTGTGCTACCGTTGCGCCTGAGTGCCGCCGAGGGCGCTGTGCTCAACCATGAACTTGAATCGTTGGGGATCGAGCCGCAGACGGCAGCTCGGATTCGACATGCCCTTCTACCCGAAGAGCTCGGCTATAACCAGCGCGTCTTTGACACCGTCAACCACGGGTCGCACTGGCAGCAGCTGAGCTGCGCCATTCAGGACGGCGTTCGCTGCCGCATCTCGTATCGCTCGATGGACGATGCACGGCCACGCGAGCGTCTGGTCGACCCCTTGCGCATTACGTCAAACGGCGACCAAACATACCTGATTGCCTGGGACATCGCGGTCGATGAGCAGCGCACCTATCGCATGGATAAAATCGAGGGACTCGCCTTGACGGAAGACTCCGTCGTGCCTCACGCACCGGATGTCGCATCCCTCCACGATTCCCTTGCCCGGACGCAGCGTAGCGCAAAGCTCCTGATGCCATTCGATATGGCGGAGCATCTGGACTGGGCCGGCATCACCCTAATCGAGCGCAGCGGGGCAGACACGGCAACGGTAACCGTGCATTACGGCTCCGAGCGTTGGCTACTGAGCCAGATAATCGCAGCGGGCGGAGCCATCCGCATCTTGGATGACCCCGCCCTGTCAAAGCGTCTGTGCGATATGGCAAAAACCCTCGTCTGTCCGCTTTAGCGACGCCGCTCGTGGCGTGCGCGCCACAGTTGCAGATAGTGCCCGATCTGCGCCGATTCGATGCGCTGGTAGGAGCTCGTGGGCAGCGACGTTAAGAACTTCTTTCCGTAGCCCTTCGTCACCAGGCGCGGGTCGGCCAGAATCAGCACGCCGCAATCGGTCGACGAGCGGATAAGGCGGCCGGCCGCCTGCTTGACCTCGAGCACCGCCTCGGGCAGCGAATAGCGCGCCCAAGCGCGGTCTTCGCGCAGGTTGCGCTCGCACGAGAGCGGGTCCGTGGGACTCGAGAACGGCAGCTTGGGAATGATGACGCAGCGCAGCGTCTCGCCGCTGGCGTCGAATCCCTCCCAGAAGGCCTTAAGGGCAAAAAGCGACGAGGTCGGCTCGTTGATAAACCGGTCGCGCAGGCGACGAGGAGATGAGTTGCGCTGCTGGCAGTTGAGCTCCAGACCCGCACGGGCCATCTTAGGCTCAACGCGGGCGTACAGGTCTTCCATGTCGCGCCGATTGGTGAACAGTGTGAGCACCGATCCGCCCATGGCAAGATGGGCGTCGACCAGCACGCGCTCGAGCGCTGTAAGATAGCTCTCACGATCGCGCGGATCGGGGATATCGCCCGCAACGACTACAGCCATGTTCGAATCGAAGTCGTAGCTCGAGTCCAAGTGCAGCGACGAGGATGTTGAAGCACCGATGCGATCGAGACCGACCGCGTGGTTAAAGTGTTCAAAGCTTTTGGACACCGTCATGGTCGCCGAGGCAAAGATAGCCGTGTGAACCTCGGGCAGCCACTCGGTTGCCAAGGCCTCGCCAATGTCGATGCGCTCTGCGGTCATTGACTCTCCGCCGGCACGCAGCCTGCGATTGACCTGCAGCGAATACACGTAGTGTTCATCGGTGCCGTCAATGATGAGTTTGAGGTTCTCGGCCAGCTCGTGCA
>ERZ1106952.549-NODE-549-length-16518-cov-20.183624_pt1 | contig 16518 bp, 8 predicted proteins | sample MGYA00403677_ERZ1106952 | MGnify/ENA primary metagenome ERZ1106952 (study PRJEB35170, sample SAMEA104062415) | human gut metagenome | biome: human gut; feature: human-associated habitat; material: faeces | place: Denmark | collected 2012-05-14 ...
ACTGCTTGGGGTACGGCGGCTCGACGTCATCAAAGCTGTCATAGGTCAGCGACCAGCGCGCCATGCCCCACGCCTTGTTGAGATTTTCGATGCTGCCGAATTTGTCTTTCAGCCAAACGCGGAACGCCGCCTTGCAGTTTTCGCAGAAACAGCCCTCGTTATAAGGGTATATTTCATTGTCGATCTGCCAGCCGACGACGGCGGGATTATTGGCAAACGTTTCCGCCATTTTGGTGACGATGATGCGGTTCTTCTCCCGCATCACTTCGGAGGTCTTGCAGGTATGGCAGCGGGAAGAGACGTCCGCGCGGATGAGATCGTGCATCACCATGCGCGTTTCGGGGTACTTGTTCAACAACCAGCGCGGCGGCGTTGCCGAAGGCGTGCAAAGTACGGTATATATCCCGTTTTTATACAATTTTTCCACAACGGTTTTCAGCCAGCCGAGCTGAAAATCGCCCTCTTTCGGCTCCATCCTGCCCCAGGCAAATTCTGCCACGCGCACGCAGTTTAAGCCCGCTTCCTTGATACGGGCAATGTCCTTTTCGATTTCCTCTTCTTCCCATAGTTCGGAATAGTATGCTGCGCCTAAATATAGCTTGTTCATTTTTCTGCTCCCAAAATATTTCGTCGGCTCCATGAACGAAAAAGGACAGGTCAAACGCTCTGACCTATCCTTCTGCTCCGATAGGGGAAAGCCGATTTTTTCATATCATTTTGTCGTTTCCCCGAATATCACTTTTACCAAGGCGCGGGGAGGGGGTTCCCTCCCCGCTTCCGTTGTTTTACTCCTGCACGTTCGGCGTGACGGTGATGGACGAGAATTCCCATTCCACGCCGCAGCCGTAGAAGACGATCTCCGTCGCAGCGTCGGCAGAGGCACAGGTGACCGTACCGATCTCGATCCACGCATCTTCGGCGTTCTGCACAAGCAGCGTCACGTTTGCGCCTTCGCGGACGATGCGCATATTCACGCCGTTTTCGCTGCGCATGAGTGTATCGATCCAAGAAAGGGCAGAGCCGCTTTCACCAAAGCGCGTTTTGCCGCTGTCAGCGATCCCGCCATCCGTCATATCGAAGATGTTTGCCTCGCCCTTGGGCAGGAAGAACAGGAAGCCCTCGTTCCCCTGCGCCATCTGAATGGCGATGCGCTGCGACGCCCATTCGTCATTCCACATCTCCTGCGAATTCGTGACGTTTCTGACGGTAAATTCGAGGGTGACGTTCGTACTCTGCTTCACTTCATCGGAAAGAGCAAGTTCCGCGGAACCCGACCATTGAGTGCTTGTATAATCGGCAACATCGCCCTTGATATTGATCGTACCGTTCTTGTCGTCCACCGTCACTTTGTCGTTGGAAGCATGGGCGATCGTGCGATAGAGGGTGAGCGTATATTCGGTCGTCCCTTCCGTTACGGTAAGGCTCGCCGTCTTATAGCCGTTCGCCGTCACGGTGTAGGTATCGGGCGAAAGCCTGAACGTATCCGTCTGCCCCACCGTATAGGTGTAAACGAATCTGGCGCTCGTGAAGGTGATCACGGTGCCTTCCGCTACCGCTTCCGGCGTTTCGCCGTCCAGCGCAACGCCTTCGAGCGTGAGGGTCACTTCCACTTCGTATTTGACAACGGTCTCTTCCGGCGTCGTCACCGTGCCGTCGGGCAGCCAATAGTTCGTGCCGTCCGTGTAATATTCGATATTGCCGGGTTCGTCCGCGGAAACGGGTTCCTTTTCGGGAACATAGGTGACTTTGGTAAAGTTGACGTTCGACCATTCATAGGTACCGGCGCCCGCATAAAGCTCCATGTCGATTTTGTCGCCTTCCGCGCAGGTGACGGAGCCGAGTTTGACCCACTCCTCGCCGTTCAGAGCATACAACACAAAGGTGTTGCCCGCGCGCAGGATGCGCAGTTGCAAGCCGTTTTCACTTATAAGCGCATTGGTTATAAATCCAAGACCTGCTTCGTCGCCGTTGACGTCCTGCCCCTGCCCCATAGCATTTGTAAGATTATCGACGCTATCGTTGACAGTAAATGCATAGATATGCGTCTTTGCCGTGCCGTCGTTCCACGACCAGAAGACAAAGCCGACATTACCTTCCGTCAGACGGATGGCATAACGTTGCTGCGTACCGAGTTCATTCCATCCCTGCGTGAAGTCGCTCATTTTGAGCGTGAATTCCATCAGGAAGTTTTCCGAAAGATCTTCGGGAACAGGGAGCTCCTGCTGCCCGTTCCATGCGTTGTTCGTAAGAACAGTAGCGCCCTTGCCGATCGTAATGACCTTCGTAAGCGTGAGCTCGATTGCGCCGCCTTCCTCGGGAATAACGACTTCTATCGTGCGGTACCCTTCCGCCGTAACGGTGTAGGTATCGGGCGAAAGTTTGAATGCCTCCGCCTGCCCCACCGTATAGGTGTACGCAGCCTTGTTGCTCGTAAAGGTGAGCACGGTGCCTTCCAGATCCTCCGCCGTTTCGCCGTCCAGCGCGATGCCTTCGGCTATGACCGTGACCGCAACTTCGTACTTGACGACGGTATCTTCCAACGTCGTCGCCGTGCCATCCGGCAGCCAATAATTTTCGCCGTCCGTGTAGTATTCGATGTTGCCGGGTTCGTCCGCGGAAACGGGTTCCTTTTCGGGAACATGGGTGACTTCGGTAAAGTTGACGTTCGACCACTCGTAGGTACCAACGCCGGCATAGACCTCCATGTCGATTTTATCGCCTTCCGCGCAGGTGACGGAGCCGAGTTTGACCCACTCCTCGCCGTTCAGAGCATACAGGTAGAAAGTATTGCCCGCCCGCAGAATGCGCAGCTGCAAGCCGTCTGTATCCAGAAGTTCGTTGGTGATAAATCCAATCCCCTCTTCATCCCCGTTGACGTCCGCATTTTCTTTTGCCGCATTGGTTCTATTCTCTACGCTGAATTGACGAATACGCGTCTTTGCAGTACCGTCGTCCCACGACCAGAAATAGAAGCCCGTATTGCCTTCCGTCAGACGGATAGCATAGCGCTGCCATGCGCCAAGGTCGTTAAAGCCCTGCGTGAAGTCGCTCATTTTGAGCGTGAATTCCATCAGGAAGTTTTCCGAAAGATCTTCGGGAACAGGGAGCTCCTGCTGCCCGTTCCATGCGTTGCCGACCAATACCGTGGCACCCTTGCCGATCGTGATGACCTTCGTAAGCGTAAGTTCGACCGTGCCGCCGCTTACGGGAACGTTGATCTCCGTCGTGCGGTAACCGTCTGCCGTGACGGTGTAGCTACCTGCAACCATCTCGTCGATCGCTTCGCCGCCGACCGTATATGTATAGGTGGCTGCGCGGCTCGTGAAGGTGATCACGGTGCCTTCCGCAACGGTTTCCGACGTTTCGCCGTCCAGCGCGATGCCGTTTACCGTAAGCGTGACTTCAACGGGCATATAGAGCTTAACGCCATCTTCCGTCGTCTGCTCGCCGTCTTCAAACCAATAATTCGTGCCGTCCGTATAGTAGGCATAGTTGCCGGGCTCTTCCGCCGTCGCTTCCTTTGCGGGAACATATGTAAGCTTATCCGCCTTGACGGAAGAGAATTTCCATTCCACGCCGCAACCGTAGATAATAATATCTGTAGTGGCGTCGGCGCAGGCGATCGTTCCGATCTTCACCCACTCCGCTTCGGCGTTCTGCACGAACAGCGTCACATTCGCGCCCGTGCGGACGAGGCGCATGTTCACGCCGCTTTCTCCGCGCATGAGCGTATTGATCCAATCATATGTATGGCCGTCTGCGCCGAACCGCGTTTTCCCTTCGTCGCGGATGCCGCCGTCCGTCAAATCGAAGATGTTCGCCTCATTGCTCGGCAGGAAGAACAGGAAGCCCTCGTATCCCCTTGCCATCTGAACGGCGATACGCTGCGACGCCCATTCGTCATTCCCCGACGCCTGCGAATTCGTGATATTTTTGGCGTTGAATTCAAGAACAACACCCGTGCTTCCGGCAATGTCTTCGGAGAGAACAAGTTCTGCGGAGCCTGACCACGCCGTGTTCTGATAATCTGCAACGCTGCCCTCGATGGTAATGGAAGCCGTCGTGTCGTCCACCGTCACTTTGTCATTCGAGCCGTAGGCGATGGTCGCATACAGCGCAAGCGTATACTCGCCCGTACCCTGCGCGACCGTAAACGTGCTGCGCCTGTATCCGTAAAGTTCCACCGTATATTCGCCGACAATGATGGAATCAAGCTCCAGCGTTCCGTTGCTTGCTACGGCAAGCCCCGTATACTGATTGGCCGAATATGCGCCCAGAAGGCTGAGCTCCCCGCTGATGGCGGCAAAATCGGGCGACTCGACCTTGTTCCCCGCCGTATCGTATACTACGACCGTGACCGTGACCGCCTGCTCGATGAGCTGTGCAAGTACGAGATCTTCGCGGGAGATCTCCGTCTCGCCGTCAGCGTCTTCAAAACATTTATCGCACCTGCTGCATTCGTAGTGGGCCAGCATCCCTTCCGCCGAAACAGTCGGCTCGACGGCATTTACCCATTCGATGTCATGCCCCGCAGGAAGAGTGACGGACGCAACTTCTTTCGTGCCCGCCTCGTCCGAAAAGTTCAGATTGCAACGGGAACACGACCAATATTCGATATTGCCGGCCTCCGTGCAGGTCGCTTCGACCGCCTCATGGTGGGTCATGTCATGCCCCAGCGCCGCAATGGTGACGTCCTCATCCGAAAGTTCGGTTTCGGCGTTCTCGTCCGCGAACAGTTTTCCGCAGTGCGAGCAGAGGTAATACGCCCTATGCCCCGCCTCGGTACACGTTGCCTGCACTTCTTCAACGTAGGAAAGCGAATGTTCCTCGTTGGCGCACGCGGCAAAAACGCCGAGCGACAGCGCGAGGAGCGCCGCCGTGAACAGCACGGCAAGTTTCTTTTTTCCCTTCATAATTTCCCTCCTGTGATTTTTAAGCCGCAAAAGCGGCTGTATTTTAGTTTAATCCGTCTTTCAGGCGTTCCGCACGAATTCGGGGCGAACCGTAACGTCTCCCTGCGAAGTGAACGAGTAAACGCTGCCGACGACATCCTCCGCTACGTCTTCTCCGTTCACATAGAGGTGCGCAAGGCGCCAGCCATCGTCGGGCGCGATGTTCAGGTTAACGATGTCGCCCGTGATCGTCCAGTCGTACCCCCACTCTTCGGTGACGGTGCCGCCCTCCGCTTCCTCGATCGTAAGGTCGTTGGAGATAAATCCGTTGCGGTCGAATACATACCCCGAATTCGGCTTGCCCCAGCCGTTGAGAGAGCTTTGTTCGCCGCCGAAGTTATACCATGTGCGCAGATCCGCAATGGCACTGCCGTATTCGTCGAGCGTGGCGGAGATCATCGTGGGATTGAAGTACACCGTGGAGGTGCATTCGCTCCTGCCGAACAGGGCGTAGGGCATAAAGTATTCGACATAGTACTCGTAGCATTCGCCCTTGGTGATGTCTCCCACCCGCCGAACGGCGTGTACGGGGGTGACGTCCTCTGCCGTATACATGACCTGCAGACCGCCCGAAACGAACTCGGAGATCTTGAACACGTTTGCGGCGGTATTTTCGATCTCGTACACGTCGTCGCCTGTCGTTGTCGTATCGCCGAAGGCAAAATAGCCGCTGAAACAGGTCTGGTTGCCCGTGGCGACGGACGAGCTGTACACGGCGGCGCGGCTGTCGACGATGTGCGCCGCGATGACGATTCCCGTCTCCGAGAAATACGTCGTCATTTCCAGCGTGCCCGTCTCCGTCTGCCCGCTCTGCTCTAAAATCTTATTTGCTTTCAGCCAGTTCCTGCCCGAATAAAAACTTTCGTCGAACACGCCGTCAATGTTGATGCCGGGGTCGACAACAACGCTCGAACCGCTTGTATGCAGGATATACTCGTCCGTTTTGTCCGTGACGCGGTAACTGTATTCGGGGCCGTCTACAAAGTTTTCGCTTGTTCCCGCGCAGCCTGCAAAAGCGAAGCAGGCAGCCATCGCCGCAGCGCCGAGAACGACGCTGATGCGTTTTACGATTTTTTTCATGATCTCCCCTCCTTACGCCTGCGTATCCGCAAATTTACCGACGAGCGCCACTTCCGCGACGCCGACGCTCTCTTTGCCTTCCGGCACTTCCACGGTGAAGCGGATCGCCTTTACGTTTGCAAGGCTTGCAAATTCTGCATAGCACCCGCCGCCGAAGATGGTGTAGTACTGCCCGGTCACGATGTTATAAATGCTGTTGCATTCGCTGCTGTAGTTGAGTTCGGGGATCAGATACACCTTCTCCTGCCCGTTCTCTTCGCAGACGAAGGCGATGTTTCTGATGCTTTCAAACATCGTTTCCTCGGAATTGGAGTTGTAGAACATGATACCGCGAAGCTCGCGCGGGCTTTCCAGCGCAATCTCGAAGGTAGATGTCTGCACGATGCTTGCCGCGGCGGCGTACTTTTCCTCGAACGCCTGGCTGCAAACGGTGAAGCAGGAGAACAGGCCGTCGATCATGCGCTCTGCCGAGCTGCCCTCGGCAAGTTCGCCGCGGATGAGCTGAATACTCTCCATCGCGCCCGAAATATCGCCGTACTCCCCGCCGATACCGAAGGACGGTTGGGTGGTGACGGTCGGCCCGTTGACGTGCATAACGTCGAGCGGCTGTCCGTCTGCGCCTTCCGCCGTGACCCACTTCACTTCGTCGAAACGCACCGCCCTGTCTGCATAGGTGTAGAGGTTCGTATGCGCATGATAGGCGATCATCAGTTTCTGCTCACCGTCTACGTTCACCGTAAAGAATGAGTGATGCCCGGGGCCGCCCACAGCGTGGTTTTCGCCCAGATCGTTGCTCAAAAGCATGCCGTTTTCCTCGTCGGAAAGTTTGCGGAACGGGCCGAGCGGACTGTCGGAAACCGCCTGCATGACGCCGTAGGAAGATTCCAGATAAGAGCCGATGGAGAAGGTGAGGTAATACTTACCGTTGTGATTGATCATGAACGGGCCCTCGTTGCAGTAGGAAGCCATCTCTTCGTAGTACACCCCGTCAACCGTTCCGCCGTTCATATATTTCACATAGTCGTCGACCGTATAAAAGCCGCAGGCGGTGAGCGTTTCGTACGTCGACCAATCGGGAGTAAACCAATCGATCATCTTTACCCCTGCAATCGCGCCGGGCGTCTGCGACCAATAGAGATACTTCTCGCCCGTATCGGGATCGATAAAGGGAGAAAAGTCGATGCAGCGCACCCACCCTTCGTCGCCGTCCACATAGCCGCGGTCAACGGTATAAATCGAGCTGCCGGAAGTGCTGTACGGAATATCCTCTTCTTCAAACGCCGCCTTATACGCCGCATTGTCGAACAGAGCATATTTCGCATAGGATTGCGGATAGCCGGTGTTTCGGTCGTCAAAGGATACGGGAACAAACGGGCCCGACGCGCTTTCAGATGTTGCCACGACCGGCATATACATGGGAGCGGATACCCCCTCGCCCGCCTCCTCGTCCGCCGGCGGGTTCAGGGTGAAAAATGCGTAATAAAGGCCGTCCTCTTCATCATAAATGACTTCGGGCGCCCACATCGCATCGGAACCCGCCAGATCTTCCGGAAGAGATACGAAACCGCCGCCGCTTTCCCAGTTCACGAGGTCTTTGGAACGGGAATAGGTAAGTCCCGTCACATACGCATAGTAGTAGCCGTCGCGCGCGGTATTGTCTAAAACGAGCGGGTCTGCGCCGCCAAGGTCGGAGCTGTTCCTCCGCCAGAGTTCCTTGTTGTAATAGGGCTTGTTGGGGTCTGCCAGCTCTTCATAATAGGTACCGTCGTAATAAGAGAGTTCGGTCGCCGCCTGATAGACGGTCTCCGTCTTTTCCCCGCACGCCGCAAACAGCGGAAAGCACATGAGCGCGGAAAGACCCGCCGCAATGATTTTTGTCAGTTTCATTCAATTTTCCTCCTGATGATTCTGCCGGTTTGCGCAGCCTTACTCTTTTCCGCCGCCGATGTTGATGCCTTCGATGAAGTACTTCTGCATGCCGATATACAGAAGGATGAGCGGGAGCATGGATATGAACGCGGCGGCGCACTTGGCGTTGTTGTAGCCGTTCCCTTCGCTGAGCATTCCCGTAAGTTCGGAGAGCGCGAGCTGCAGGTTCCAGAGCGACTTATCGTTATACAGATACATGAGCTGCGCCGAATAGCTGTTGTAGCCGCCCACGAACGCGAACAAAAACTGCGCGAGGATCGCAGGCTTGCCGAGCGGCAGCGCGATGGAAAAGAACAGCCGCACCGTGCCCGCGCCGTCGATCTTCGCCGCTTCCACGACCTCGTTGGAAAGAGCGCTGTCGTAATAGGTGCGCAGAAAGAAGATGGTGCCGGCGCTGCCGAACAGCCCGGGGATGATGATCGGCAAAAGCCCGCGCGCTCCCCCGACCCAGCCGATGTTCACATAGAACAAATATCCGACGAACCCGAACGCCCCGAGCGGCAGCATCATCGTGAACACGTTCGCAAGGAAGAATATCTTTCTGCCGGGGAAACGGAATTTGGAATACACAAAGGCGACCAAAGCCGAAACAAACAGCGAAACCACCGTGGGAATGAGCGTCTGCCACATCGTATTGAAGAACCCGATAAGCAGCGACGGCACTCCGTTCACGGCGTTGGGATCGAGCGTGAAGATAAGTTCATACCCCTCCGCCGACCATTCATAGGGAAACAAATGGAATTCGCTTGCCCCTATCTCGTAATCGGACATAAACGATGTGCAGAAGATGACGAGGAAGGGAACGAACAGGATGAGCGTATAGAGTACCAGCGCAATATAAGTGACGAGTTTTGCAACGGGAAAACTCTTTTTTGCCTTCACTTGGCGAATCGTTTTTTCCATATTACAGATCCTCCAACGAAAGAATGCGCTTGCGGATGAGGTACACGGACGGGATCATCATGACGATGAACAAAAGCCAACTCAGGATGGAGGCATACCCCATGTTGCCGAACTGCACGCCCTCTATGTAAATGTAATACATGAGTGCCAGCCCCGCATTTTCCGGGCCTGCGTACCCATCCCAGCTCATGGGCGCCATGATCCGCGCCGCATCGAAGGTGGTAAGCCCCGCCGTGATGCCCGCAAGAACCAGAAAGAATGTGATCGTGGAAATGCCGGGGATCGTGATGTACCAGAACTTTTGGAAAGCGTTCGCGCCGTCCAGATCCGCCGCTTCGTACAGCGCGGGGTTGATGGACTTGAACGCCGAACAGTACATGACGATGCCGTAGCCGGGCGCCTGCCAGATGACGGATATAAAGATCGACCACGTCAGCGTGGAGGGATTTTCCATGTTGTTCAGCCAGTCGATGGTCGTGCCGAGCAGCGAATTGAGCGCGCCGTTCCAGCCGAAGATGACCGTCCACATGATGGACACCGCGACCGAAGAACAGACATACGGGATGAAGTAGAGCGTCTGAAAGAGGCGCGTCCCCTTCACGCTTTGGCTTAAAAACGCCGCCATGATGATCGCAATCGTCAGCGAAGTAAACTGTGCCAGCACCATGACGAGCGTCACTTTTATGGACTGCCAGATGGTGCCGATGTCCTCTCCGATACGGATAAAATTGGCAAAATTGTTCCATTTGAGCGTATCGAGCTGGTTGTATTCCATCTCCCCGAACATCGCCATGATCGAAAAAACGATGGTGAATCCGTTAAAGACGAGAAAGGCGAGCAAAGGAATGCTGACAATGATCCAGCATATCACGTTCTGCTTGGTAAAAATTTGGTTTTTGGGAAGCCGTGTGCGCCCCGACCGGGCGTCCTCTTCCTCCGGAAGCGCGGCTGTTTTGGTCAGTTCCATGTCAGAACCTCCCGTTGAGGAAGATGTTGACTTCAGAGATCGCCCTGTCTGCCTCGACGCCTTCGTTCGCAATAAACTTCGCGATCGTCGTATATCCCGCACGCAGCTGACCGTTGAAGGAACCGGACCAGTTGTTCACCCATTCGCCGTCTTCAAAGTACGCCCAGTCGCCGATCTCGGCGCCCTGCGCCTGGAATGCCAGCGCCCAATAGTTCTTGCCGCCTCCGATCTCGTAATAATCGTCGGACATCGCAAGGGAGGTCTGGTTGGGAACGTCGCTCATCTGCATGACGTACCGCTGCCCTTCCTCGCTTGCCGCCCAGCGGATGAACTTCCACGCCGCGTCCTTCAAAGAAGCGTCCGAACGCGCGGGGATAACGAGCGACGTAAAGCCGGCGAAAGCCGAGGTGCGCCCGACGAGCGGCGTGCCCGTCGCCTCGTCTGCGGCAAGTTCGCCCGTGTAGACTTCATTGTCATACGTTTCGCCGATAACTTTCAGATATTCGTTCTCAAACGTCTCTGCCCCGTCATAATAAACGCTGCCGCCCTCATACTCTCTCCACTGCTGCGCGGGCGCGATGTCGTACTTGCCGCGGTAGGAAGTTTCCAGCGAGGCAATCGCCGATTCGCCGCTTGCAAGAAGGGCGATGTCGCCGCTCACAAGGCTGCCGGCGGCGTTATCGTTGGAGAACAGCCCGATGCCGTAGCCGTCTTCGCCCTTGCCGCCGTTTCCGCCCACGGGGGAGGAGAGACGGACGAACTCATAGAGCGCGTCGTAGGTCGAAGGGAGTTCGTACACGCTGCCCGCGGGCGCATCCGCCGCCGCAGCGCGATCCTGATAAGAAACGATGTCCCCCGCATAATACGTCTTATCGTTCAGCTCCAGCGTTTCGGAGAGCACAAGATAATTTGCGCCCTTATCCGCCACCGAAAAGTCGTAATTTTCGCCGTTCCAGGCGATGCAGTCGCCGCCCACCGACCACGCGTAGGCAAACCACCAATGCGTGCCGGAGCCGTACGTCGTGGGAGAGTCGGGATTATACGCGCTGCTCCTTGTGAACATCTTGGAGAGATAGCGGAACTCTTCCCAGTTCATCGGGATGCGGTTGTTGAATACTTTATACACAGGATCCCCCGCAAGGTTCTCGGAAGAAACTGCGCCATCGAAGGGCGATTCCTTGTATTCCGCGTAGCCGTGCGGCTGTACTTTGGCATAGGTGCCCGTACCGTTCAAATCCTCTTCCGCAACGGAAATGATATTGATGCCCTGATCTTCAAAGGCGGGGAGGCTGTAATAATACGCCATCGGATCCGCGCCGAAAGGTACGCCCTGCAAATCGGCGCCTTCGCCCGCCATGCGGATGCCGTTTTCGCCCACCTCTTTATCGATGCGGAAGGTCTGCGTATAGGCTTCGGGGATACCCTCCTCGGTATAATCGCCCGGGTCGTTCGCATAATAATCGGAAAGATCGGTAAAAAGCCCCTCGATCGCCCACGATTTGAAGTTCTCGTCCGTCACCGTAAGCACGTCGGGCGTATCGACATAGAGTGCCGTGCGCTCTATGTTCTGGCGGTTATCGCCGTCGACATATACGCCGTCCTCGATGCCCTGTCCCTTGTTGTAATCGTCGATCATGTTCTGCATGATGCGGTTTTCCGAAATAGACGCCGTGTACCAGAAACGGATCGTCGTCTGCCCTTCCTGCGGGCCGCCGCCGCAGCCGACAAGCCCAAAGGCCATACCGCCTGCGAGCAACGTACCGAGTACGATCGCCGTAAGTTTGCCAAGTCTTCTCATTTTTCACCTCTTACTGATTTTTTATTTATTGTAATGCAGGTCAAAACGCTGATAGTGTCGTTGTCCGATTCGTTCGTCAAGCTCAACGATCATCTCGACGATACCGCGAACGTTCTGTTCCCTTGCCGTTCCTGCGGCTGACAGTCGGCAAACCCGACCGTGCTTGCAGTCAGTGCACCCGCGGCGAAAAGCGCCGCTGCTTTGAAATGTTGCATCATTTTACCTCCATTTGATTTTTCTTGCTTTATCTGCAACCGGAAGGTCATATTTTCCGGCGTATTTTTCAGCGATAGTCAATATTTCTTTCTTTGAGCCAGGCGAAAGGATCGTCCTCCCCGCCGCTCCTGCGGTATTCTCCGGCGCTGATGCCCTTGACCTTTTTGAAGACGCGCGAAAAATACTTTACGTCCGCATACCCCACTTCGGCGGCGATCTCCTCAATGTTCATAACGTTGCTCTGCATGAGTTTTTCACAGGCAGAGGACACACGGAAGCGGTTGAGATATTCGGTGAGCGACATCCCCAGAAGTTCGGAAAACAAATGTTTCAGGTAATCCGGCGATATATAGGCATCCGCCGCCACCGACCCCACATCCAATTCACGCCGGTAATTGTTATTGATATAGATGAGGATATTGCGAAGGCGCTGAAATTTTTTCGACTGCGATTCGTTCCTTCTGTTCAGCGTCCGCAGCATATCCTCGATGAGATAACTGATAAGCAGCAAAAAATACCCGGAACAGCGAAGGCTCTGAACCTCGCTTGCATCGTAAGCTTCGATCATATCACCGAGCAATGCGCGAAATCGATCAAAATGACGGCTATGAACAAACGGTCTTTCTTTGTCATATCCACATATGGAAAACAAATCCTCCGCGTTGTCGCCCGTAAAGTCGATCCAGTCATATCCCCACGACCGTTCCGGATCGGGACGGTATTCGTACTTCTCCCCCGCGAACAGCAAAAACGAATCGCCCTTCTGCAAGACGACTTCCTGCCTCTGCCCATTCACCTCATAGACGAGCGTCCCTTTTCCGCCTATAATAAAGTGCAGCGAATAATATTCCCTCGTACGCCGCTCGATCTTTTTGTCCGGGCTGCACCACTCCTCACAGCACCGCAGGACGGAGATCCGGTGCCGTTCATGGTTGAACAACGCTTTTCCGTTGACATCTACTTCGATATAACTCATTTCTCACTCTTTCCTTTTCGATTTAAATCCTTTTGTGCGTTGTCAAGGACAACGCACAAGGGATCCCTTGTGCTGACCGCATTCGTTCTTTTTTCATGTTTCATTATAATTTATATCTTTTCCCCGTCAATAGTTTTATTTCAAAAAGACACAATAATCCACCTTTTCCTTAAGGATCGAACCATCACTTTTATTCCCAACGGATAATTCAGGACAAAAGGAAGCCCTGCCGAAAGTTTGTATCTCGGCAGGGCTTCCTTTTGGTTTTGAATTTCCTTTTATTCCTCTTTCATGCCTATCACCATAGCCGGCAGTTCAAACTCTGTTTTTTTGATAATTCGCAAAAAAGCAGCCATAAAATATTATCTTTGCCCCACGTTTCATAAGCGCTCGTTTTAGCCGCATACATAGCAAAAAAGATATTTTTGCTACTTCTTTGTTCAGGCTCGAACTATTCACCGCTGCCCCTGACAGGGCTTGCGGCTGCGCCGCAAAGTTCGGCGCGCGCGGCTTTCGCCGCCGCTCACCTCACCGAACGTCATTTCCCCCAATCGTCAGGGGCAGCCACAAAAAAAGAACCGCCTTCGCGGTTCCTCCTTGTGGCGAACAAGAACAAAAATGATATTTTAGCCACTTTTTTGTTCAGACTCGAACTATTCACTTCTTATATGTATTATAGCATATTTCGCAAAAAAACACAAACGTATTACGTCATTGTACGATAAAAATGGCAATAAAAAGGAGCGGCTTATCCCGATAGAAAAGTATTCCGATATACCAAAAGCAAGCGGGGTCGAGGATAAGACGTTCCGTAAGACGACGAGCGGTAAGCCTATACAGGAAAAGTATTTGAGCAAGACGAATACGCAGCTCAATAAGTGGGATATGGAAAGAATACGCCGCGGCAAAAATAAGCCAAAAAAGTAACGGGCAACAAAATGTTACCCGTTAAATGCGAATAGACTTCAAATGTCTGGTCGGAACACCCCGACGTCGCATTATCATTATATGCTTATTGGCGGCAAAAGTCAAACAATTTTGAGCAGAAAAGAAAAATTGAAAGTGTATACGTTTTTTCTCTTCAATTATAATCCGCAGCAGAAGAATAGAAGAGTAAATACCAATAGGAACACCACCACTTTTTCTTCTTTCTGTTTGTATTACCCGACATCGCATTTCGCTTTAATAACGACTATCCTCTTTCGGGCATTTGCCTGTCCCTTTTAATATAATCGGTTCGCAAGCAGATAATTTTGTAACGCAACAGAAAGTTGTTTGTTGTTTAGTAAGACGTTTCGTCTGTCCGCCAAATATTACTTTGATCCGCCGAATATTGGCTTTAACTTTTGTATGTCCGCTTTCGGCTTGCGCTCCGCAGTCAAAAGTCCGTTCACTTCCTGCTGGACGTCGCAAAGCTGCGTATAACAATACCCTTGGAAATTGCAGGAGTACACCCCTTGCATGATGGATCCGAGCTGTTTTAAGAACTCTTCCTCATTTTGCGCCGCGCCGCTGTACCCCCACGCTTCGCCCTGCGCGTCCGCCTGCATCGCCCTGCCGCCGAACTCCGTCAACAGCGCCGGCTGTCCTTCGTACTTCTCCCCCTCCGCAAACAGCGCGAATCCCTGCGGGTGCATACCCTCGTACTTCTCTCCCGCATACTTTTGAAAATCTTCTTCTTTGCCCGCGTCGTAATCGTGTACGCCGACAATATCCGTAGGATTTACGATTTCAAACCCGTCGTTCGTGGAGATGAGCCGCGTCGGATCGAGCGTTTTCGTGAGATAATACAGCGAACGCGCAAAAGCCTTCTGCCTTTCGTCCGTCGCGATCTCCCGCGCGCCCCAACTCTCATTGAGCGGCACATAGCACACGTTGCTCGTGCAGTTCCGCCCCGCTTTGATAATCTCCTGCCACTCCTTCGTGATGGCAGCGACCTCCTCCGTGCAGAAACGATAGGCAGACGGCATTTCGCACCACGTCAGAAAACCAAGCTCTTCCGCGTAATAACAATAGTACGGATCCTCTAATTTCTGATGTTTTCTTGCGCCGTTGAATCCCATCGTCTTTGCAAGTTCGATGTCCTTTCTGAGTGCCTCCGCCGAGGGCGGCGTCAGCCCGCTCTCCTGCCAATATCCCTGGTCGAGCACCAAACGCTGGTAGTACGGCCGGTTGTTCAGGCAGATTTTGCCATGCTCGTCAACGGAAATTTTACGCATGCCGATGCGGGCATGCGCAAGGTCTACCTGTTTTCCGCCTTTATATATGGCAAAGTCCACATACAGCAGCCGCGGATTTTCTGGCGACCACGAATAGTCGTCCGTATAGTCTTTTGGCAACGCAAAACGGAACTTGTTGTGCCTGCCGCGGAGGGTGAGCCGTTCCCGTTTGATGAGTTTTCCGTCAAACGCGACGGCAATTTCCGCCTCGTCTGCCGAACCGTATAGTGTGGTCAGTTCGCCGTACAGCTCCGTTTTATCGTAGTCGCAGAACAGCGAATGCTCCGCGATGCAGTCCTCGCCGAAAAACTCCAGCCACACGCTCTGCCAGATGCCCGTATTCGGGACATAGAAACAGGAAAACGGACTGCCCGTCCAGCTCTGTTTGCCCCGCGGCACGGCATCATTCAGCGTATCTTCGCACCGCACGACGATTATATTGTCGCCCTTTTTGAGAAAATCCGTTATATCCGCCGAAAAGGACGTAAACCCGCCCGTATGTGTGAGGATATGCACGCCGTTTAACCATACATCCGTTTGGTAATCGGCGGCGTTGAAACAGAGCAGCGCGCGCCTGCCCCGGTTCTCTTCGGCGAGCGCAAACGACCGCCTGTACCACACGACGTCGTGCTGCGCCAGATCCCCGATGCCGCTCGCGGGGTACTCACAGGTAAACGGCACGTTGATTTTCAGCGGCAACGCCTTCTTCCCCTGCCACAGTCCGCTTTTTATGCCCTTATTCTCATCATCGAAGGCGAACTCCCATTCGCCGTTCAGACTCTGCCAATCCTCCCGCCGGAATTGCGGGCGGGGATATTCGTTTCTGTCAATCATTCTTTAACCCTTTTTATTGACTTCCTCTATATGCCAGACCCAACTGCCGCAGTCGGGCAGGCGGGGGCAGAACAAGCCCGCGCCCATGAGCGCCGCGCCGCTCGCCGTTACGTTCAGCTCTTTTATCGCATACGTTTTGCCTTCGTCCAATCCGCGCAGCTTCAGCACCCTGTCGTGGTCGCACGGGTCGGCGCGAAACCGCTCGCCTACTACATACGCCTTCGATTTATCTTTGCTAACGAGCATCTCGCAAAAGTAATTTCCTTTGAACGGGTCGGCAAGGCGGTACAGATCGCCCTTTAACACAAGCTCGTCTATCTGCTTATAATTTTTGATCTGCTCTCTGACCTGCACCTTTTCCTCTTCGGAAAGTTTGGTAAGGTCGAGTTCGTACCCCGTCGCGCCGAGCGAGGCAACGGCGCCCCGCGTTGCAAACGGCGTCGTCCGCCCCGTCTGGTGGTTCGGGCACGCCGAAACGTGGCAGCTCATCGCGCTTACGGGGTAACACACCGACGTGCCCCACTGGATCTTTGTTCTTTCCAAACCGTCCGTATCGTCGCTTGTCCAGATCTGCGGGAAGTAGTACAATGCCCCGCCGTCGAACCTGCCGCCTCCGCCCGCGCAGCCCTCGAAAAACACGTTCG
>ERZ1106952.554-NODE-554-length-16442-cov-125.426619_pt1 | contig 16442 bp, 9 predicted proteins | sample MGYA00403677_ERZ1106952 | MGnify/ENA primary metagenome ERZ1106952 (study PRJEB35170, sample SAMEA104062415) | human gut metagenome | biome: human gut; feature: human-associated habitat; material: faeces | place: Denmark | collected 2012-05-14 ...
TCTCCTCAAACGCGCGGCAAAGTTCCCTGTACATTTCCTTTTCCGCCGCTTCCGTCCCGAACTGCGAAAAGACTGACCGGACAATTTCGGACATCTGCGCATACGTGCCGGCACAGAGAACGCTGTTCCTGCCGACTTTGCCGTCATGAATGCCTATTTTTTGCTTTACGCTTTTTTCCGCTTCGGCAGAAACGCAAAATTTACGTGCAAGATCTTTCAGAACGCCGTACGTAACGGGCAGCCAAAACGCCTCAAAATCGAGAAGCGTGCCGTCTTTATCAAAAATAATTCCCTTCACTGTTTTGCCCCTGTACCTTTTTAATAAAAGTATAAACGAATTGATTTCGTTTGAACACTTCCCGCTGTGGTCTTTTGGGAAAAAGTTATCCAATTCCAAGGCAAAAGAATTCAGCAATTTCCTTCGCGTCGTAAATTGCGTTTCCGTGCCGTCAATCTGTATTTTACATACAAATTCGCCATTTAAATCACACTGTCTGTATCTGCTCGCTCTTTTAATATAGTCGGACAACAATATACTTTTCATTCAGATACTCAGGCTGTAACTTTACAATGCCGCTCTATAATTCAGACTGAACAAAAACACAAGAGACAAACCCTTTTGTACTTCACGCTTCAACTCATTTTGTATATCGCTCATATGCAATAGTAACGGATTTCTCTATACCAATCATTACCATCGTTTTTTCTTCATTTATAGACTCGCCGCTCCGAGTTCGATAAAATGAAAAGTTACTCTTTGCCTCCGCCAAAAGTAATGCCTTCCGTAAAAAATTTCTGACAAACGAGATATACGACTATGAGCGGCAACATAGCCATGAGCGCAGTGGCACAAAGGAAGTTGTAGTCGACACTACCTGAAAGATAGGCAATGAGTTTTTGCAGAGCGATTTGCAACGTCCACAAATTCTCCCACGAATTATTAAGATAAAGTAAAGCGCTGCTGTAATTGTTGTAGCCGCCTACAAAACCAAATATAAACTGCGCAACAAGTGCGGGTTTGCTAAGTGGAAGGATAATGGTGAAGAATATCCGCCAAAATCCCATACGATCTATTTGCGCCGCCTCTATTATTTCCTTGCTTATGCCGTCTACATACGGGCGCAAGAAGAAGATAGTACTTGCAGAACCAAACAAACCGGGAATAAGAAGCGGCAACACCGCGGAATTTCCCTCTGTCCAGCCGATGTTCTGATAGAACATATACGACACAAATCCAAAAGATCCAAGCGGAATAAACATGCACGTCGTAGTTAGAACGAACAGCGCATTTTTGCACGGGAAATCCCACTTCGAGTAGCAATACGCGACGAGAAGCGATATAAACAGCGACGAAAAAAGCGGAATAAGGGTCAGCCACATAGTGTTGAAAAAGCCGCGCAACAGCGACGGAATGCCGTCGACCATATACGGATCGTCCAAAAATAAGCGTTTATATCCTTCCAAGGAAAAATTTGACGGCCACCAAACATAACTCGTTGCATCCACATATTCTTGCGTCGGGGTGAACGAGGTAACGATTATCGTCAAAAACGGCATCAGTATCCACAGCATATATAGCAATAAAATGACGTAAACGAATATCTTGCCGACGTGAGAACTGTGTTCTCTATGTATTTTCGACTTTCCTACGGTATTTACAACGTTCATATTTATTCCTCCTTACTGGCACGATTACGCGCCCGAATAATAGGATAAGTTAGGGCGAAGGTGACTATGAACAAGAACCAACTCATGACAGCCGCATATTCCATATTGCCGCTACCCACGCCTTCAATGTATATATAATATCCTATGGTAAGACCTGCGTCGTTCGGACCGGCAACGCCCGTCCATGCTATCGGTGCAAGGATTACTACTTGATCGAAAATGGCAAGACCATGGTTAATGCCAGCTAGAATAAGGAACAGCGTTACCGATTTCAGACTCGGCAAAGTAATATACCAAAATTTTGCGAACCCGTTTGCCCCGTCGATCTCAGCAGCCTCGTACAGCGAAGGATCGATACCTTTGAGCGCAGCATTGAACATGACGATACCGTAAGCGGGAGCCGACCACACGATAGTAATGTAAACGGCAATAGTCAGCCGATAGGATTCATCGTAATCGTTCAGCCAATTTATTGACTTGCCGAGTATGTCGTTGAGAATACCGAGGTCGGTGGAAAATATCCATTGCCACATAATGGAAATGGCGACCGTAGAACATACGTACGGTATGAAAAATATGACTTGAAATAAGGTCGCGCCCTTTACTTTTTGATTGAGCAACACGGCAATCAAAAGCGCAACAAGCAGCGAAACAAACTGCGACGTAGCGAGTATTAACGTGTTTTTCAATGCAAGCCAAAAACGGCTGTCGGCAAATACAAGCCTAAAGTTTTCAAACGCATTCCACCGCATCGTGTCGATCATATTGTTGTCCATCTCGGTGAACATAGACACTAGCGACAAAGCTACGGGCATACCGTTAAAAACAAAGAACGATACTATGGGAATGAAAGCAAGCAGCAAACAAAGGTAGTGTATGGGTTTCCACTTTTTCTTTTTCCCGAAGGCGATTTTCATCATCTGATCCCCTTTATTACGCAATACATATCGTTGAGCGCATTTTTGGCTTGCGTCGCTCTTTTGGACGCAAAATACGACAACGTCCAATTACCAGTACACACTTCGCCGTTAAAATCATTTGACCAATCGGTAACCCATGAGCCATTTTCAAAATATCCCCAATCGCCACGACCTGCGTTATATGATGCCATAGCTACGGCGTAATAGTTTCTGCCCTTGTTCAGTTCAGCATTATACGCAAAGTCGGCGCTAAAAAGCGTATCGTGCGCGACAGGCGCGAGATTGCCGGTTTGGGCAATATACTTTTGCCCCTCTGTCGCCACCCAGCTTATGAAATCCCATGCCGCCTGATATTTTTCGAGATCGGAACAAGCAGGAATTACAAGACCTTGCGTATGCCCCGCCGTAGTTGTATTGCCCACGATAGGAGTATCGTTTACCTTTTTGAGCGCACCGGTATAAACCCCGGTCGGATTGTCGCTTGTTTTCAAATCATCATAAGTTTCGCCGATAACGCGCATATGCTCGTTGGCAAAACTCGCGCTTCCTTTATAATAGGTACTGCCGCCCTCGTATTCGCGATACGTTTCGGCAGGGCACATATCGAATTTAGCTGCATTGCCTGATCTGAGGATTGTGTCCATTGAGTCCTTCACCGCCCGACACATAGCTACCTGCTCGGTAGTAAACTTATTGACCCCTTTGTCGGTGTCGATCTCGGGTGTAGCTACGCCGTACCCTTTGGACAGTACGTTGTTTTTGTTGTCCACGGTTTTGTCCGGACTGACTCGCAAACTCACATATTCTTTGACAGCGCTGTACTGCGACTCGATAGAATACAAACTGCCGTTGCTTACCAATCCCGCGAGATCATCTTCGTTTACTTTGTCCTCGTAGCGAACGATATCGCCGCGCTCGTAGTCTACGTTATTAACTTTTACGCCATCGGCAATCACGACATAGTTTTCCGATTCGTCCAAAAGCGTGAAGTCATACTGTTCGCCGTCAAAGCCCATAACGTCTCCCCCTACGCTCCAACCGTAGTTAAACCAATACTCCGACACATAACCGTATTCCGACGTGGCAGAAGAATTGTATCTCTTGGTAAAGTATTTCAAGAACACACGCTGTTCTTCCCAATTCATGCCTATACGGTTATTAAACACCTTATACACAATGTCGCCCGCAAGGTTTTTAGACGGCTTCGCACCGTCGAAGGGTGCATTTTTATATTCGGCATAGCCATGGGGCATGACATTCGGGTACACGGACGCGAGACGTTCTTCCTCTACCGAAATTATGTTTACTCCCTGCGCTTCGAAAAGTGCTTTATTATACCAATTGTATTGCGCCTCTGTTCCGAAGGGTACACCCATCAGATTTTGTCCCGCACCGACTACATGCTTGGGTTGTCCTGCACCTTGCTTGGCGTCAGCATTGTATGTCATGCGCCACCAATCCAAAAGTTCGGACGAAATTGTGTTTTTCTTGAAATCTTCGTCCCTTTCGGCGTAAGGAGTGAGATTTACGAAATAGCCATCAGGAGCGCGAGAAGTATCGCGCGATATAGCTAACTTTTGAAACGTGTTTTGATTGTCGCTAACGGTAATAACATTGGCGGCATATCTTTGACTTGTCGTAAAGTAACTGCTGGGAGTTTCGGTCGAAACGCCCGCAGCCGGTTTTTTGGTAACGTACACATTGTCGGTCTCAAATCCCGCGCCGTCGTTATACGCAGCTACAAGAGCATCCCAAGCGCTTCTGCTCGTTATACTTTCATCGCATATAAACGTAATTTCCGTACGGTTGCCCTTTTCTTTGTCACCAAGGTTTTTATTACTCGATCCACAACCGACTAATACAGAAGTTCCCAAAATGAAAGCAAATGACACTGCCAATATATTTTTAAAATTCATGATTTTTCTCCTTATTATTAAGCAATAGGTGTTAGAGGGTTGTCATTTATATTGAACTTCCAATCCTTATCTTTCAGAGCCGACATTTCCCAAAAACCCACCTGCACTTTGTCGTCGGCATATTCTTCAGATAACGTCCTCGTCCCGTTGCCGGCGTAGGCGCCTTCTCCAGGCATGAACACATCGTCCAAGTACGCATACAGCTTATTGCCTTTGCGCACCAGCGTCAACTTTATACCCTCTTCGGATTCATATTTCTGCATTTGTTCATCGGTCAATTGACAAATCCATTTCTCGGTTTCAACCATTGGCTGCCCCCATGTATCGATATTCCAACACAACCAATAAGTACCGTCACTATACCGATGAATACGGAGTATCATATGTTTCCCGTCTTCAAATTGAACAAGAACGCCCTTTTGCGGAAATTCAGCGCCAGCATTATTATTTTTCTTCAGCCATACCGACACCGAAACGTCGTCGTAAAAGTCGCGCGTGATCACGCCGAAATCTCCGTCGGCAACAGAACTGATATACGGATTTTCGTCGTTCATATGCGACAAATCAAGTCTATTGAGATCCCCGTTCGCCCACGCGTCGAAACGCTTGTATTGCAGCGTGACGGTAGCGGTAGCAACGCCTTTTTCTAAGGTGAGTGTGCCATCGCAGTAATTTCCGTCCGAGAATACAACTTTATACGTTCCGGGCGTTACCAAACCGTTTACAGTAGCCTTGCTTTCCGTAAGCGTAACCTTATGGGTATCGTTTGCGTCCGCGATGTTGATCAGCGTTACCTCGCCGCTCAATTGTTCGGTTTCTCCCATTTTAAGTCCGTTTACGATAAGCCCGACATCTTGAAGTTGATAGTCCGCAAACACTGCTTCCACCGTGATCTCCCCCGTCACCGTGAAAGAGTACATATTGTTTTTTACTAGCGATGTCACATCTTCACCGCACACACGCAGCGAACGTAAAGTATAGCCGGCCTCCGCCTTCACCGTAATTGTCACCGTTTCGCCGAATTTGTATGAAGTTTTATCGAACGCTATTGTGCCGTTTTCAGCAGTCACCTTAGGCGCGTCAAAGGTAGGTATATCGGACGATATATTAAACTTATAATTCTTATTTGCTTTAGGCGCAAACTCCCAAAAACCCACCTGCACTTTATCGTCGGCATATTCTTCGGGTAACGTCCTCGTCCCGTTGCCGGCGTAGCCGTTTTCTCCGGGCATGAACACATCGTCCAAGAACGCATACAGCAGATTGCCACGACGCACCAGCGTCAACTTTATACCCTCTTCGGAATTAAATTTCTCCTCTTGTTCGGAGTTCAACTCACAAATCCATGTCTCCGCATTTTCCACCGTTGTCAGATTCCAAATCGTTTTATCCCAACGCAACCACAAGGAGCCGTCCTGATAGTAATCATGAATACGGAGTATCATGTATTTGCCGTCTTCAAATTTAATAAATACCCCCTTGTTTGGATACTGATCGCCGGAATCCTTGACTTTCGTCAGCCATACCGACACCGAAACGTCGTAGTAAAAGTCGCGCGTGATCACGCCGAAATCTCCGTCGGCAACAGAACTGATATACGGGTCTTTCTCGTTCATATGTGACAAATCAAGTCTATTGAGATCCCCGTTCGCCCACGCGTCGAAACACTTGTATTGCAGCGTGACGGTAGCGGTAGCATCACCTTTTTCTAAGGTGAGTGTGCCATCGTAGTAATTTCCGTCCGAGAATACAACTTTATACGTTCCGGGCGTTACCAAATCGTTTACAGTAGCCTTGCTTTCCGTAAGCGTAATCTTACGGGTATCGTTTGCGTCCGCGATGTTGATCAGCGTTACCTCGCCGCTCAATTGTTCGGTTTCTCCCATTTTAAGTCCGTTTACGGTAAGCCCGACATCTTGAAGTTGATAGTCCGCAAACACTGCTTCCACCGTGATCTTCCCCGTCACCGTGAAAGAGTACATGTTACTCTCTACACCGTTGAACACCGATTCGCCATAAACCTTGAGTTCGGACAAGACATAGCCGGGCTCAGGAGTTAATGTAACCGTCGCAGTTTCGCCGAATTTGTATGAAGTTTTATCGAACGCTATTGTGCCGTTTTCAGCAGTCACCTCAGGCGCGTCAAAGGTAGGTATTTGCACTTCGTAATCGGAAACATCTTTCTCAATATCGAATTTCCAAACTTTATTTGCCTTAGGTGCAAACTCCCAAAAACCCACTTGTACTTTGTCGTCGGCATACTCTTGGGACAATATTTTGGTACCTGCCAAAATAAATTCGCCATCCAAATACGTATACAACGCATTGCCGTGACGCACCAACGTGAGTTTAATACCTTCTTCTTGTTCAAGTTTTTCCAGTTGATCTGAGCTCAAATCGCAAATATTCGTATCCTTATTCTCTATGGTTTCCTGCCCCCACGTCGCTGCGTCCCAACGCAGAAGCTTATTGTCATGAATGCGCAATATCATGTATTGATCGCCCTCAAATTTGACGAGCACACCCTTTTGAGGATAATTTTCACTGTCATCTTTGACTTTTGTCAGCCACACAGATACCGCAACGTCGTCGTAAACGTCTCGTGTAATAACTCCGAGATCTCCGTCGGCAACAGAACTAATATACGGATTTTCGTCGTTCATGTGTGACAAATCGAAATTGGAGAGATCTTTATCCAGCCACGATTGGAGTCTTTGATATTCGAGCGCGAATGGTTTAACAAGATCCACCGTTTCGTCCTTCGTATCCAATCTGACGGCAGCAGTTTGCGAAGAATAGCCCTCTTTGGATACCGTAACATCATACGCCTTGCCCACCGTAACGTGCGTGGCGATGAAATTACCGTCTTTATCCACGGAAACGATTACGTCGTCGCCCTCAAAATCAACCGTTACATCGCTATAATCATCTGCGTTTTTGCCGCCGTGAAGCGTAATTTTTCCGGTGACCGTCCCGAACTCGCGCGTGTCCACAAAACCGCATTCACACTTTCCGTCAATAAAACTGTGCGGACTCTTTTCGGTCGCGGCACCGTCCTCAGGGCATACGCGCCAATGCTCGGTGTTCGTATAGTGCCATTCGGTGTAGTTATGTACGTGTTCGGCGGACGGCGTTCCGGACTTTTCACACCCAACAAACGCAAAACCGGTACAAATGCACGCAAGCACGAGCATAAGCGTCAACCAAAACCTCGTCTTCTTTGTTTTCATGGTTCTCACTCCTTTCCCCTGTTTTTTTATTCGAATTTCACCGTGATCTCAACGGCATTCGTTTCCTCGTTTACGATATTTTTACCTTCTACCTTGCCGAGGTTATAAGTAAAATACCAACCATTGTCGACAAGTTCATCGAATTTATCCACGCCATTTATCTCGAATTTGGTAAGCGCATAATTGTTGTAAGGTTTGATGCAAATCGTGTTATCTACGCCCGCCAGAACCGGCAACGCCTTGTTTGCCGTAACGGCTCCGCTCCCCGTGCCCTCGTTTGTTACGTTCAAATCGTATGCCATAAGTCCTGAACTTCCGAAACGGAAAAACGTGGTTGCATCCAGCCATACTGTGTTTATAAAGCCTTGCTGACGCGACCAACACGACCAAAACCGGTCGTACGTGGAATCCGTTCCGTCGTAATTAAACGAAAAATTATGCGCCGGATCTATGCCCATCTCAAGCGAATCGGGGTTGCTCATGTCCCAACCGCAGAACTCAAAGAAAGTAAATGGCACATACGCTTCAATAATATATCCTGTAGCTCCTTTATTGAGCTCTCCGCCGATATACGTTACAGCCGATATAGGCATTTTCTCCCATACAGTCACTTTATTAAGCCACTTCGCCTCGCCACTTGCCGCGGTGTTTACCCAATTCGCAACAGTACCGTCCGATTGAAAATTGAACTGTAGTACTTGGTCTCGGGCTGACGTACCGTCCGATTTGACAGGGGCAGCGTACATTTCAATGCTACTGTTTAATGAACTTGCACGTTCTGGATTACAATAAATATACGTACCGTATTCCCTTACTTTCATGCCAAAATATATGCCCTGTTCGCCGTAAGATGTGGTAAACGCAATATCGGCGTACATTTGTGCATTTGGCTTGTCACGCACTTCAAGCCAACGGCTCTGCTGCCAACGCGCTTCGTCGAGTTTGCCGTCTATCGTCATGTCTGCATCTATTTCGGGAATATCGTGACCTTTGTTTACAAAAGTATATGGATTATCGTCAGCGATGATTTTTACTTTATCGGCGCAAGCGCACAGTAAACACACACACATCGCCATGCAAATTATAAATGCAGTTACTGAAATTTTTCTTCTCATCAAGCAAATTCCTCCTCTTATTTACCCAAAATGCGGATTTCGGAAATACCCACGCTTTCCTGGCCCTCGGGTACGTCCACAGTAACTTTGACCGATTTAACGTTTATGTCGTAAAACTCGATAAACGCCGCCGCGCCCGATTTTACGAGCAGCAAGCTATTCCCGTCTGCTCCTCCTGTTTCGCCGTTATGCTTTATGTCAAACGTAACATCGCGTACTACGCGCGTACTTCCGTCCGCAAGCAAAAACTCGATCCGCGACACGTTTCTAAATACGAAATCTTCGAACGCCGAATTATAAATCATCACAGCGCGGGCGTTGCGTGCTTCAGCAAATTCAAACGTAAATGTAGTGGTAGAAGCAATGATTGTTTCGGGGATATAGCTCATAAACGTCTCATTTGCCGTCTTGTGGATAGATAGGAGTCCGTCGGCGACAGCGTCGAGATTCTGTGCTCCGCTCGCCGTGATATTAGCCTCGCCCGCTATATTCTTATATCCGCTGAAAGCCGCGGGTTGTGGTTGAATAGAGTCGGTGGGACCGTTTACGTAAGGCACGTCCAGATCTGCGCCGTCTTTGTCCTTAACTGTTATCCACTTTACTTCGTCCGCCGCGGTATAACGGTCCGTACCGCCCGCCGAATAATCTTTATGCCGATGATATATAATGAAAAGTTGATCGCCTATCGTCATAAAGGAGTGATGACCTGTGCCAGATACGGTCATGCTTTCAGTTGTTATTGAGGTGAGTAGTCTACCGCCCTCTTCTTCGGTGAGTTTGCGGAACGGGCCATCGGGCTCGTCAGCTATCGCCGTACACACTTGATAGTTACTAGAGGTTGCATCATTTACCGAATAGGTAAGATAAAACTTACCCGTGCCGTTTGCGTCTTCGTGGTAAAGCATACACGGAGCTTCGTTTACCACAGTTTGCTCGTACGAAACGCCTTTATTTTCGTCGTTTTCCCAATCTGCGAGTGTGTAATAACCATTCATTATCAAGTAATCGGAGTGAGTCCAATCGGGAGTGAGCCAATCGGTCATCTTCACATACATGATGAGGTTGAACGAAAATGTGTCAGGCTCTACCTTGAAATAAAGATATTTGTCGCCGTTTCGTGGATCGACAAACGGATGAGGATCGATACACCCCCAATACAACGCGTTCGGTTTCTCGGAAGAGCCCGCCGTAACACCGCGACGCTGTAAAACTTTACTCAGTTCGTCCGGCGAAAACAGACAGTATTTCGCAAAATAGTGCGGAAACGCTGCTTTATAATACCCGCTGTCTTCCTTGACATAGGCGTATTCGCCGCTGAGCGCTTGCTCTTCGGTAATTTCTACGTTCGTTTCGGTATTAAAATCGTGACGCGTTTTCTCGGGAAGATTTTCGTCTTTGAAATTCACCATAGTGAAAGGGCCGTCGGGTTTCGAGGACGTAGCTACATATATATTATAAAGTCCCACTCCGGCTACGCCTGCCGCGGCTTCGTCGATGCTGTCGTCTGCTTCCGGCGTGGCGCTGAAGAAAAGATAATATGTGCCGTTTTCGTATACCACTTCGGGCGCCCACATATGCGCCGAAGTGCACCTTTCAACCTCTTTGGTCTGCGACTGATTGAATACCGGCCCCACGTTTTCCCACTCGGTCAAATTTTTACTTCGCATGGTGAAAAAGCCGCTTGACGTGCCGTACAGATAGTAGTAACCGCTGCGTGCAGTGTCATCCAGCACTTGCGGATCAGGGAATCCTTGCTGTACCTCGTTGTCATAAAACAACGCTGTGTTATACAGAATACTTCCGTCGGGTTTTTCCTCCTCGCCGCGGTAGCAAGAAAGTTCGCGTTCCACGATCGTCGTACCGCAACCGGTGAGCATTATGCTCACGGTGATCAGCATCGCGAAACAAACAGTTAATAACCTCTTCATATAATCCTCCTTATTTTACATACCGACTAGGTATATATTATTGATTTTCATTCATCCACACAGTGATACGGTTGCGCGGCGCCGCCCAATTCTTGCCGCACGACGCGTAGTCGGTGAGAAGTATTTCTTTGTCTTTGCAAGTGAGCAATATTCTGATCTGCTCGCCCTCTTGCGGATCGATTATTTTGTATACGAGATTTCCGCCCTCTCGCACGGGCGTAAATTCTTCCGTAATATCTCCGCTCTCTTTCCCCTCGTCGCGGGCAAGCGTGAATACGCCGAACGTAAACGCCGTCTTGCCGTTCTTGTGTATCTCTTTGAGTTCGGTTCTGAAATCAAGCGTTATTTTTTCGCCGTCTTGCCACACTTTTTCTATCTTATAATATCCGTTCTCGTATTCGCCGCTCATATCGATATCCGCGCCGCCCGCACGCAGCATTATGGCGAATTTCTCCGGCTTTTCAAGTTTCACCGTAAGATTCGCTTTGCCGCTCGCCGGATAGTCGTTATCGCAGATTATCTTCAACTTTTGCCCTCTCTCGAGCTTCGTTTCCGCCTCGCCGCTTAAATAAAAATTCGCATACAGCGTATTTCCGCGCAAAACGAATGCATACAGCGGATACAATGCCGTACCCGCCGCGCCGATATACGCACAGCATCCGTAGTTGCCGCCCTCGGGAAATTCCTTAAAGCCCCTATTTTTCTGCCCCGCACGTTGTTGTAAAGCGGACTGTAACTATCGAAAGGCAACGCGGGCGTAAGCGCCTTTTTCTCGAAGCTGTACATGGGAAGCTCACGGGTATTTATACTGCCGTAAAATGCGTTCAGCGCCGACTTTTCTATTCTGCACATATACTTTGCGTCAAAAGTATTCTCCCAAAGCCGCGCGTTGAGCCGCATCCAAGTCACGGTAACGCAAGTCTCTTGCATAATAGTGTCCGCATATTCGGTCTGCTTAATGGCAGCGTTGTCGAAAATTTCACCCGTGCAACCCGCACAGCCTATCACCGTTATATCGCTTTCATTCACCGCGTCGGCAAATTTTACGACGATATCCAAATATTTTTCGTCGCCGGTTATTTCGTAGTAAGCAAGCAGTCCTTCAAAGAAAGACATTGTTTCGTACGCCTTTACTTCGGGGAATTCGTACGGCATTTTGCCCTCCGATAGACACTCGATCAAATTGCCGTCCTTGCAACCACCTGTGGAAATGATATACTCGGCAAACGCTTTATATCGGCTCTTTCCCGTAAGTTGATACAGTTGCACAATGGGTTCAAGGATAGAGCAAGAATTCACGCCTCCCCACCATGCGCTCGTTTCGGTTATGCGTATTTTACCGTCGCCGATTTTATCCGCCATATAATCTGCGTGGCGGCACATAGCGCTTAAAATCTTTTCTTTCAGTATATCGTCACGGCAAATTTCGTAAAAATATTCGAGTCCTACAAGCACATACTTTCTGCCCCAAATATCCCAGCCGCGAAACTCGTGAGCTAAATCATAGCCCGAAAAACGCCCGTATTCATCTTGCGTAGAAAGTAAATTTTCCACCGTATTTTTAAGCACTTTGTACAGCTCTTCGTTTTTCGTGTACGTATACGTCATGCACCCGCCGCGCATCATCTTGCCAAAATACTCGCTTCTCCAGCCGTCATCGTCTTTATCCGAATGATCTATAAACACTTTAACGAACTTTTTCCATAAGCACGCGTCTAAAAGTTGCACGCCTTCTATATATCTTGCGTAATAATCGCTGAGTCCCGTGTACCGAGCCTCCGCAAACCGCGAATTTATGTTTGTTTTTTGCAAAAACCTTGTCATACTCTCCTCCGTTTTGACTTTAACGACCGACTTTACTCTCAAATACAAATTTACTTTGTTACTTAAACCGATAGATTTCTATTCTAAAAATTTGTGCCGCGCCCTTGAACGAAACTGTGTTCCCCTCGTAAATATATAGCATAAGCGTATGGCTTTCGACATCTCCGTTCGTGCCTTTCAACAAAATCTTTCGACTCTCTTTCCCGTTTAAGAATATCGTTTCCTCATTCTGTATCGTTTCGTCGTCGGCGCAGGAATAAAAGATTTTAATACTGAATTTTCCGCTTTCACGGAGTGCAAACAAAAAGGAATTTACATTTTCCGCGATTTGCGCAGGCTCTTTTTCGCATTCGGCGTTGAAGATTTTTGACTTGTCAAACGTTCGAAATGACGGCGTATCCATTACGTTGTCGAGAATATGTATTGCGCAACGCTGCAGTTCGCCTACCGTCAAATAGCCGTTATCGAGCGCATAGATCAAATCATCCGGATAACCGTCGCCCTCCGGCGTTACCATAAACAAATCGTTCTGCGCGCGTATAAGCGAAGACAAATTATACTTCGATGACGTTGTATTATAATGACTATCGATCAAAGGCCACCAATCAGTCATCACAACTCCGTCGTATCTCCATTCGTTCCTGAGTATCGTCGTCAATAAATCGAAATTTGAAGTTGACGAAGTTCCGTTGATGCGGTTAAACGCCGTCATAATATATTTCACGCCGCCGTTTTTGACGGCCATTTCAAAGCCTTTAAGATAGATCTCCCGTAAAGCCCGTTCACTGACAACTTCATTTTCCCCTCTGCGTCCGTTTTCTTGCGAATTAACGGCAAAATGCTTTAGAGTACAATAAACGCCGTTTTCATCGAAACATTTCACGATTGCCGAAGCCATTGCACCGGTCAAATACGGATCCTCCGATAAATATTCAAAGTTTCTTCCCCCCAACGGATATCGGTGAATATTGATTCCGGGAGCGAGAGCGATATCGAGACGGTAGTCTTTCAATTCGGTTACGAAAATACCGAAAATGTCGTTTATGATTTCCGGCGCCCATGTGGAAGCGATGAGTGTTCCCGTAGGAATACAGGTTGCAAATCCGTCCTTTTGGGTAAGCCGTATTCCGCAAGGACCGTCTGCCGTCGTGACGACCGGCGTGCCGTGATTTGCCCATACCGCCGCCACACCGGCGAAACTCCCCGCCGTTCCGTCTACCGGCGCTTTGGGACTTGACATACCTTCGCCGCGCACAAGCAAGCATAATTCTTCTTTGCTAAATTGCGCAACAAACTCGATTAAAGATATCTTGCCGTTTGCAACATCTTGTAACGTATATCCTTTGTCGCCCGAATACGGTATTTCCGAAGGCAGTCCGCTTTTTACTCTTTCGCTTACGCCGCTCCGATCTATCGGTACGTCCTCATACAAAAGATTTTGCCCGTCGAACGTCATGCGCTTGAACTTTTCGCTCGGCGCAAGAGCTTGCGAGCATTTACGAACGCAGACCGTTTCGTGACGACGGAATGAAAACACCTCTTGCGCGTCGCGCACGTTCGCACCCATATAAAGCCGATAGTCGCCCTTTTCGAGAATATAAGAAAACGCAAAAAGGCTGTCCGGATTATCGTTATATGAAACCAAATCGGTCAATTGTATTTCAAGCGTTATTTTTTGACTTTCGCCGGGCTTTAAGAGTTTTGTCTTTCGAAAGGAGACAAGCTCTCTGAGCGGTTTGCAAACTATCCCTTGCGGCTTTGAAACGTAACACTGCACGACGTCCTTCCCGCTGTATTGTCCTACGTTTTTTACCGTGACTTCCAATGTAACGGAGTTTTCGTCTTTTGCGGCATGAATTTCCGAGTAAGCAAATTTTGTGTACGAAAGTCCGTAACCGAACGGATATAAAACCTTTTCTTTTGCAAATGTTTCAAAATATCTGTACCCGACAAAAATATCTTCAACGTGAATGTTCTTAACGGAATCTCCGAAATTACCGTGCGCGGGATAGGCTTTTAACTCAGCGGCTATGGTATCGGCAAGTCTTCCGCTCGGAACAAGTTCGCCGACGAGCGCGCGGACAACGCCTAAACCGCCTTCTTGACCGCCCTGCCATATGTATGCCACCGTTCCCACCGCATATTTCTTTACCCAACTCATGTCAATGGGGTTGCCGACATTTAACAGCACGCATACATGCTTGAAATATTTTGTCGCATATAAAATCGTGCTTTCTTCTTCGTCCGTCAGATAATAACCGCCCTTTTCGGCGGCAAGATCAAACGCCTCGCCGCAGAGCCTTGCTATTACGATAACGGCCTTTTCATTATCGGCGGAAATCGACCTTACGAATTCTTCATCTACGGGAGCTTCCTTTTGGAATTGCGGAATTTTCCAATTATCTCCGTTATCATACGGATACTTTTCGATCCAATCCCTATAAAATTTTTCCGTGCGCTCATCTGTTATTACCGCTTTCTTTAATTCTTCACCGATTTGTGTGACATACGGGCAAAGGACTTGACCGCCCGACCCCGAACCGCTTTTCAAATACTCGAACTGCGCTCTGCCGAAAACGGCAACTCTATCGGTACTTTTAAGAGGCAGCATACCGTCATTTTCCAAAAGCACCGTTCCTTCCGCAACTGCCTTACAGCAAACTTCACGAATATATGTATCTTTCAGTGTAACCGATTGCATAAAATGCTCCCTTTCTCCTACTTTTGCGCTGTTTTTTCTATCGTCCGAACGCCGTCTTTCACCGTAATTTTATATCTCGCGTCATATACGGGCAAAATCATCTCGCAATTCTCCCCTAAAAATTCGTCGCGGAACACGGGTTCTCGATTTCCGTCCGTACCGACGTACCCCGTCAGTCCTTCGGCAATCATACAAGCGACGTAACTTGCAAAGCCGTGATTGCAACTTGCCGTGGGCGCGTCATGTTCCCAAAGCGTTCCCGTACGCTTAGCCATATATTCAAAATACTCTATACTTTCGTCGAGCAAATCTTTCAGGCGTCCGTCGCGCCGAATGAGTTCCAGCCTCAAAAAATTACCAATAAATGCGTTGGATTTATATACTTGCGGATATACGAGAGCGCAATCCCTATGCGCGCCGAAGCATTCAAATAAGGTATTATACAGCCGAGGGAAACGCTCCTTGGAAGCGATGTCGAAAAAGAAAGCATAATATTGACAAGTTTCCGAAATCCGGCGGGTACGTTCCAATTTTCCAGCACGACGGATTCGATTGTCTTCGAAAAATTCGCCGTTGAAAGATTGACGGATAATAGTCTCTTTCATTTCATCTGCCAAACGTTTATAGCGCTCTGTTCCGTAAAGTCTGAACGCAGCGTCAAGACAACCCGTAAACAGCATATTTGTGGGGTAATTTACGTCTTGAACAAATTCGTTTGCCTTACTCCATTCCACAAACACCCATTTGTCCAATTTTTCCAAAAGCCCGTCTTCGTTGCGATAGCGGGAGAGAAAAAATTCGATCAGATTTTCTACCTTTTCGCGCAATTCGTCCACGAGCCCCCTGTCCCCCGTCCGCATATAATAGTCCGCCAATTCCACAACGAACCACATTGCCCAATTCGGGATATAATTGCCATTAAGATGATCTGCGGGATAACACATGGGAAGCATTGCTTCGGGCAATTCCGGCAAAGGTTTCATACGTGCGTAACTCGACAAAAAATTGCGCTCTACCTTGTTATCGCCCGTAAGCAGTTTTTCTGCTCGCGCCGTAAAAAAAGAATCGCAGAGCCAGCCAGCGCGCTCGCGCGACGGACAGTCGGTAAGTATGTCTATAGCGTTTTGAACAAACGTGTTT
>ERZ1106952.555-NODE-555-length-16355-cov-5.240613_pt1 | contig 16355 bp, 13 predicted proteins | sample MGYA00403677_ERZ1106952 | MGnify/ENA primary metagenome ERZ1106952 (study PRJEB35170, sample SAMEA104062415) | human gut metagenome | biome: human gut; feature: human-associated habitat; material: faeces | place: Denmark | collected 2012-05-14 ...
TCTAATAAACCGCTATTATTTAATGCACTATGTAAATTCGATGAAAAATCAATAGTGGATTCTTCTGTTTTACTTTCTTTCCAATTAAAAACAACAGTATTCTTTTCTTTATTGTATGAGATTTCACAAACACCACCGTCTTTAGGAATTCCTTTCCAGTTATCAGTGTCACCATCTGATTTCTTGTGCGTAATACCAGCAATAGTTACAGAATCAAAAGCTTGCCAATCATCTTTCTTTTGTGTAAGTTCTACTTCTCTTACAATATCTGTTTTATATCCTGTTTTTCCCATCGCGATGATATCTGTACAAACCGCACGAACGTTGATGAGATCACACGATTCGCGACTTTCTTCAAGGTATCCTTGACAAGTTGGAATAGCGATAGCTGCAAGAATGGCAATAATTAGAAGAACTACTATTATTTCTACAAGAGTAAATCCTTTATTTTTTCTTTTCATAGGCACCCCTTCTTTAATGAATGATTTATTTTACTTTATCATATTTTTATAAAATATATTTTGTGATTAGATTATTTATTATCTTTTCAGGGTATTATCATAATGATAAAATAAATATATTAATTTACATCTAAGGAGAAAACTATGAAAGTTGTTATAATAGGAGCAGTAGCTGCAGGTATGTCAGCTGCGTCAAAATTAAAAAGAATGAAACCTGACTATGAGGTTGTTGTATATGAAAAAACTGATATAGTATCATTTGGAGCTTGTGGCCTTCCTTATTATGTAGGTGGATTTTTCAATGATTCCAATATGATGATTGCTAGAGAAAAATCAAAATTTATAGAATCTGGAATTGATTTAAATACTTTTAAGAAAGTTATCGACATTGATTCTTCACAAAAAAAACTTACTATAAAAGATACTTTAACTAATAAAATTTTCACAGATAATTATGATAAATTAATGATTGCTACAGGAGCAAGCAGTATTATGCCTCCTTTAGAAAAATCTTATAATAATTTAACTACGCTAAAAGATATGAATGATGGTATCAAACTTAGAGAATTGATGAATAAAGAAGAAAATAAAAATATTGTAATAGTTGGAGCTGGATTTATAGGAATAGAAACTATTGAAGCCGCAAAAAAATTAAATAAAAATATATATTTAGTTGGAAGAAGCAATAGAGTTTTAGATAAAGTATTTGATAAAGAAATTACTGATTTATTAGAAGAAGAATTAAGAAAAAATAATATTCATCTACATCTTGGTGATACTGTACAAGAATATGTTGGTGATGAAAATATAAACAAAGTTATAACTAATAAATGTGAAATTGATTGCGATCTTGTTGTTATGGCAATTGGTGTTAAACCAAATACATCGTTTATAAAAAATACAGATATAAAAACTTTACCTAATGGTGCTATAATAGTCGATGAATATGGAAAAACATCAGTAAATGATATATATGCAGCTGGAGATTGTGCAACTATTAAAAATCTATCTACTAATGAAGATATGTATGTACCTTTAGCTACAGGTGCAAATAAATTAGGTAGAATAGTTGGTGAAAATTTAGCTGGAGCAAATTCAGTATTTCCTGGTTCCCTAGCATCTTCTTGTATTAAAGTTTTAGATATGGAAGCTGCTGTTACTGGACTTACAGAAGAAAGAGCAAAAGCATTAAATATTAACTACAAAACTTCTTTTATAAGTAATTTTAATCAAACTCACTACTATCCTGGTAGAGAAAAAGTTTATATAAAATTAGTGTACGATGCTGATACTAAAGTATTACTTGGAGGTCAAGTTGCTGGATATAAAGATGCTGTTCAAAGAGCTAATGTACTAGCAACAGCCATAACAGCTAAAATGACTACTACTCAACTTGGTATGCTAGATTTATGCTATGCACCTCCTTTTGCTACTACATGGGATGTTTTAAATATTTCTGGAAATGTAAGCAAATAGTATTAGGAGAATTTATATGAATCAAATGACTTTACAAGAATTATATGAGGTTGGTTGCTCTTTTGAATCTGCAGTGGGACAAGGCACAAAAAGTGAAAGAGCTAGAATACCTAAAAATACATCTAGAATTAATTTAAATGAAGAATTAATTAACAATATCATAAATTACGACAAGGAAATAAAATTTTTAGTTGCTGGGGAAATTTGGTGCCCTGATTTTCAATTAAATGTTTCAATCTTAAAGAAATTTATGGATTTAAACTCAAATTTTGATATATCCATTATTACAATGGCTAGAGGCAAAAAATTTCTAAAACCTATTTTAAATATAGAAGATGCTAAGTTCCCTTTAATTATAGCACTTGATAAAGATTTTAATATATTAGGATCTTTTCAAGAACATCCACAAATATTAAAAGATATGCCTTCTTTTGAAGATATAAAATCAGAATACTACAAAGGAAAGTACTTATTAGATTCTGCTAACGATATTTGGAAAATATTAAATAAATAATAAGAAAAAGCTATTGTATGATAAAAATTATCACACAATAGCTTTTATTTATATGTAAATCCCTAATTTCTCATTTTTATATATTATAATTCAACTATATCAAACCCTGCAGCTTCTATTTCGCTTTTTATTTTAGCTATATGCTCATGGTCGAATGTTTCAAGTATAAATTCTGCAGATTGTTTACCTATTGCTCCACCAGATGATAATCTAGTTTGGTTAGCATTTAGTATATTTGCATTATTTTCACTTATTATTCTTATTAATTCTAAGAATCCACCTGGTTTGTCAGTCATAGTTGTTGAGAATGAATATCTTCTTCCTTCTTTAGCTAAACCTACGCCTATTACTCTATATAATGTATTAACATCAACATTACCTCCAGAAACTATACAAACAACTTTTTCCCCTTCAGTTGGTTGATATTTCTTAGATAATAATGCTGCTGTTGAAACTGCTCCAGCACCTTCAGAAACTATTTTTTGATGTTCTAATAAAAATAACATCCCTTGTGCTATTTCTTCTTCTGTTACAGTTATCACTTCATCAACTAATTCTTTTATTATTTCAAAAGTAGCATCTCCAGGAGTTTTTACAGCTATACCATCTGCTATTGTAGCAGCTTTAAAAGCAGTTGTAACTTCTCCATTTTTAACTGATTCTTGCATAGATGGTATATTTGAAGTTTGAACACCTATAACTTTTACATTTGGATTTAAAGCTTTCGCAGCTACAGCAACACCAGCTATTATTCCCCCTCCACCTATTGGGCAAAGTATAGTGTCAACTTCACTATTTAATTGTTCAAATATCTCTAATGCAATTGTCCCTTGTCCAGCCATTACATGCTCATTATTAAATGGATGTATGAAAGTAGCTCCAGTTTCTTTTTGTATTTCTACAGCTTTTGCATAAGCATCATCATAAACTTCACCATTTAATACTACTTCTGCTCCATATCCTCTAGTTGCAGAAACTTTTGCAAGTGGTGCAGTAGCTGGCATTACTATTGTTGCTTTTATTCCAGTCATTTGTGCTCCTAGAGCAACACCTTGTGCATGATTTCCTGCACTCGATGCAATGACACCGTTTGCCTTTTCTGCATCGGTTAAATTTGCTATAGTGTTAACTGCCCCTCTTACTTTAAAAGATCCTGTCTTTTGTAAGTTTTCACATTTATAAAAAACGTTTGCACCCGTCATTTCACTTAAAGTTTTACTTTCTAAAACAGGAGTTTCTTTTACAACACCTTTTATAGTTTCTTGAGCTTTTTTTACATCATTTAAAGTAACTTTTAACATATCAATATTCCCTCTCTTTTACATCTATCTATATGTATATTATAATATTCCACTTTGGTAAATCATTTTCCTAATCAGTAAAATGTTTTCCCTCTTTCTTTTTTCCTTCTGAAATCATTATACAATAATAATTTAAAAATATCAAACAACTTTATTTTTTATTATCATAAAAAGTCATCTTCATTATTTTTTTATTATATTTAGAAAATTTAGTATATTTTTTAAGGTTGGCTATAATGCTTAATTCAAGAAATCATTTTCATAAACTATTCATACTTTCTAACTAAAAAACAAGATAAAATTACCTAAAATTACCAGTATATTTTATCTTGTTTTTACCTATTTTTATATATTATTTTGTATATATATTTAATGCATCTCTAAAAAATTCAGCCATTCCTTCTTGATTATTATCATAATATTTTTTAAATCTTTCATCTAATATATACATTTCACCTAAATTTTTATGTGCTTCTTTAGAATAAAAATTCCATGAATATTCTAACCATTTTTTATGAAGTTCACAAGCTTCTTGTGCTTTTTGTCCTGCAGGATTATTTTCTTCCATTGCTTCCTTTAATGTTTCTATAATTTTCTCCCCTAATTCTTCAAATTTAGCATATTCTTCTTTACTTAACCCTAACATTTTTTCATTTGATTTATTTATCTGGTCATCTCCATACTTATCACGTATTTCTTTACCATAACTTTCTTCATTTTTATTTATTAAATGTTTTTTGAAAGCTTCAAATTTTTCTTTATCTGACATATTAATCTCTCCTTTTTTATAACTTATAGTCTTTTCAACATTTTCAATTAACAAATCTATTTCTTTTCTCCTTTTAATAAGCTCTTTCTTATGATTATTTAAAGCTGTCATTATATCAAAAGATGGCGAGTTAATTATATTTTTTATGTCTTCTAATTTAAATCCCAATGATTTATAAAATAAAATTTGTTGTAATTTATCTACTTCTTTTTCACCATATATTCTATAACCAGAAGAATTAGTTCTTTTTGGATATAGCAAGTTTATTTCATGATAATATCTCAATGTTCTTGTGCTAACTTTAGCAATTTTACTAAGTTCATGTATGGAATATTCCAAATTCATCACCTTCTATTTATATTTTGTTAATATCCTATGTTTAATTTAAGTATAAAATTTTACGTAAGGTCAATGTCAATATTATTTTTCAAAAAAATAAAGGAACTAAAAAGTTCCTTTATCATCATATTTATATATATATTATAATACTTCGTGAAGAGTTGTTTCTATTTCACAGTCACATCCACAACAAATTGTACCTGCTTCAGTTGCCTCTTTTATATCTTCTACTGTTTTAGCTCCATTAGCTACAGCAGTTTTTATATCCTCCACTGTTGTTCCTACACAATCACATACTATTCTATCTGACATTGTTGTTTCCTCCTGATGTTTATTTATATTATATATATACCCACTCCTATTTACTTCAAACATAATTTATTACTTTTTTTGCCACGTATCTTAATCCTTTTGTTACAAAAAATATTTAATAATACAAAATATAATTAAGGAGTAGGTTATATGAAAAGTTTAAATATTATATTAAAATATCTCACTCTTTTTTTAATTGGTGGAATTACATATTATTTTATTGAAATATTATACAGAGGATATTCACATTTTTCCATGGTAATTGTAGGAGGCCTTTGCTTTGTATTAATTGGTTCTATTAATGAATTTTCTAACAAGGAAATTCCTTTATTACTCCAAATGTTAATTTCTGTTTTTATAGTAGACATTATAGAACTATTTTCAGGAATTATTATAAACAAAATACTACTTCTAAATGTATGGGATTATTCTAATTTAAAATTTAATTTTCTAGGTCAAATTTCTTTGAGAAGTTCTATTGCTTGGTTCTTTTTATCACTTTTTGCAATTTGTATGGATGATTTATTAAGATATGCTCTTTATAATGAACAAATGCACTTATATAAATTTTTCTAAAAAAATAAAGCCCTGCTACGAGGGTACAGGGCTTTAAATTCATAATGATAGATAAAAGAGTGTGAGGGAATCTATCATTATACGGGTATTTAAGTAAATTATTAAGCTAGTCTTTCTATGCTTTAATAATACTGCATTAATATGAATTTAATGTAAATTTTTTATGAATGAAGTTAGAATTTTATTTTAAATCTAAGTTTATTTTTATAGCATAAAAAAAGAGCTATTACACAAAAATTGTTCATCATTTATGCAATAACTCCTTTTAATTAATTTTTAAATAAAAATGCAAATAAATTCTTTTTATTTTGTTTTTCATCTAATGAGAAAAAGGCTTCTTGTAAGTTATACAATAATATTCTATCATATGTATAAATAATATCTATTTTTACACCTTCTGATTTATTTTTAACCATATTCATAATCTCTATCATATGGTCATAAGACTCCCCTTGTACTATTAAAATTGGTTTTTCACTGAATTTTACATTTAAGTTATCATAATGTTCTATAACATTTTCATATCTAGCCAACTTATTTGAAAATTCTTCCTTCCATCCATCAGTTTGTCTTACCGCTTCAATTAAATAAGTTTTATCATTACAATTTAAAATTGATTGCGGTCTAACTATACAGTTTCTAATATTCTCATTGAGTATTATTTTTGACACTTTAAAATCATTATCACTATTCATAACTTGTGTTAATAGCTGATTTGATGCCAGTAAACATTTAATCTTAGCCGTTTTTATCTCACTTACATAACCTTGAGAATATGTCTTTTTATCTAACGCTCTCAAAAGACCTATTCCATGATAACCTAAGTAATAAGCTTTATATGAACTTGTGCTATTTTCTGAAACAAATTCTATTTGTTTTATAAAACTTTTTTCCTTTAATCTAGTTAACTTTCTTGCAACAGACTTCGATTCTATACTTATTCCTTTTTTATTTAAGTATGTTGTAATTTGCAAAGACGTTGCAAATACTAAATTATTTATAGCTACTAATACCATTTTTTCAACTTCACCAATATGACCTTTTTCTAATAAGAAATCTACCTCTGATTTTGATGTAGTTCTCTTTGGCCTGTTAATCCTATGATTATCTCCCCTATAAGATGCAAATGGTGATAGTTTTGTTTCCAAAAGTTCTTCATTTGTTTTTTTTAGGTCAACTGCTGTACAATACTTCCCAATTGGTGACACTAATTCTGTTACTTTTCTTTTATTCCTCATATTACTTCCCCCCTGATGTATTTAGGAAACATAATTAATACTTCCTTTAAATAACATACTTATATTATAATATTTTTTTCCATATTTTACATTCAAAATTATTTAAAATTAAATAAAATTTTTATTTTTCGTTTACTTTAGTAAAATATATTATTATTTAACTTAAAAAAGATATAAGTTAACATAAATAACTTATATCTTTTACATATTTTTAATTTAATTTTGTTCCACAATTTGGACAGAAATTTGATCCTTCATTTTTTGTCCCACAATTTGGGCAGAAGTTCATTTTCTTTCCTTCAGATACATTTTGTTTATTTTCATTATTTTGTGGTTTATTATTCATATTATTTACTATTTGTTGTCCCATCATCATACCAACTTGTAATCCTGCCATATCTCCTGCTACAGAGCCTCCACTATTTCCTTTTGATAAAGAATCTGCCATGGCAACTTGAGTATATTTATTTATGTCTCCAATCATACTTTGAGATGCTGCCTTGTTTGCCATATCTTGTATTTCTTTTGGATATGATACACTTGATATACTAAAGTTAGTTATTGCTATACCTATTTTCTCCATTTCCATATCTAAGTCTTCTTGAATTCCCTTAGATATTTCATAGGCATTTGCTTGTAAATTAAATAAATCTTTACCTTCTCTAACTATCCACTTCATTATTACTTGATCAAGCATAGACATAATTCGTTCTTTTACATCATCTATGGTAAATTGCTTTTTAACTCCTGCAATTTTATCAATTAACACTTCATAATCTGATACCTTGCAACAAAATGTACCAAAAGATTTTATTGGCATTCCTCCTGGAAGATTTGGTGAAGGTATATTTATAGCATTTTTTGTCCCCCATTTCACTGTTAATTCTTTAGTATTAACAAATAAAACTTCAGCTCTAATTCCACTATTAAATCCAAATTTAAATCCTTTTAATGTTGATAAAAAAGGAACTATTTGTGACTCTATATCAAAACTGCCTTCATCTTTAAATATGCCTTCAATTTTGCCATTATACATAAATATGGCATATTGACCCATTCTAACTATAAGCCTACTTCCCTTTTTTATCTCTTTGTTGTCCCATTTCCAAAATAACATATCATCTCTGAATTCTTCCCATTCAATTACATTGGAAAATTGGTTGCTAAATAGTCCCATAACACTAACCTCCTAAAACATTTCTTCTTCAATAGAAAAAGCAAAAGTTTTATAATCTATTGAGTCGCTATATTGTATTTTTTGTGATTTATCATTATAAGATGTATCCTCATGAGAAGATGCCAAATAGATACCAAACAAAATGCCTAGTATTACAATTATTATTGCAGCAATTTTTATAGGGCTCTTTGGATACTCTCCTTTTATTTTTCCTGTTTCACCATTTATTAAAACATTATAATGTTTATCCTTATACATATAAGCAGTTGAGTATACTGGTATAAATATATATTTATATGTTTCATCATAATATGAAGTTCTAAGTTTTACTCCATGCACTCTATCATAGCGCATTAATACATCTCTTTCAGCCATATAATGTATATCTCTAGTCATCTTATCCATAGCTTCACGATGAGCATCATCTAAATCTATGGTATATATTTCAGAACAAAATCCTGACATATAGTCTGGTGAATAAGATGCTACTGCTTTTGTATTATAAGGCTCTATCCATCCTAATAAAGTATCACTTAATTTATTGGATGCCCTTACTAATACATCATCAAAAAAATGATTTATATGCCCACTAGTAGGATACCATCTTGTTTCTATTCTAGTATGTCTTTCACCTTTATCATCAGTATATTCAACTTCATAGTCTATTCCACCCATGGCGCTATAATTTGTACTTGTATCTGCATCAAATGTCCAATAAGGCATATAAATACCTTGAACTTTATCTTTTTGATAAAGTGTTTTCAAAACATTTGGAGCTAACCATCTTCTTTTTATCCAGTGTGAAAAAATAGATTCCACATCTTTTTTATCTATTTTAAATGGAATAACACCATCTGGCACTATAGATTCTATTTGTTTTTTTGATAAAACATAATGTGAACCACAATATGGACAAGTTGTAGCACTACTAGTAGCATCAACTTCTACCATAGCACCACAACCTTCACATTCCATACTTGTGGATGTTTTTTCTGATACTTTAATAGTTTTAAGTATATGAACATCTAAACTATGTTCTACAACATCTTTTGGATTATTTTCTATCTTTACTTCTCTACCACAGTTTGGGCATTTTAATGCTTGAGCTGTAGCATTAAATTCCATAACTCCTCCACAGCCTTCACAATAATATGATTTGCTTATAAAATCACCCCCAAAAAACTACATTTTTTAATTATAGTCCTAATTTATTTTTTAAAGCTTGTAATTCATCATCTACTTCTGTATTAGTAGTAGTATTATCATCATATTTACTCATTAAATCTTCTATATTATCTTCCTTTTTAGGTGAATTTAATTCAGCCATTGCATTTGCTTCATCTAATTTTTTATTTATTTTATCTTCCATTTTGTCAAATGCTGATAAATTTTCTTTTGCACCATCTACGCTGGCACCTATTTTATTTAATTTTTCTTGTGTTTTGGCTACGGCAAGTTTTGCCTTTAATTGATCTCTTCTAGCATTTAATTCACTTATATCTTTTACAAGTTTATCATGCATACTTCTCATTTTAGCTGCATTATCTGCTGCTATGTCATAAGATTGTTGAAGAGATTTTTGATTTTGCAATAATTGATTTTTCTTTTCTAAAAATAATTTAGCATCAGATTCATTTCCTGCTATTAATGCTTTTTCAGCATATTTTTGCATTTTATTTATTTGTTCGTTTAATTCATCTAATTGACGCTTAGCTCTTTTTTCCTCTGCCATAACAGAAGCAGTTTCAGCTTTAACTTTTCCTAAGTCACTTTCTAAATTTCTTAAATATTGATCTATCATTTTTGATGGATCCTCCGCTTTATCTAATAAAGCATTAATGTTTGATGACATTATGTCTTTAAATCTTGTAATTATCCCTGCCATTTCAAAACCTCCTATTTATATTTTATATAATAACTACTAAAGTTTATTATTTCTTATTTTTTAATTATTCATTGATATAAAAAGTATACCATATTAATTCTTATACTTTACAAGTTTAAACAAAAAAGTTGAACTCTATAAGAGCTCAACTAAACTTTTTCATATTATTGATTTTCTAATTGATTATAAGAAGTTATTTCTTCTAAAGTTCCATTTACTATTGTTTTTATTCTAGAGTAAGCTTCACTTAATTCAAGATTTTCAATGCCACCATTAAATTCTTTAGATGCTGGAACAACTAAATAAGGTATTTCATCATAATTTTCAAAAACATGACATGGTATATATCCATCATTAGCTAAATAAACTTTTCCATTTTCATCTCTTTTTAAATTTAATGTTAATATAAAATTATCTTTTGTTACAGTTTTATATTGATGTGAAACAAAATTTCCTAAAGAGTAAACTACAGGAACCCTTCTATTATCACTAGTAGTTAATATATCTGATGTTTGAAGAGCATGTGGATGAGATCCTATTATAAAGTCCACTCCTGCTTCTGCCATTTCTTGGGCACTTTTAGCTTGGTCTTCATTATATTCGTTTGTATATTCTACCCCCCAGTGATTATATGCAATTATATATTCTGCACCCATGGCTTTTGCATCTTGTACATCCTTTTGAACAGCTTCTTTATTATATCTATTAATCATAGTTTCTCTAACATCTTCATCTATAGTTACATCTTTTCCATTAAATATTTCACTATAAGACATTAAAGCTATTTTTATTCCATTTACATCTATTATTAGAAATCTTTGTTCTTTATCATTTCTAAATGAACCTGTATAAGCAAATTTATATTTTTCTAGCAAATCAAGAGTTTGGACTAATCCTCTTGCACCATTGTCTGTTATATGATTATTTGCATTAACTAAAGCATCAAATCCTGCATATTTTAATGCATCTAAATAAGTTGATGGTCCGTTACAATGAGGCTCTCCTCCTAATTCTTTTTCTTCACTCATATAAGGTGAAGTATTTGACAATAAAGATTCTAAGTTTCCTACAACAAGGTCAGCTTTTGAAAATAAATTTTTTACAACACTAAAGCTATCATTGAAATTATACGTTCCATCTTCTGTTTTAGCTGCCTCTTGTTGTCTTGTTTGGCACATTAAATCTCCAGTAAACATTAATAATGCTTCATTTGTTTCTTTTGCATCTTCATTCTTATAAACTCCATCTTTTAGAGTAAATCTAGGTTCAGATATTTTTCCTAAAGGATCTAATAAATCTCTATAAACTATTACTATAGTTTCAGATTTATTCCCCCCACTATCTTCTCCTGTAATAGTTGTACTACCTATCATGTTAGCTATAATATTTCCTTTTGAATCTATTTTTGCAACTCTCATATCTTTAGCATAATATTTTATGTCATCATTTTTATCTGAAGTATAATTTATATTTGTACTTTGATTTAATTTTAAAGAAACTATTTTCTTTTGCAGTATTATATTTTCACTTTTATTTGCTGCATCAGCATTTATTGTCCTTGAAGCCCAAGTTCCAATAAGGGATACTATAAGTAAAGCTTTTATTGATTTGCTTAATTTTGTCCTATTAATATTCACTCATTCTCCTCCTAAAATTATAAATTTGTATTAAAACACACCTTCTGATTATATCAAATTATTATCAGTTTTTAATAATCCATATTTTCCCTTGAATATTTTTTATAATTACAAAAACAAAAGTAGTGATTTTAAATTAAATAATCACTACTTGCTTTAATCTATATTTAGAATAATCCTGATATTACACCATTTTCATCAATATCTATTCTTTGTGCTGCTGGTACTTTAGGTAGTCCTGGCATTTTCATTATATCTCCTGTAAGAGCAACTATAAATCCTGCGCCTGCGCTTATATTTATTTTTCTCACTGTTATCCTAAAATTACTTGGTCTTCCCAGTTTTGAAGGATCATCACTTAATGAATACTGTGTTTTAGCCATACAAATTGGAAGATTCCCATATCCTAATTTTTCTAAATTAGCTATTTCTTTTTCAGCTTCTTTAGTAAAATCAACACCATCTGCTCCATATATTTTAGTTGCTATATCATTAATTTTTTCCTTTATAGTACACTCTAGTGAATAAGCATACTCAAAGTCATTTTTCATTTCACAAAGTCTAACAACTTCTTTGGCAAGGTCAATTCCACCTTCTCCGCCTTTTGACCAAACTTGTGATAGTACTACATTTACACCTAATTCATTACACTTTTCTTTTATTAAATTAATTTCTTCCTCAGTATCTGTTGGGAATTCATTTATAGCAACAACTGCTGGCAATTTAAATACTTTTGTTATATTCTCAATGTGTTTTAATAAATTTGGAAGTCCTGCTTCTAAAGCTTTTAAATTGCTTTCATTTAAGTTAGATTTATCTACACCACCATTGTATTTTAATGCTCTAACTGTAACTACTATTATTACTGCATCTGGTTTTATATCTGCCATTCTGCATTTTATATCTAAGAATTTCTCCGCTCCAAGATCTGCTCCAAATCCACCTTCTGTTACCACATAATCAGCAAAGTTCATTCCTATTTTTGTTGCTATTATTGAATTACAACCATGAGCTATATTTGCAAATGGTCCACCATGAACTATGGCTGGAGTTCCTTCTAAAGTTTGTACTAAATTGGGCTTTAGGGCATCTTTTAATAAAGCTGCCATTGCTCCATTTGCATTAAGTTCCTTTGCTCTTACTGGTAAATTTTCATAAGTATAACCTATAATTATATTTCCTAATTTTTCTTTTAAGTCTGATATATTATTAGCTAAACAAAATGCTGCCATAACTTCCGATGCCACTGTTATGTCAAATCCATCTTCTCTAACTATACCATCAACTTTTCTTCCCATACCACAAACAATATTTCTTAACTGTCTGTCGTTCATATCAACACATCTTCTCCAAGTTATAGTTCTTGGATCAATATTTAATTGATTTCCTTGATGAATATGATTATCTATCATAGCTGCTAATAAATTATTTGCTGCACCTATTGCATGAAAGTCACCTGTAAAATGTAAGTTTATATCTTCCATCGGTATAACTTGTGCATATCCACCACCAGCTGCTCCACCTTTTATTCCAAATACAGGGCCTAAAGATGGTTCTCTAAGAGCAACTATAGAATTTTTTCCTATCTTTTGTAATGCATCAGCCACACCAATTGTAGTTGTCGTCTTACCTTCTCCTGCTGGAGTTGGATTTATAGCTGTTGTTAAAATTAACTTAGCCTTTTTATCTCTTTTATGTGTTTTTAATAGATTATAGTCAATCTTAGCTTTATATTTTCCATAAAACTCTAAATCATCTTCAGTTAATCCTAACTTCTTACCAATTTCTCTAATATGTAGCGTTTTTGATTCCTGTGCTATTTCAATGTCTGATTTAAATGTCATATTATTTTTCCCTCCAATAATTACAATTATTATTTTATTATAACACAAAAAAGGTATAGAGTTTTTACCCTATACCTTTAAAAATTATCTAACAGATACTAATTTATCTTTTTCCTTTACATCACCTTTTTTAATAGTGTTCACATCTTCATAATTATCTGTATTTGTTATTATTATAGGTGTAATAGTTGGATATCCTGCTTTTTTAATTGCATCTATATCGAATTCAACTAGTAAATCTCCTGCTTTAACTTTTTCTCCTGCTTTAACATGCGTCTTAAAATATTCACCATTTAATTTTACTGTATCTAATCCTATATGTATTAATACTTCTGCTCCATCATCAGATGTTAATCCAATGGCATGTTTTGTATCAAATACTGTTGAAACAGTTCCATTTACAGGAGATACTGCTCTACCAACTGATGGCTCTATAGCAACACCTTTTCCTAATATACCTTCAGAAAATACACCATCTCCAACTTCTTCTAATGATACAGCCTTACCTTCTATTGGTGCTACTATTATACAAGCATCTTCACTTTTAGTTTCTTTTGTAGCTTCAACTTTATTTTCTTTTTTGTTTTCTACAACTAAATCTTCGTCAACATCTACCTTAGCTCCACTTGCTATAAAATCTTCTAAATTTGATTTTATAACTGTAACTCTAGGTCCATATATAACTTGTATTCCATTTCCTTTTATTATTACTCCTGCTGCTCCACTTGATTTTAATAAAGACTCACTTACTTTAGAAGGATCTTTTACTGTGACACGAAGTCTTGTAGCACAACAGTCTAAATCACTTAAATTTTCGTTTCCACCTAAACCTTTTAATATCATTGCTGATACTTGATTGTCTTGGTCTGATGAACTTCCATCTTTTTTAGCATTTACATCTGCTCTAGTATATAATTTAACTTCTTCTTCATCATCTCTTCCTGGAGTTTTAAAATCAAACTTTTTAATTAAGAATGAGAATAAGAAGTAATAAACTGCAAAGTATATTAATCCAACCCAAACTATATTTATCCAATGAGTTTTAGCATTTCCTTGCATAATTCCGAATAATGTTAAGTCTATTAATCCTCCAGAGAAAGTCATACCAACACCCACATTTAATATATGCATTAACATATACGCACATCCTGCAAATATTGAATGTATAACATATAATACTGGCGCAACAAATAAGAATGTAAATTCTAGTGGTTCTGTTATACCTGTTAACATTGCTGTTAATGCTGCTGATAATAATAATCCTCCAGCTACTTTACGTTTTTCTGGTTTAGCACATTTATACATTGCAAGTGCTGCTCCTGGTAAACCAAATATCATTAATGGGAATTTACCAGCCATAAATCTAGTAGCACTTACACTAAATTCAGTTATTCCTGGAGTTGCAAGTTCTGCAAAGAATATATTTTGAGCACCTTCTACAAGTTGCCCTCCAACCATAGCAGTTCCACCAACAGCTGTTTGCCAGAATGGTAGATAGAATACATGGTGAAGACCAAATGGTATTAATGCTCTTTCCATAAATCCATATAGCCAAGTTCCTGCATATCCTGAAGTTTGAACAAGATCACCTACTGAATATATAAATCCTTGTATTGGTTGCCATATATAAAACATCGCTATACCAACAAATAAATAAGTTATTGCAGATATAATTGGAACAAATCTAGTTCCACCAAAAAATGATAAAACTTGTGGTAATTCAATTTTATAAAAACGGTTATGTAGCGCTGCTACTCCAAGTCCAACTATCATACCTCCAAAAACACCCATTTGAAGAGATGTTATACCTAATACATCTGCTGTTGATCCAGAAAGCATTGATTCTGCACCACCATTAATATTTATCATAGCCCCTATAGATGCATGCATTATTAAGAATGCTATAGCTCCAGATAAAGCAGCAACATCTTTTTCTTTTTTAGCCATACCAATTGCAACACCCATTGCAAATAATAATGGTAAATTGGCAAATACTATATTCCCAGCATCATTTAATACAGATAAAAATGCATTCATTGGTGTTCCAGGTCCCATAAGTCCCATTAATCCATATGCATTTAACATTGTTTCATTTGTAAATGATCCACCAATTCCTAAAAACAAACCAGCTACTGGTAAAATAGCAATAGGTAGCATGAATGATCTACCTACACGTTGTAAAACGCCAAATATTTTGTCCTTCATTAATCTAATTCCTCTCCCTCTTGTAATATTTTATAAATCCACAAATTTTCTTAACTTTGTAAATATATTTCTTTATTTCTATAAAATACTAACACAGCTTAAATACTAGTGTCAACTATTTTATGCAACCGTTTGCACTATTAATTTTCATATTTATATATATTTTTTTTTATGGTTTTTTCGCTAAAAAAATTTTTATAAATCTTAAGTTTTATAGAAACTTTTCATATATTATTTTAATTTTTATTAGATAAAATGTCTAGTAAATCTTCCATTTCATCATAAGGCATTTTACTTAATCCCATTAAGTTATATAATAAAGTTCCTATTCCTTGAACTTTTACTTTTGAAGGATTTATTTGAACTATATCAAGAACTAATTTTCCACTTCCATTTAAAATTGATTTTTGAATCATATCTAGTGTATCTTGTAAAACGCCTAATAACCTATAATTTTCAATACCTGTTTTTGTATAATCTTCTCTTTTCAATATCGGAACTTGAATCATTTGAGATATAATATACATATTTATTAATTTAATTTGACAATAAGATAAACTCCTAGATATTTTAATCAGTCTATTAGATCGTTCTAAGTCAGCAGACGGCAAATCCATCTTG
>ERZ1106952.560-NODE-560-length-16279-cov-110.996117_pt1 | contig 16279 bp, 13 predicted proteins | sample MGYA00403677_ERZ1106952 | MGnify/ENA primary metagenome ERZ1106952 (study PRJEB35170, sample SAMEA104062415) | human gut metagenome | biome: human gut; feature: human-associated habitat; material: faeces | place: Denmark | collected 2012-05-14 ...
ATAATTGTTGAAGAGATAAGTTCATATGATAGTGCGGATTTAAAAAATGAAGTTAGTAGTTTATTAAATATTGTTTCAATTATTATGAATAATCCTAATTTACCTTTAGATGATAAATTCGATATATTTAATCAAAGTCAAGTTGATGAACTAAAAAAAATAACTGAATGGATTGATAAATCAAAATTAATAAAGAAAATAATTAAGCCGATGTTAACAAATCTTGTTGGTGAACAAGATATTATGGGATTAAAAATTACTGATTTTGATTTTGAAATTGATAATTTAGGTCAAGAATTAAAAAACTTACTTGATTTAACACCAAAGATTAAATCAATTCAAGATTCATTAGCAGATGGATTAAGTGGTTTCATTGAAAATAAAAAATTATCAGAAAATATTAATGAAGTTTTAATTGGAGTGTATGATTGCAAGATTGTTAATCCAAATCCAGATAATGAGGGATTAAATAATTTTGAAAAATTATTACAGACTCTATTTTCTTCTGATGAATTAATATCAAATGGTTTTAAACAATTAGATGATAGTACTTTATTAAACATTAGAAAAAAGGGTTGGAAAAATGAAATAACTTCTATTACAGATGCTTTAGGCTCAATTAGTGAATTAGAATCAGTTTCAAAATTAATACAAGATGTTAATGATGGAAAAGAAATATCTATTCAAAATATAGATGGAAACGAAGTTAAAGTTTTAATAAATAATTTTACTTCTTCACAAATTGTTAGTCATTCATTAGGTAATATTTTGAATAAATATTTAAAAGAACAAATGCAATCAATGGGAATAAGCGTTGATTTTGAAAATGTCAGTGATTGGTCTAATGAAGCTGATAATTTATCCAAAGCATTAATTTCTTTAAAATCATTAGATAATAATGGTTTTTCATTAAATACTTCAAATATTAATATTTATAATTTAACAAAGTATGATAATAGTGTTAATGATTTAAAATCACTATTAAAATCAATTTATAATTTACAATGTATTCGTGAAAAAATTGCAGATGGTACTTATGAAAATAAGTTTGGCAATCTTGTTTATAATTTAACAGAAAATGTTTTTTCTTCATATGTAAAAGAAAATGATGTAGCTAGCATTAAAGAAGATCATAATTTTAAAGAACAAACAATTTTATTTAATGAAAATAGTTATGTTTCTTGGAATAATGAAAATTATATAGAAGGAAATAGTGTTATTGATGATATATGTGCTTTAATTGAATATATTGTTACAACAAAAGACACCAATAATGATCTTGCTTTTTTTGAAAATAAAGAACTATCTCTAGAAAAATCAATTAACGAAAAAGAAGTTTTACAAGGATTACTTGAACGTATAAATAATATTTATATTTATCGTAGTTTATTTTCTAAAATGGTTCCTACATTAATTGAAGACAATGTTGAAAAATTAAATATTAATGGATTAGATTTTAAATATTTAAATAGCAATGTATTTGAAAAGCAAATGACATATTCTTTTGATCAAAAAAATAAGTATCGTGCTGATGAAATTTCTATTCGTCAAAAAGAAATAGCTAATATCGCAGATGTATATACTTCTTTTAATAATTTTATTGATCAAATTAAAGATAATAATGGAAATATTGATTTTTCTATTGAAAGTATTTCTCAAGATGGAACAACTGATGATTTAAATCGTTTATTAGTTAGTATGGCAAAATCAAAATTGTTTAATGATATTAAAGAAAATGATAATTCAACTTTAGAAGATCATACATTCTTCCAAGAATTGATGAAATACATATTAGTTGAATCAACTTTATCAGAAAAAATGTCTTCTGAACAAACTCCAGAAGAATATGCTTTACAAGCTGTAAAAAGTATTAGCAATACAGAAACGAATAATGAATGGCTAAAATTAGAAATTGATAATTTTATTGATGCAATTAAAAATGCAAGTAAAATTTCTTCACTATTTAATGACGCTTCAGGAAATATGCTTGAAAACCTCGAACCAACAAATGTAAGTGATATGATTAAATCTTTTGCAAAATCAAAGTATTTAAACTATAAAAATGGACTTGGAAAATTATTAAATTCACAATTATCATCATCATTTGATGGTACAGGATTAATAATTGATTTTACTAAAGTAGGAAAAAAAGAAGATACTAGAATAAGTGAATGGAATGAAGAAGCTAATAATTTAGGACAGTTATTAATGGATTTAAAATCATTAAATGGAAATAAAATCACTTTTGATATTGAAATTAAATCATTAAATGTTGATACTTTAAAAAATGTTTTAACTGATTTACATGCTTTAAAAGTTGTACAAAATAATAATGAAGAATCAATAAACAATAATGGAATTGATAATTTTGGTAGTTTTATTTATACAAATATAACTGAAAAAGCTTTTAATGAGTATATTAAAGGTGATGTTATTAAAACAAAAGTTAAACAAGAGCATTCTTTAGATACAGAAACTTTCAATGTTGGTTGGAATTCCGAAATTGAAAAATTATGTAATTTAATTTCTTCTTTACAAAATAATTTTATTGATGAAAATAATCAAATTAATTTAGGTAAAATTGAAGAAAAACCAAATGAAATCAAAACTACATTGAATGCTTTAAATGAAATTTATGCATATAGAAGTTTAATTGAACCATTATTAAAATCAAAAATTGGTGATTTAAAAAATAGTATTAACTCATTAGATTTAAATAAGGCGTATATTTCGATATTCTCTAATGAATTAGATTATAAAAAATCAGGATTTGATAGAGAACAAGAAATAACAAAAAGGAAAACTGAATTAAATGTTTTAGTTGATGTATTTACAAATAGTGAAAGTTTAGCAGATATAAATGGTAATGGATTGAATGAATTTTCTAATAAGATGAATAATATCAAAAAAACCTTAAATTCTATTTATGCTTCAAAAATACTTACTAAAAATGAAATAGAATATATTAGTTCAACAACTATTTTTGAAGATGCTGTTAAATTTATAATGGATAAAACAACTTTATCTAAAATGATTTTAGATAAAAATAGTTCACTTTCTCAAGATGATAATGTTATTAATAAAATTAAATATATTTCAAATGAAAATGAAAATTTACATTGGGATAATAAAGAAAATAGTAAAGGTGAAATCGAAAAATTGTGTTCGCTTTTAGAAATTGCTACATCTAACAATATTACTGATAAAAGTGGAAATCCAATTGCATTTGATAATATTGATCAAATAAATGATTTGTCTTCTGACAGTATAAAAACATTATTAAATGGATTAAATGTTTCTTATCTTTGTCACGATGCTGTTGCAAATGCCGTAAATAATGTATATGAAACAGCAGGAATTTTAGATTATGCAATAATTAAAGATAATCCAATTGATGCTCACTATATAGAAAAAAATAATACTCAATTTATTGATCAAGTTGAAAAATGGTCAAATGATATTGTTCATTTGGTCAATATATATATATTAACTAATGGAGGTAGGTTAGATTCTCTTATTAATGAAAGTGATGATAAAGTTAATGAAGGTATATTTACAAAAATACTTCCAAATGTTGGAAAACTAGAAAATCTTGGCCAAAATAAAGCGGATATCATATATGGAATTTTTAAAAAGGCCAATATAAATGAATATATATTAAAAACAAATTCTAGTATTGATTTATCGATTTCTATAGTTGAGGTTAATTTAAACTTTACATTAGATGATTATTATCGACGTGTTACTTTAGATAAATTAATTAACAAAATTGATTTTTCTTGGGATAATGAAGCAACAAAACTTGATAATTTAGTCAATGAAATAAAAAACTTAAAAGGGCAAGATTTAAAATCCTTTGATTTAAAAAAGCAAAATAATGAAGAAAATATTATTGAATTAACATATAGCAATAATCAAAGAGGTTATTTAGCTAGTGAATTACTTTCATCTTTCTTAGAAAATAAAATTAATAGTTTAGAAAGTACAATTTCTTATAATTGGAGAAAATATAATAAGGAATTAAACTATTTATCATTTAACGAATTTGAAAGCAATGGATTAATTTATACAATTGAATTTGCAAGTTTACTTAATGAATATATCAATAATGTTTACACTTGGTCGTTAACTGATTTTAATAATTGGAAATTATCTTTTGAAAAAGCAACTTATTATATGGGAAATAATGAATATATCAATAATGAAAATTATATAATTTTAAATAAAACCATAACAAACTTAAACAATAATATTTCTGAAGTTAAAATTAACGGAAATACAGAAATTGCTGAAAAACTTTTCGAAGCAATTACCAAAGATGAAATCACTAAAATTGATACTTTAATGTTATCTTTAGGAACAAAGATAGATTGGTCATTAAATAATAAAACATTTGAAAGTAAATGTAAGGATGATTGGATTAATAATTTTGAAAAAGTATATAATTCAATTCATGCAATCTAAAGGATCTTTTAATGAAAACAATTAATCAAACATTTACTAACGAAATTATCATTGAAAAGTCAAAATTTATTGGTATTATTAAACCATTAAACAATAAAGATGATGTAAAAAATATTCTTAATGAAATAAAGAAAGAATATCCGAAAGCTACACATTATTGCTATGGATATATTGTAAATGGATTACAAAAATCTAATGATGATGGTGAGCCTAGTTCAACAGCAGGTAAGCCTATTCTAGAAACGTTGTTAAAAAATGATTTATTTAATGTTATTTTGGTTGTTGTTAGATATTTTGGAGGTATCAAATTAGGCGCAGGTGGACTTACAAGAGCATATGTAGATAGTGCTAGTCAAACAATAAAAAAATCTATTTTATTAACCAAAAAGGAAGTGGAAATTTATAAAATAAATACTTCTTATGAATTAAATGATGTTTTAAATAGATATTTTATAAAAAAAAGTATTATAGTAATAGATGTTCAATATCTAGAAAATATTGAGTATACAATTTCTTGCGAAAAACTTGATATAGATGATTTGAAAAATTATATGCAAGGAAAAATAGAAATTAGTTTATTAAGAAAAGAAAATATACTAGTTAAATAAGGAGGCTTATATGTCAGAAAAAGATGTTTGTCAACAAGAACATAATTGTGATGGAAATTGTTCCTCATGTGGTGAAGCATCACCATGTTCAGGCGATTGTTCTGAATGCGGAAGTAAAGAGGCGTGTGCATCGCAAAATTTAAAATTAAATTTGAATGAATATTCTCATATTAAATCAATAATAGGAGTTGTTTCAGGAAAAGGAGGAGTTGGAAAATCATTGATTTCTTCTTTACTTGCAGTTACTCTTGCTCAAAAAGGATTAAGAGTTGGAATAATGGATGCAGATATTACTGGACCAAGTATCGCTAAAACATTTAATATTAAACAAAAAGCATATGGTCAAAATAATTTGATTTATCCTTTTATTTCTGAAAAATTTGGAATCAAAATTATCTCTTCTAATATGATGCTTGAAAATGATGATGATCCAATAATTTGGAGAGGTTCATTAATTTCTTCTTTAGTACAACAATTTTATAAAGATGTTTTATGGGGTGAATTAGATGTTCTTTTAATTGATATGCCACCAGGAACAGGAGATGTCGCGTTAACAACATTCCAAAGTATTCCTTTAAACGGAATAGTTATGGTTACTTCACCTCAAGATTTAGTTTCTTTAATTGTTTCTAAAGCTTGTAAAATGGCGGAAATGATGAATGTTAATATTTTAGGTGTAGTGGAAAATATGGCTTATGTAGAATGCCCTAATTGTGGAGAAAAGATTTATATGTATGGTAAATCAAAAACAGATGAAATGTTAAAACCATATAATCTTAAAGTTGTTTCATCTTTACCAATTAATCCAAATTTAACTGAATTAGTAAATAAGGGAGCAATTGAAAATTATAGTGGCCTATATTTAGAAGAATTAGCTAATCAAATTATATCGAAAATTAATTTAGGAGAAGGTGATTAAAGTGAATTTTCAATTAAGAAGAAAAAAGTTGTTAGAAAAAATTGATGAAGGAACAATAATTTTGTTTTCCGGTAGAGAAATCCATTTTTCTGCTGATGAAGCTTATCCATTTGCAGTTAATAGAAATTTCTATTATTTAACTGGTATTAAACAAAAAGATACCTACTTATTTTTAAATAAACAAAAAGAAAAATTATTTATTCTTCCAAATGATGAGAAATTAGCAAGGTGGGTTGGATATAATCTTTTTGTTAATGAAGCAAAAGATGCTTCTATGTGTGATGATGTAGAAACTTTTGAAAATGAAGATTTCTTAAAAGAAATTGCTCAACAAGAAAAAGTTATTTATTTGGATTTTGAAGAGACTTCTTTTTTAGGTGGAGTTAATCAAGCAAAAAGAATTAAAGAAGAATTATTATCATTTAATAAAAATTTAACATTTAAAAATATTCATGATGAAATATTATCTTTAAGGGCAGTTAAAGATGAAGATGAAATTAAAGCTTTAAGATATTCTATTGAAATAACTAAAAAATCACTTGAAGCGGTTATGTCTAATATCACAAAATTAAAAACCGAAAAAGAATGTCAAGCTTTGTTTGAAGAAAGGATTGCTTCTTTAGCAAACGCTAAAACTTCATTTCCAACTATTGCGGCAAGTGGAATGAATGCAACAACATTACATTATTCAACAAATAATCAAGAATTTAAATATGAAGATATGATTCTTATGGATTTAGGAGCAAGTGTAAATTTATATAATGCAGATATTACTAGAACATATCCTCATTTAGGAAAATATTCTTCGCTTCAAAAACAAATTTATGAAATAGTTTTAAATTGCAATAAGAAAATAATTGAAATGATTAAACCTGGATTAACAATTTTAGATTTACAAAATGAGACAAAAAGATTGTTAGCAGATGGCTTATTAAAAGCAAAAATAATTGAAAATAATGATGAGTTAAGTGAATATTATTTTCATAATATATCACATCATTTGGGCTTGGATACCCACGATCCAATGAATAGAACTATTCCATTAGTACCAGGAAATGTAATTACTGTTGAACCAGGATTATATATAAGAAAATTAGGCATTGGTGTAAGAATTGAAGATGATGTTTTAGTTACTGAAACTGGTTCTGATAATTTAAGCAAAGATATTATAAAAGAAGTTAAAGATATTGAAACTTTTATTGAGGAGCATAAATAAATGAAAAAAATATTTCCATTAATAATAATTGGAAGTATTTTATGTGGATGTTCATTTGATAAAAATGAAAGTGTTCAAAGTGGGAATTATAATAAAGTCCCACTTTTTTTAAATAAAATATATTCTTCAAAAAAATATAAAGTAAATATAACAAGTCAAGATAATCAAGAAATAATTGTGGATAATAAATCTTATATTCAAGATGATATTACTTATTTTAAATATGTTTTTAAAGATGGATATCAAGTGTTTTATAATGATGATGTACAAGAAAAAGAAATTGATTTATCTTTAATAAATAATTTATATTCTATAATTAATGCTAGATATTATAATGCAAATTATTTTTCATTAGAAAATAATCAATTTATCCTTAAAAATCAATATTTAACTCTTTTTGATACATCATATTTTGGTGATAAATTAACTAGTTTTATTGCATTTTATGAAGAAAATATTCTAAAAATAATTATAGAAATTGATAATCGAATTATTAATTTTTCTTTTCTTGAAAGTGATGTAACAATTTTACCAAAAAATGTTGATATAACTGAATACGATACTTTTTACAAAAAAAATGAAATTTCTTACCAAACATTGTCTGAAAAAATAAAAAACGAAGAAAACTTTGTTTGTATTTTTACTAGCAATAAATGTATTGCTTGCGAAAATGCGGAGAGTTTATTTTTCCAATTTGCTTATGAGTATAATTATCGTTTTGTCGATATTGATATCAACAATTTAACTTCTGAGCAAGAACAAAATATAGTTCAAAATCTTCAAAAATGTTATTCATCACAAGAAAAAGAATTTGTTGATGAAAACTATGAAACATATCCAAATTATTTTTTAACGCCCACAACAGTAAGATTTAGAACTGGTGATATGAAATATGTTAAATTAGGCTTCAATCAAAATGATGGAAACGCTTTTATAAAAATATGCCTTGAAAATTAAAGTTATTTCTTTCATTATAAAGTCAATAGGAGAAACAATAAATGGAAAGAGGCTCAGGTTTATTAGTTCATATTAGCGAACTTCCATCACGACATGGAATTGGAACTTTTGGTAAAGAAGCAAGAAAATTTGTAAGATTTTTAAAAGATTCAAAACAAAAATATTGGCAAATATTACCATTGAATCCCACTAGTTATGGTGATTCACCATATCAATCATTTTCTGCATTTGCATTAAATCCATATTTTATAGATTTAGATTATCTTGTTAAAGACAAATATTTAACAAAAGAAGAAGTAAGAAATATTAGAGGTGGGCATAACCCAAATGAAATTGATTATGGAAAAATATATGTGGAAAGATTTTCTATTTTAAAATTAGCATTTTCTCGTGCATATGAAATAGAAAAAAATAAAATTGATAAGTTCTATAAATATCAAAAAAGATGGCTTGAAGATTATGCCATGTTTATGGTAATTAAAGACTATTTTAACGGAAAATCTTTCCAAGAATGGCCACTTGAATATCGTAAACATTCAAAAAAAGCAATAAACAAGATAAAAAATGAACGATATTATGATTATTTGTTTTATATTTGGTTACAATTTAAAGCATATTTTCAATATAAAAAATTAAGAAAATATGCGAATAAAAAAGGAATAAAGATTATTGGAGATATGCCTATTTATGTCTCATTAGATTCTGCTGATGTTTGGGCAAATCCACATCTATTTTTGTTAGATAAAAAAAGACATCCAACAAAAGTTGCAGGAGTACCACCAGATTTCTTTTCAGAAACAGGACAATTATGGGGAAATCCTCTTTATAATTACGAGTTTTGCAAAAAAAATAATTATAAATGGTGGAAATTACGTTTTAAATCAATGAGTAAATTATATGATTTACTAAGAATTGATCATTTTAGAGGATTTGAAAGTTATTGGGAAATACCAAGTGGAGAACAAACTGCGATTAATGGACAATGGATTCAAGGACCAGGTATAGAACTATTCAACGCTTGTGAAAAAGAAACTTCAAAAATTCAAATAATTGCTGAAGATTTAGGAATTATTACTGATAAAGTTAAGATGCTAAAGAATGAATGTAATTTTCCAGGATTAAAAGTCTATCAATTTGCTTTTGCTGATTATAAATATACGCAAGAAGAAACAAAATATGAAGAACTAGATAATCCATATTTACCTCATAATTATGAAAAGAATTGCGTTGCTTATATTGGAACACATGATAACGATATTGAAGATCATTTTATAGAAGAACATCAAGAAGAAATTCCGGCAATGTTAGATTATTTAAAAATAAACAATGTAAATGATATTCATGATACTTTAATCGGTTCACTTATAAGATCTAATGCTGATGTTGTTATTTTTATGCCACAAGATATTCTAAGATTTGACAAAAATTCTAGAATAAATACGCCAGGCAAAGCAAGCGGTAATTGGAAATTTAGATTCAGAAAAGGTGATTTTTCAAAAAAATTAGCAATTCATTTGTCACAAATGGTTGAAGAAGCAAATAGATAAAATATATTTGATAAAATAAAACTCTATGTTTATAATTGTTTTGTAAGGAGTTTTTATATGGATATAAAAAAAATTATTAAAGATGCTTTTTCTGAAGTTACAGATGGAAAAGAATTTGATGAAAATACAGAAATTAAATCATTAGGAATCGATTCTTTAGATTTAGTTGAATCTTTAATGGAAATAGAAGAAAAATTATCAATTGAATTTTCAGATGAAGAAATGATGTCTTTAAAGACTGTAGGCGATGTTTATCGCACAATTGAACAAAAATTAAATAAATAATATAAAAAACCACAAAATCACATTTTAAATTATAAGCAATAAAAAATGTGATTTTATTTTGGAAAATTATTAGATTTAAAGAAATATAATTATAAAATTATAATTAAATCAATTAGCTTTATTCTATGAATGATTGTTTTTGACTAATCAAAATACATTTTTATAAAAAAATAAAAAAAATAAAAAAAATATGTTGCAAAATCAATTTGATTATTGTAAACTCATACTTGCTTAGCGTTATTGAAGAATAACAAAAGCAAAAAGCTCAGCTAGCTCAATGGCAGAGCAATCGGCTGTTAACCGATCGGTTGTAGGTTCGAGCCCTATGCTGAGCGCCATTGTGGCCTATTGGAGAAGTGGTTTAACTCACATGCCTTTCACGCATGCATTCATGGGTTCAAATCCCGTATAGGTCACCAATTGAATATTAAAAAGCACTAAGGTGCTTTTTTTTATGGATTTGAACCCGTAAACCACTCTCCAATAGTCACAATAGCGTGGGCTCGAAATCTACAAACCAATCGGTTAACAAAAGTATTTATAAAAATTATAATAAAGTATTCAAATTGATTTTAATGATATTTAAAACGACATAAAAATTAGTTAAATGGTTTATATTAAAGAATTTATTAATAAAAAATAAAAAAATTTAAAAATTTTTTTAAATAATTGCGAATTAATTTAATAGGAGGATCATTTACAAATGAATGATGGAATAAAAAATGAATATGCGATTATTGAAGAAATTAATATGAAAAAATATTATCAGTTACGTGAACATTGGAAAATAATAATAAAAATAATTTTTCCGTTTATTAAAGATGATGATTTACTAAGAGCATTTTCTTTTAATGATAAGCATGCAAAGCCAGATATATATATTGCATATAAAGGACTAAAAAAATTTGTCTCTATAAAAACAGGTACTAATCCTTCTATTCATCAAGAATATTATTATGATTTTTTTAAATTTCTTGAAAGAAATGGATTGGATAAAAAAATAATAAAAATAATTTATTTTTATCACTTTGGTATAACAAATAAATTATCTAATAATGGTTTGCCATTTACAAAAGATGAAATAGTTGATAAATATAAAAAATATATTATTTTTGCTAATCAAGAAATTAATAAAAATAAAGATTTAATTAAACGTGTTATTGATCGTGCTGTAATACAAGGAAATAATACAGAGAGACAAATAATTGATTATTTTTACTATGGAAATAATGAAAAAGGCTATTTATTAACAAAAAATGATATTTATAGAATGGTTTTAAAAGAAAAAAAGAAGATGATAAGTTTATTCATTTTGGTGGGTTAATTTATCAACCATCAGGAAGAAAAGTTGGAAGTAGAGATCGCAATTATTCACGAATAAAATGGCCAATATTAAGTGTAAAATTTTATATTAATGAAATTATTTAATTTTATAAACAAATATTAGATATTTTGTTCTATTTTTTTTAAGCATAATTGTATAAAATTAAGTTTGTATAGAGGTTTTATATGAAAGAAAAAGTAAAAAACATATGCTTAATATTATTAGGTAGTTGTATTGTTGGATTTGCTAATGCATTATTTATAGTTCCATTTGATATTATTAAAGGTGGAATGACTTCAATTGCAATGGTTTTATCTAATGTTTTATTTCCATTTACTAATCAAAATTTAACAGATATCTTTTTGTGGGTTTTAAATATTGTTTTATGGGTCGTTGGATTGATATTTTTAGGAAAGAAATTTGCAATGTCAACTTTGATTGGTACAATTGGATACTCTTTTTTCTTTTCGTTGTTTTTAAGAATTGATATTGTAGAAAAAATAGGGTTAAACAGTTATTATCAAAGTGGTGATATGTTAACTAAACTCATATTATTTGGGCTTGCAGGAGGCGTTATAAGTGGGTTAGGATTATCTCTATGCTTAATTGGAAAAGGATCAACAGGAGGTAGTGATGTAATTTCAATTATCTTAGCTAAATATTGTAATTTTAAACAAGAAAATGCTTCATTGTTGATAGATGTTATTGCAATATTTTTAGGATTCATTTCTTATAAAGATTATGGAAAAATTTTAATAGGAATTTTATCGGCATTTGCTGGGTCACTTGCTGTAAAGAATATATATGGTAAATATAGCACAATTTATATTTTGGATATAATGACCTCAAAAATTGAAGAAGTAAAAACAATAATTTCTAATGAATTTTTGGAAACATGTACTATATATAATGTTGAAGGGGGATATTCTAAAGAAAGTAAGAAAATAATTAGATGTGCATTAGAATATAAAGAAGCAAAACTATTAAAAGCAATGATGCCTGCAATTGACAAAAATGCTTTTATAACAGAATATGAATCAACTTCGACAATTGGTGGATCAACATTTGATGCATATGTCAAAAAAGAAGAAAAAGATAGAATATTAAATCTTATTAAAAAGAAATAATTACTTCAAATAAATGGTGATTTTATGAATAAAAAATATGAAATTAATATTGAACAAAACAAACGTCAAATTGAGTTACTAGAAAAGTATTTTACTCTAGATAAAGAAAGAAAAACAGTTATAGTTTTTTTGAAATATTCTAAAGCAAGTGAAATATTTGAAAATAGTATAGGAAACAAATTATATGCACGTATCTCTCATGAGACTTTAGAAAAGATAAATTCAATTATTGAAAATATTCCCAATGGTTATCAAACTGATATAAATTTTGAAATTGAAGATTTTGAAGGTTATAATCCAAAAGAAATAATTGAATCTTTTAATGACACTTTAGAATTAGACCAATATGCAATAAGAAAATATCGTCAAAAAAAAGAACTTATTTCATCTATTCTTATTTTTATTGGTATTATTTTGCTATTTATAATGATTGTTGGAAAAAATGAAAAATGGTTTGGTAACGATATAAAAGAAGAAATAATTACTGAAATAATTGATATTTCAGCTTGGGTATTTATTTGGGAGGCTGTAACAGCATTATTTTTAGAACATTCAGAAAAAGCAAAATTTGCTTTAAAAATAAGAAGAAAGGTATCACAAATAGCAGTTTTTAATAAAAATGAAGAAAAAGCTATTGCTTTAGAAAAAGCAAATACAGTTTTTGGAAAATGGGAAAACGAAGGTGCTTTAAAAAGAATTGGAAAATTATCATTGCTAATTTCAAGTTTATCATTTTTATTTATTACAATTTATGCTATATATGATTTTTATCGAATAATCAATAAAGATTTAGTTACTTCCAACTCACTATGGCTATATTCACTCATCTTTTTAATTTCAACATTAATTTCTTTGTTTGCTGGAATAGGTGGTATTTCAAGATATTTAGGAAAAAATGGTAAATTATCTAAATTTGTCGGATTATATGCAGCTTCAATGTTAATTGTGTTTGTTATAAATTTAATTTTTTATATTTTAACAGGCAATGCTTCATCGATTTTTATGATAGCAACAAGTTTTATTTTTAACATAATGTATATATTTGGTTATTATGTTGATAAATACATAAAATAAATTATAATGACTATAATATAAGTGTATGAAAAAGAAAAAAATATTTTATCAAATTACTTTAGGGTTAATATATTTGTTGCTAATTGTATGGTTTTCATATGAATCTTTAAAAAATGGACCTGAATCGAGTTCAACTTCTAATAGTGTTGGAACAATTATATCTGAAGTAGTTTCTACTGTCACAAACAAAGAATTTATTGTAACAGATGAAATAATGTCTTTCATAAGAAAATTTATAGGTCATTTTTCTTATTTTTTAATTTTAGGAATTGTGTCAACATTATTTTATTTCTCTTTTGATAATAAAAAAAATTACATCATTTTATTTTCTATAAATTATATAAGTGGCTTTACTTTTGCTTTTGTTACTGAATTTATTTTTCAAAAAAATTCTATGGGAAGAACTCCTTCGTTACAAGATGTTTTTATTGATGTTTTAGGTTTTATTTTTCTTAGTGGATTCATATGTCAATGGTATTTTTTTAAGAATCAAAGCATATACAAAAATCTACGATAAACCGACTTTTTTATACAAAAATTTACGTTGTTTAATTTTTTTTTAACGAAACTACCATGTTCATTCCAATATATAGTGTAGGGGGCTATTTTAATAGTAATGTTTTTACTTACTAAATTGTCGAAGTTGGTTTGATCCCCTACAAACACAAAATAACATATATAATATGAGAAAGGATCGATTTCCAATACTAACCAATTTAACAATTTAGTGACAATTATTTTAAAAATTAAACTTATCTTACATAAATCAGTTGAGTCATATTACCGACCAAAACCATCCCAACCCTCAACTGGTAAAAACAATTGTGGATAAAACTGCAATTGTTTTTTTATGAAATTTTAATATTCACTTCTTATAAAAAAGGTGTAAAATCATGTTTAGAGAGTAAATTTATGGAATTGAGTAGAAGAGAAATTGAAAAATTAATTAAAAGAGATAAAAAGATTTATGAAAAAGTTTATCTTGAGTATTGTACAACTATTGTAATGTATATTGATGCATTTATAAAAAATAGAGAAGATGCAAAAGATATGGCGGCAGATATTTTTATTAATCTTCCTGAATTGTTGAAAAATAGTTATAAATCATATAAAGGATCTTTTAAAAAATGGTTAATGGGTTTAGTGAGAAATAAAATTCGTGATTATTCTAAGCAAGCAAGATTAAATGATATGAATTTTGATGATGAAATAGAAAATAATAATTTCAAATATGAAGACAATAAATTTAAAATAGAAGAATTAAAGAGTATTTTAAATGATGAAGAATATAAAATTGTTGTTTTATTATATATTGAAGATTTCAAGTTAAAAGAAGTTGCAAAGATGACAAATCAGTCTTTATATGATGCTAGATTATTGAAAAAAAGTGCTTTTGATAAAATTAAGAAATACTATAAAGAATTTTATATAAACTAATTTTTTACTTTAAATAAATTTTTTTAAAAATATTTGAGATTAATAAATGTTTATATTTAGACTTATCTTTTTTTGACAAAAATTGTAAAATAAAAACGGAAAATAAAAAAATGAAAATTACAAAAAAAGATATTTATAAGTTAATAAATAGAGATAATGATATTTATGAAAGAATATATGTAGAATATGTGACAAAAATAACTGTTTATATTGATTCAATTGTAAGAAACAAAGAAAGTGCTAAAGATTTAAGTTCTGAGATATTTATAAAACTACCGGAACTAGTAAAAGATTCTTATGATTTTTCCAAAGGTGATTTTGAAAAATGGATATTTGGAGTTGCTAAAAATAAAGCTAGAGATTTTTTTAAAACTCAAAAGCATATAGCATACGAATATGGTGATAATTGTGATAAAAATAATTTGAATAAAGAGAATAAATTTAAAATAGAAGAACTAAAAGGTGTTTTAACAATTCAAGAATTTCAATATATTGTATTAGTATATATAAATGGTTTTACTTTAAAGGATGTAAAAAAAGAAATGAATGTAACAATGTTTACAATTCGCAAAATAAAAAATAGTGCCTTAAAGAAAATAAAAAATTATTATTTAATGCACTATTATAATTAATTTAATTAAATATTATTATTTTATTGAGTAATCAAAACTAGATAATAAATCGTTTAAAGCTTTATTATATGTTTCAACTGTTAATGAATCTTCTAGAGAAAAAACATTGTTTAATTTTATATAAAAAGAAATAAAATTAGGATCAGTTGTTGAAATAGAAATTAAATTGTCACTAACCTTTATATCAAAAATCTTTGCATTACATAAATGCAAAAAGCTTGTCATAAGATTTTTATAAGTTTGACTATAATTAGAATCGGATGGAATACCAAAACAAATATAATCTAAAGAAATACCTAAAGCTAATGATAACTTACCAGCATTATCAAGTTTAGGAATGTAAATTCCTTTTTCATATTCAAAAATAGTTTGTCTAGAAATTCCACATAATTCTGCTAATTCATCTTGAGTTAATTTCTTTGCTTTTCTTGCTTGGCGTAATCGGTATGCAATAGTATTGTTCGTTTCATTCATAAAAGAATCCTTTCTTTAATATTTTTATAAATATATTTTAAGAATAATTAAAAAAAATTTAAAGAAGAAATAAAAAATATCATTAATAAAAAATTAATTAGTAACATTTGAATATATTTTGTAATAATTTAAATAAAAAATAAAATTAGCATACTTATACATGCGCGCATAATGCGAGAAGAAGGAAGGAAAGAAAAGAAAAAAACAAAAAAATA
>ERZ1106952.561-NODE-561-length-16276-cov-4.901362_pt1 | contig 16276 bp, 18 predicted proteins | sample MGYA00403677_ERZ1106952 | MGnify/ENA primary metagenome ERZ1106952 (study PRJEB35170, sample SAMEA104062415) | human gut metagenome | biome: human gut; feature: human-associated habitat; material: faeces | place: Denmark | collected 2012-05-14 ...
ACAAAGAGATGGAAGTATAATGTCTAAAAAAACATATAAAAGAAAAGTTGATGCACTTCTTGCTCAATCCGATAGAATGAGGTTTTGCAATAAAATAGGATTAAAAAGTATGAGTGATAATATATGTAAAACATATGAATATGAATTTTTTAATTTATATAGACAATTACTGGGTGAAGGCAGTGCAAATAAAGAGTTTTTAAATGAACTAAGGAGAGACTTTATATTAAATTTATATATATTATTAAGACAAAAAGATATTCATATTAAAGAAAAAATTTCTTGTTTAATATTTGCTATTAGTCCAAAAGTATATAGAATTTGTTTTAATTAAAGATTAATCGTAAGAAGAAAAAAATTAAAAACTAAGGAGTCTATATAAATTAGACTCTTTTTTTGTCACAAATCCCCCCTAAAATCCCACATATTCAAAAAAAACAATTAATTTTAAACGTATGTTCAAAATATACAATTGCAAAAAAGAGAAAAATATCATACCCTTTAGATATAAGTAAAAAAAGGGGGATTAACATGATAAAATCATTTAAAAAATTTATAAACTACGTGGAAGAAAACTACCATAGCAGCTTTACAGAAGATGATATAAAAAACATAACAGGATACAGCTACCAATACTTTAACAAATGTTTCAAAGAAATATGGCATATGACACCCCAAGTCTATAGAAAGCGCAGACAACTGACTTTGATAGCTTTGGAAATAAAAAGAAACACAGTCACTATTAAGGAAAGTGACCTTGCTCCTTGGACAGATGACAGTGCATTTTTAAAAGCTTTTAAGAGGGAGTTTAATATTACACCACATAAATACATAAAAGAAAAAGACTTTACTTTACAAGAAAAAATAGAAATACCACCCCAAGTTTATATGGATTATATGTTAAATAATCATAATAAATCATTAGAAGAAAAATACGAAAGCCTGTTCTGCAAGTAGGTGATAATATGGACAAAAAGAAAGATAAACTACTACTACTATATTTATTTCAAGATACCAATCTTAAAGAAATCGACATATACACCTTATCAAAAAATATACTAAAATTACGACACGTCATCGAGATGTACACCACAAGTGAACAAAATAAAAATGAAAATATAAAATAAAAATATAAAATATAAAATAAAAATAAAAACCGTAAGGGAGTCGGGATAGAATATGATAAATGAAGAATATAATAATTTACCAAGAGATGTAATAAAAAGCCTTGCAAAAATGGAAAAAATAATAAAAATCATAGAAACAAATTTATTCTTACCTAAAGACGACATACTAAGAGAAATAAACATAGAAATAGGATCAACACAAAAAGCCATGGACATATTCAGTCAATACTATCCAGACAAAGGCGTTAACTTATCAATTTACATAATCCAAAGAAAGAAAACTACAGCGCAAAAAGCAATAAAAAACCTTACAAACCCAACACTAATCGATAGAAAAATTTATGAAATAACTCAAATGTACAAATCTAACTTTAATCAATCCTTAAAGAATAATCCGATGATAATAGAAGCTTTTGATATGAAAAAAGCTTATGAAAATATAAACAACATATACGACACCCTTTATAATTTAAACAATGAAAAAATTATAAAAACAAAAATTTCAAGAACTAAAATCTTAATAGAAGATAGAGACTGGAATGTGGGTCTTAGGATGATTTTTGCCATGAGGGAGTATATATCCTTTGGTAATACTAAAAACATGGAAAAGTTAATAGACTATGATATGCTTTTACAAGAACATGAATGGATGGAGTATTATATAAAAAACATGAAAAATTATAATGTAAATACTGCCTTTGACCATGCTATTAGTTCCAGAGAAGAATTTTATGATAATAAACAAAATAGAATTATGGAATTTTTATTATATTACAAAGAAAATAAAAACTTTAACATGGATGAGGTTACTTATTACTGTGTGGACAGAAGTTATTTGAAAGATGTGATAAATAATTTTTCACTGCCAAATAATCTCCATCAGTACAGAACTATTTTATCTAAAAGCAAACTTGCCCTTAGGATGATGATGAAAAGCGACGATTATATATTGTCTTATGTAAATCACTTTAAATCTATAATTGATAATCATTTGGAAAGAGAAGTATTTTCTTATTTAGCAGAAAGAGAAGAACAAAATCTTGATGGTCATATAAAAGAAATTCACCAATATTTATGCAAAAAATATAAAAATTTATCGAAAAATGATATAGAAGAAGCTATGAAAAACTTATTATTAAAAGGATTTATAAGTCTATACATTTGAAACACTCAGCTATGATAATTGTCATAGTTTTTTTTATACAAAAATACAAAAGATTGAACTTTGGCAAAGTTTCAATTTTCAAAAATATATACTTTAGATATAAGTTAAAGATAAAAGTCTTAGAACTTAGCAAAGATTAAAATAAGGAGGATTAAAATGAGTGGATATAAAAATTTAGATGATTTGAAAAAAAGTATACACGCCCAAATGGAGATTTTGACTATTCAGGAAAAGTATGTGGCAACTTTGGAAGAAAATATGAAAGATGGTGAGGAAATAGTAGCAAATGAATATATAGCAGAAAAAGACAGTGATGTTGCACCTATTAAGATTGGTCAATTTGCCAAAATCATAAGAGATAAGGGCGTGCCCTTTGGCAGAAATAAGATACATAGTTGGCTCAATAACAGGGGATATACTTACAGAATAAATGACAAAAACTTTGTTAAAAGCGAGTATATAGTTAAAGGGTTGTTTGAAATTAGGGGCTATTCACTTTATATTACGCCAGAAGGTGTGTCATATTTTACAAAAAGATTATTAAAAGAATTTAATATTGAGGAGTGATAAAAATGATAAAAGTATTTGGAAAAAGCAAAGAAAAGACTACAGATGCACCCATGGGAAGTGCAGAGTATGGCAAATTTATAAGAGCAGCTTATATGGATACAGTAAATGAAGCAGTAATTTTAAGTGATGATTTAGATGAGAGTTTGTCTAGATATGATGAGATAGTAAGCAACATGTCCAAGCTAAAAAGTGAAAAGGAGATGATAGAACAAAACATAATGTCCCTTATGAAGGAAAATGAAATAGCTTATGTGAAAAGTAGAAAAATCACTTGGAAGAAGGTTGAGAGAACTTCTTTTGATGCTAAAGCTTTGAAAGAGGAAGATCCGGAAATTTACAATAAATACTCTAAAACGACAAGTATTAGAATGTTTAAAATAAAATAGGAGGTTTTTATATGGCTATTTATAGACATGTTTATTTATCCTTTTGGAAGGACGAAAAAATCATGGAGAAGTTTAGCAAAGAGGAGAAGTTGTTGTTTATTTTTTTTTAACAAATGGAAATACAACTCAAATAGGCGTATATAGAATCCTTGTAAAAGAAATAGCTTTTTATACGGGGATTGATGAAGAAATGGTGGTTAAATTGATGGACAAGCTGGAAAATGAATACCATATGATAAAATACAACAAAAATACCCATGAAATAGCCATTGTTCACTGGGCAAAGTACAATATGAACAAGCTGGGAGGAAAGCCTATTATGGATTGTATTTCCTCAGAATTAAAAAAAGTGCAAGATGTATCTTTGTTGAAAATTGTTTTGAAAGATGTGGCAAAAGAAAAGGTTAGAGCATTATTTTTAAAAGAAATAAAAGAAAGAGAAGGAAGGGAAAAGAATAAAGATGATGATCTCTATGAAAAACCAAGTGAAGAAGAACTTAGAAAAGTTAGACAGCTCTATGGATAATGACGATAACAAATACAAATGCAAAAAGTGCAAAGATGTGACATATATACTTACAGATAAGGGGGCAGTTCCTTGTAGTTGCAAGGAGTTGAGGGAAGCTGAAAGGATTTTATCAAAAAGTGGCATAAGCAAGGAATTTGCCAATAAGACCTTTGATAATTTTGATTATTCTAGGAATGTACAAATTTTAAATGCTTATAACATGGCTAGGGAATATGTGAAAAATTTTGAAGAAATTAAAGATAGTCGCAAAAACAGCATTATTTTCATGGGAAGTGTGGGTGGTGGCAAGTCACATCTTAGTTTTGCCATAGCCAATGCGTTGATGAAAGAAGGTGTGGGTGTAATTTATATGGGATATAGGGAAAGCATTATGAAAATAAAGCAAAATGTTATGAATATGGATGAGTATGAAAAAATCATGAGTAGATATAAAAAGTGCAAGGTTCTTTTGATTGATGATTTGTTTAAGGGAAATATAACACTAAGTGATATAAATATAATGTTTGAGATAGTGAATTATAGATATTTTAATAATTTGCCCATGATTATGAGTACGGAAAAAGGTGGCAAGGAGCTGATAGAAATTGATGAGGCCATAGGCAGTAGGATTTTGGAGATGGCAAAGGATTATAATATGGAGCTTAAGGGAGGGAAGTTGAATTATAGAATTTATGGTAAGTAAGAAAGGGGAGATTTTTATGGAGATAAAAAGGGAGGATATACCTGATAATATGATAAATATGCTTGAGATTGTGGGTATGGAAAATTTTCTAAAAATTATCAAAGAGTATGGAGGAGATGCTCTTTATATACCTTATTACAAATCATTGAAAAAGAAAGCTAGAAACAGGGAAATAAGAAAGGCCTACAATGGATTTAATGCCAGGGAGTTATCAAAAATATATGGTTTGTCTGTAAGTCAAATTATAAGAATAACAAAAGACGACTTTAGATTTCTAGACAAAAGTTGATGTCATATGTTTTAACTACATACAAGGATTTTCAGCTATTATGTAATTAGAAAGTGAGCTAGCTTACTGATTATATATTAAGGAGGTAATTTGTATGGCAGTAGTTTCTACACCAAATGCATCTTCTGTTAAGGTTAAATTTGATCAAGGAGCAAATGTGGATGGTGACAGAATTATAAAGACAAAAACTTTTTCGTCTATAAAATCATCTGCTTCCAATGAGGACATAATGGCTGTTGTAAATGCCCTAGTAGGCTTGCAAAAACATACTTTAAGTGGTGTTAACAGAGTTGATAACACATCTTTATCAGAATAAAATTTCGCTTAAAAAATTAATTTTATGGAGGGGTAAATATGCAAGAGAAAAAGCTTTTAATGACTTTTAAAAATACTTTAGGCAATACTTTTACTTTGACTATTGATGATCCCAGTGATGATTTAACTGAGCAAAATATAATCGATACTATGAATTTAATTAAGGAAAAAAATATATTCTTGCCAAAGGGATATGAACTAGCTCAGTGTGTGTCTGCCAAAGTAGTTGCAAGTGATACTACTGAGTATGACTTGGAAGTATAGTTAGGAAGTGTTTTTATGGAAAATATATCTGCTATGATTGCAAACTTGGGATTTCCCATTGCTGTTTCAATATATTTATTGATTCGCATAGAGGGTAAAATGCAGGCTTTGACAGATAGCATAAATGAATTATCGAAAAATATTCATAACATTAAATAGTATAAATGGGCACTCTAGGTGGGGTGCCCATTTTAAATAGGGGGAGTTAATATGAGTGAGAAAAGAAATGGGTTTATACGATTTGATAATATAGATGAGTTTGAGACTTATATAAAAAATTTAAAAATAAGACGCAAAATTAATGGGTTGCAAGTTCATCATATGGCACTGCCCAATTATGCTTGTTTTTATAAAGGGAAGGGAGTTACAGAAGATGAGTTGGTGAGAACTATAAATCTGGACTACTATGGCAAAAGCAAGGGCTGGTCATGTATAGCCCAGCATTTTAATATTTTTCCCAATGGGAAGATTACAACAGGCAGGGGTATTAATAAGACTCCTGTGGGTATAACTGGCTGGAATGCTAATAAGATTTGTATTGAGATTTATGGTGATTTTGATAAAAATAAGGATGTGATGAAGGTGGAGCAAAAGAAAGCTGTCATAGCAGTTTACGCCATACTATGTGAGAAGTTGAATTTGACTCCTTCCACTTCTACTATTAGGGCTCATGCTTGGTTTACTAGTGGTGGGACTTATCTTGGTGATTATTATAAAGGAAAATCTAGAAAGACTTGCCCGGGAACAAATTTTATGGGATTTGGCAATTCAAGAAGGGCTTTTGTTAATAATTTTTATCCTCTTATAAAAGATTATATGTCAAATAAAGGTTCATCAAAAAAGGAAAGTAAAGAAGAAGTTAAGGAAGAAAATAAAGAAAAGTATATTGTTAGGTATTTGCAAAGTACTCTTAATAAGGTATATAAATGTAATTTAGTCGTGGATGGTATTTATGGGAAGGCGACTAAAGATGTTGTTAAGAAGCATTATCTCAAAATGGGAGATAAGGGAGAGCATGTAATGTGGTTGCAAAAAGCCTTGATTAATAGAGGGTATAATATTGAGGCTGATGGAAGTTTTGGAAGTAAAACTAAGGCTGCAGTTATGAGCTATCAAAAATCTAGGGAACTAAAAGTGGATGGCTATGTAGGTGTTGATACTCACAGTGCTATTATTGATGATTAGCATTTCTAATTGAAAAAGTTTTTTTCATATGACATAATTTAAATAGGGAAATTTATTTAGACATGGGGGGATAATATGAAAAAAAGGGGAAAATGGATTGTGGGTATTTTAATATTTTTAATAGCAATAATTTCACTTTGTTATTATGAAGTATACATATCATACAACAAGATTACAGAAAATAACTACTCAATAGAAAATAAAAAAATAAGCAAAGACATAAATCTAGTCATCATATCAGATCTTCACGACAATGAGCTGGGAGAAAAGAACAAAGAACTAATAGATAAAATAAACTCACTTTCTCCAGATATAATTTTAGTAGTAGGCGATGTAGTAAACTCAGACTCAGCAAACAGCCATATAGTTACAAACCTTATGAAAGACCTATGCAAAAATAACAAAGTATTTTATTCCTTGGGAAATACAGACAAGGAGTATATAGAAGCAGGAACATCAGATTTAGTAAAAGAGTTAAAAGATGTGGGTGTTACTGTTTTGGATAATGAATACAAAGATATAAAAATCAATGGAAACAACATCAGAATTGGTGGTATGTATGCTTATGCCTTTGGGCTAAATGGCAACAATGATGTGGACAAGGATACTATGGAAGAAGGAGTTTATGATTTTTTAACTGATTTCCAAAATACAGATAACTACAAAATCATGATGGCACATAGACCAGATAGTTTTATATTTGGCAATGCATCAAAAATATGGAATATAGACTTGGTGGTAAGTGGACATACTCATGGTGGACAAGTTAGGGTTCCTTTTAAGGGAGGTTTGTATGTGGGAGATCAGGGCTGGTTTCCTAAGTATGACAAAGGTCTTTTTGATTTGAATAAGATAAAAATCCTTATAACTAGTGGACTGGGTTCAGGTAAGCAAAAAGTACCTAGATTTAACAATCCACCTGAAGTTGTCGATTTAAGATTGTCTAATAAATAAAGTTTAATAATAAGCATCCATCTATCAAATAAATTTACTTTTATGTTATAATTAATCAGAATTAGTAAAGAATTAAACAAAAGGAGGATTAACAATGACATTATATTTAAATACAAAAAGACAGTATGAAAATTATAAGGAATTGTCACAAGAAAAATACTTCGTGGACAAATCTGAAATAATCTCCATAATAAATGAAAATATAAGCACAAAAAGCAAATATATCTGTGTCACTAGACCTAGAAGATTTGGAAAATCATCTGTGGCAGATATGTTAGGTGCATATTATTCAAAAGCTGTTGATTCAAAAGTTATTTTTGATAAGTTAAAAATCAGCAAAAATGATGATTATTTAGAAAAACTAAATAAATATAATGTTATAAGTATATCCTTTGCAGAGATAGATAGTAATTGTAGCAATTGTGTTGAGTATATAGATAGAATTTCTAATTTATTGAGAGAAGATTTAAAGGAAAAGTTTCCAAACACAAATATAGATGAGAAGTATACCATATGGGAAGTTTTCAGTCAGTTAGATGAAAAGTTTATATTTATTTTTGATGAGTGGGACTATATTTTTAATGCGAATATTTTTGAAGAGGATCAAGATAAGTTTTTAGAGTTTTTGATGAAATTACTAAAGGATAAGCCTTATGTGGCGTTGGCTTATATGACTGGAATACTTCCTATAAAGAAATATTCAAGTGGTTCATCATTAAATATGTTTGATGAGTTTACTTTCTTGAAAGATAGAATATATGACAAGTATTTTGGATTTACAGAAAGTGAAGTTGAAGAACTTTGTAAAAAAAATGCGGATATTGATTTTAATGAATTGGAAAAATGGTACAATGGTTATTTAACAGCAAAAGGTATTAGAATATACAATCCACGTTCTGTTGTTAAGGCACTTCAAAATAGCTATTGTACTAGCTATTGGACAAATACAGGAGCTATGGATGAGGTTGAGGAATATTTAAAGTATAATATACTAGAAATTCGTGATGAAGTCATAGAAATGGTATCTGGTGAGGAAATAGATATTTTCATAGATGAAGAATTTAGAGCAGGACAAGGAACACCTAAAACAAAAGAAGAAATATATTCTGCCATGATAGTTCTTGGATTTTTATCTTACCATGATGGATATCTAAAAATACCTAACAAGGAACTTATGAAGGAGTTTGAAAAAGCCCTTAGCGATGAGTCTTTTGGATATGTATCTAAGATAATAGAAAATTCAAAAAAAATGCTAAAGGCTACTGTAGATAGAAATACAGAAGTAGTAGAAGATATACTTCATGATATTCACAATTCAGAGATACCTATTTTACAATATAATGATGAAAATAGTTTATCATGTGTATTAACACTGGCTTATCTTTCTGCGAGGGATACTTATAGAATAGAGCGTGAAGAGAAAACAGGTAAGGAATATGCTGATTTCACCTTCCACCCAAGAAGGAAAAATGACATAGCTTTTATAGTGGAGCTTAAAAAAGATGAAGAGCCAGATGTGGCAATAAATCAAATTAAAGAAAAAGAGTATGTTGAAAAGTTTAGAAAAGAGCATAAGGACAGAAAAGTGCTAGCAGTGGCTATTTGTTATAATTCAAAAAATAAAGAGCATCATTGTAAAATTGAAGAAATAAATTAAAATACTATCATTATTTGATAGTATTTTTTTGTGCAAAAATGTTAGAAAATCGTATAAAAAATTGTTAGAAAATACTATAATATCTATATGCAATAAAATAAAGGAGCAAGAATATGAGTAAACTAGCAAGAGCCACTTTTGGATTGATGGTGGCAACAATAATAGCAAAAATATTAGGATTTGGTAGGGAGCTGGTGCTGGCAGCAGGTTATGGTACGAGTATTTACAGTGATGCATACGTCACAGCCATGAACATACCTCAAGTTATATTTGCCATAATAGGCAGCACTTTGGCGACAGTTCTTATTCCCATGTATATGGAAGTACATAGTGAAGAAGGGGAGAAGGCTTCTCTTAAATTTATAAACAATGTGTTCAACTTAGTTATATTAGCCTGCATTGTTTTATCAGTGTTAGGTTTTGTTTTTACAAAGCAAATCGTCAATGTATTTGCCGTGGGATACGAAGGAGAAGCTCTGCAAGTTGCCATAAACTTTACGAGAATAACAATTTTGGGAATAGTTTTTACAGGACTTAGTTATGTGATGACTTCATATTTACAAATAAAAAATGATTTTATCATGCCAGGTCTTAGTAGTGTTCCAAAAAACATCATTATAATAGTAGCAACTTTGCTAAGTATAAAACATGGACCTTATTTAATGATATGGGGGACTTTGATTGGAATGGCATCGGAGTTTGTTTTCCAATTACCTTATGCCATAAAGAAAGGTTATAGATATGTACCAGTTATTGATATAAAAGATAAATATATTAAAAAAATGGCCTGGCTTATTATGCCTGTGTTAATTGGAGTGGCAGTAAATCAGGTAAACACATTGGTGGATAGGACTTTGGCATCCACATTGCCAGTGGGGACTGTCTCTGCGCTGAATTATTCCAACAAGCTGACTTCTTTTGTCATAGCCATTTTTATAACTTCCATTTCATCGGTGATTTATCCCATGTTATCGCAGTTGTCCAGTGAAAATAATCAGGAGAGGTTCACTGCATCTGTTATAAAAAGTATAAATTGTGTGATAATTTTAGTTTTACCTATTACTGTGGGGACTATTGTGCTGGCACTGCCTATTGTTAGGGTCTTATTTGAGAGGGGTGCCTTTGATGCCAATGGGACTTATTTAACTGCACTGGCTCTTGCCATGTATTCCATAGGAATGGTGGCATATGGCCTGAGAGATGTGCTGGGGAAAATTTTCTATTCACTGCAAGATACGAAAACTCCTATGGTAAATGGTGTAATTGCCATGGGTGTGAATATGGTTATGGACGTGGTGTTTATACAGTTTTGGGGACTGGCAGGGCTGACACTGGCTACTAGTTTGTCTTCTATTGCTTGTATTATGCTGCTGTTTAGAAGTTTGAAAAAGAAGATGGGCTACTTTGGTCAGGATAAGATTATGAAGGCTACTCTAAAGAGTTTGGCAGCGTCTCTTGTTATGGGTGTTGTATCTTATTATTCTTATCATTATATGATGAGATTTACTTCAACTGGCGGCGAGAGAGAGTTTGTTGTCTTGATGATAGCTGTCATACTAAGTGCTGGTGTTTATGGTGGATTGGTCATATTGTTTAGGGTTGATGAGATTAGGATAGTTACTGATGTACTAAGAAAAAGGTTAAGGATATAAAATAGATAAGTCATGGTGAAAATCATGGCTTGTTTACTATGCAAAAAATAAAGGATTTTACAATATAAAATAGAAAATTATAATTATTGAGGATAATTTCGGATATTGCTAGTAATAAAAATTTTAAAATAAGTAGAAAAAAAGTATTTATAAAAACCTAATTTATGGAAAAATATGGTATAATCTATTGTATTAATAAATTTGAATTTTAAACAATTTAAATAAGGGGATGAAAAAATTGAGTAAAAAGGGAAAAATTATTACAGTAATTATTGCAGTAGTTGTAATCCTTGGGGGAGTATTATGGTTTAAGGATTATCATAAAAATTCTGATACATCTGAAACATCTGATGCATCAAAAAGTACTAGTGAAGTAAGTAAGGCAAATGTCAAAGAAGAAAAAATTGATTCTCCTAGTAAAGACACTCTAGAGACAGAAGATATATCAGGATACAAGCAAGGCGATAATGAAAATAAAAATAAGGATAAAAAAGAGGATAAACTTGAAATAGGAAATTTAAAACTACCTTATAAAGTTCAAGGCACTAACATGGTAATAGAAAGTATAGGCCAATATACAGGGGAATTTTTAGAAGATGGTAGTGACAAACCAACAGCTAATGTTATATCACTAGTCGTAAAAAACAATTCTAATAAAGTAATTCAATATGGCGAAATAAATTTAAAAGTAAATAATAAAGATAAAATAACATTTAAAGTTAGTAATTTACCAGCTAAAACATCAGTATTAGTAATGGAATCAACAGGAAAAGTAGAATTTAATAAAGATGATAAATATGAGTGTTTAACACCTGTTCAAGCTACTTTGGATAGTATGTCACTTATGGAAGATAAAATAGAAATAGTTAAGGCAGAGGATGGATTAATTTCTATAAAAAATAAATCTGATAAAGATTTTAATACTGTATATGTATATTATAAATACTATCAAAAAGGTGGGGCATATTTAGGAGGAATTACATATAGAGTAAAATTTGAAAATGTAAAGGCGGGTGAAACAGTAGAAGAAAAGACAAGCCATTACTCTAAAGATTTTAGTGAAATTTTAATGGTTGATGCTATTAATAGTTAATTCCGATAAATATAGTAGCTTTTATGCTATATATTTATAAATAAAAGAGTGTGATGTTAGTCTATCTTAAAAATTTTATAAGGGGGATAGTTTTTAGATTTATTTATAGATAGACGGTAAATAGGCTTTTTTAAGAGTTTTATCAAATTATTACAAGATAAATTTTGTCTATAAAAAGATTGATTATTTATTTTGTAGAATATTATGAAAGGGAGGAGAGTAAAATGAGAAAATATACCCGAAAATTATTGGCATTTTTTGTATCATTTGTAATGGCTGTAGTTATGGTGCCTATGAATGGATTTAATTCTTATGCAGCAGATACTACAGTTAGTGTTACAACTTATCAAAAAGTAACATCTACTAATAATTGGGAATCTGATAAAGAATATGTTATATATTCAAATGGTTATGCTTTAGTAAATAAAAATGGCAGTATATCTGCACAACAGGTTACTTTAACTGGAGAAAATCCAACAGTTCCTGATTCTGCTATTTGGAAAATATCTAAAAGTGGTTCAAATTATAATGTATCAAATAATAATAAATATTTGAACATATCTAAGGACAAATTGAGTTTAGGAAGTATTCAAGGACTCAATATTAAAAAGGATGGAGCAAATAGAATATCATATGGAAAGAATTATTTAAGCTTTGAAAATAATTATTGGACAGCAAGTAGTAACAAATCAAAGGTTGAAATATACAAAAAAGTTACTGAAACAAAAACTATAAAAGATTTAACTCCAGATGAGAAACTTTATAATGATGATGCAGCTGTAGGAAAAGAATATCCAGATCCAGGTTTTGTTAAAATAAAAAAACAGGCTACAAGTACTAACTTTAATGGAACAGGTGTAGCTGAAGTTGAGCTTAGTGCAACTGGTGTTCCTATGAGAAAAGGTTCAGATATTGTATTGATTTTAGATGTATCCTCAAGTATGAAAGATGGATTTACACCAGGAACTCCAATGTATGATACTAAAAAAGCTGCTGAAGATTTTGTAAACAAAGTTTTAGGAGATAATGCTGACGGAACTAAATCTAATAATAGACTAGCTTTAGTTACATTTGCAGGAAGAGCACCAGGTAGCAATACGTATACTGGGGAAGAAGGATATGGGAATGAAATTTTAAATACATTTAAAAATGCTAATAGCAAAGATAAAATAATAACTAAAATACAAGGAATTCAACATCAACAAGGTACAGATTATGATTATGCTTTTAAAGCAGCGGGTCAGTTATTAGAAAAAGCTGATTCAAATCGTGACAAATACGTAGTATTTATGACTGATGGTGAACCATATAATTACAATGGTATACAAAATTTCAATAGTATACCATTTATAAATGGTGTTCCTGAAGAACATAAACTTTCTAGCGATATTAAAACTAAATATGGTGATAAATTAAAACTTTACTCAATTGGATTTGATATGCAACTAGATAAAGCTAAAGCTATATTACAAAATATATCATCAGGTGATGGATATTATATTGATGCTACAAATACAACTGAACTTAACGGTGCATTTAGTAAAATAGCTACTTCAATTAAAAAAGCTGGTACTGATGCAGTTGTAACAGATGTTATAGGAGATGCTTTTACATTACAGACAACAAAGACTTTACCAAATAATAAACCAGACTTAACTTATGATCCTACAATAAAAGTAACTGCATATGATACCTATACTCATGCAGACTATAATGCAGGCAATTGTGAATATAACGATATAGGAAAAAGAAAAGATAATAAAGAAGTTCTTGAAACTGTAAGATTTAGTGCAGATGGAAAAGCAGCTTATTCAGATCAAATTGGTAATGGGGATACAAATATATTAGAAGACGGTGTAATAACTGCAAAAACATTTAAATATACATTATCGACAAAGACATTTGAATGGACTATTGGTGATATTACTGAACAAGATATTGCACTTAGTTATTATGTATACTTAAAAGGTTCTATGGAAGGTCAACGTGGAGATGGTTTATACGATACAAATAAAATTGCAACTATTAACTATAATGATTACTTAGGTAAAAATACTACAAAAGAATATGAAAAACCTAAGATGCCTTGGGGGGCTGCAGTAGTTAATTATGAATTTTATTTAGTTAATGAAAAAGGTCAACCTGTAAACTCAAAAGGAGAAGTAGTACCTTTTGAAAATCGTTTTAAAATTAGTGGAGTTAAACAAGTTAAGTTTAATTGGAATGCTGATCAAACTGTAGAGGCTACAGTTGCTGCAAAAGACCTTGTACCAAAAGGATATTCTTTGCATATAGAAGATGCAGCGTATACAGTGCATGCAGTTAGTAGTGGTAATGGTTCTTATAAAATAAAAGGAACTGTTCCATCAGGTGCCCAAGATAGTACTCAAATGTATGAGGCAGATAAACAATATTCTAATTCATATGTAGCATTTGGTGTATTAAACAAAACTACTTTAATACCAGATACAGTAGTACTTGATTATGGAAAACCAATAGATATAGATGTTATGGCTAATGATAGAGTACAAAATGCAGTTCTTGATTCAGTTGCACCTGGAAATACAGATGTGGGTGTTGCTTTAGGAGATGGAAGTACAGATAACTTAGTAACTGGTTTTAAACCTGAAGTACAGCTTACTAATGGTAAAGCAAAAGTTGACAATGGAAAAGTAGTATATACACCTACAAAATATATGGATAGCATAGATAAATTCTTATATTCTGCTAAAGTTACAACATCATCAACTGTAGCAGGTGGAGATGATATTAACTATTATAGATATCAAACTGTAAATGTAATACCAGCTACAACTGTGTATTATGAAGATAACTTTGGTAATACAGGAGATCAAGACCCAACAAATGGTATAATTTATACTGGAGATTGGGAAACAGAAGGTACATCTTCAGATACAAAACAAGATGGATACGTAGAAGGACAAGATGTATATGGTAGTGATTCAAGTTATAGTGGAGATAATACATTAAGTGGTGGTTCAGCTAAAGTAGTAGTTGGAACTCCAAATGCAAATACGACAGCATCATTTAAATTTAAAGGTACAGGATTTGATTTAATAAGTAGAACAAATACAACATCAACAAAAATTGTTGTGAATGTTAAAGATAAAGATGGTAATTTAGTAAAATCAAAAGTTTTAGATAATTTATATAAATCTGGTGATTTATATCAAATTCCTGTTTATAAAGTGCATGATTTAGCTTATGGAGAATATACAGTAGTTATTATAGTAGGGGCTTCTTCTAAAGTAGGAGAAGGCGCAAACTTCTATTTAGATGCAATAAGAATTTATGATCCATTAGGAAAAGATAAGACTGATAATGGTGACTTTGAAGAGGCAAATACTCAATATAAGGCTGATAAAGAAGCATATGCTAGCATAACAGAACTTAGAAAAATATTAATAAAAGCTGATTCATTTACAGCAGGTCAGCCAGTAAGTCAAACACTAAAAGGAGCAGTATTTGTTGATAAAACAGAGGATGAATATACTGTAACTAACTATGAAAATAATGGGCCAAATAATGAAGTTTATTTAAAAAAAGGTCAATCTATAGCATTTAAGTTAACAACTACAGGAGATCCTACATCTATTAAGATAGGAGCTAAAGCACCAAATGGAGAAGCTAAATTTGAATTTGGATCAAGTGCTGGTACCAATGACCCAATATCTTTAAGTACAGCTACAGATATGTACTATGACGTAACAAATAATATTAAATTTACTACAAAGGATGATGGCTCAAAAGAAGGTATAGTAATTATTACTAATAATAGTGAAAAAGATAATATAGTCTCTTTAACTGATTTAAAAATAACTTATAGTGAACCTCAAGTTGTTGAAACATCACAAAGTGTAGATAGTGATACAGTAGAACAAGCATTGAAAGTTGCTAAATTAAGATTAGAAAAGACAGAAGATACTTCAAATAATGATACATCTTCTACTGATAAAAATGACGATAATCAATCTTCATCAAACAATACTAATCCAAGACCATCACATAATATTTTCCAAACTATTAAAAATTGGTTTAGTAAATGGTTTTAATTAAAAATTAGGAAAGGAGATGATATATTGTGAAAAAGTCATATAGTAAACCAAAAGTATTTATTGAAAGCTTTGAGATTTCTGAATTTATTGCGGGAGATTGTACAATAGATGTTGGATTTGGGGATTCAAATATGATCAAACAATGTACATATGCAGATCCAGATTTTGGTGGAGCTGTAATTTACTTTAATTCTGGTAATAAAGCTTGTGTCTCAAAATGGGATGACGGAGATGATAAAGGTTGTTATCACATTCCAGATGGTGGGCAAGGATATTTTGGTTCTTAAATGTTAATTTATATTTGAGATAATAGATTATCAAATATAATATAA
>ERZ1106952.571-NODE-571-length-16035-cov-5.609449_pt1 | contig 16035 bp, 16 predicted proteins | sample MGYA00403677_ERZ1106952 | MGnify/ENA primary metagenome ERZ1106952 (study PRJEB35170, sample SAMEA104062415) | human gut metagenome | biome: human gut; feature: human-associated habitat; material: faeces | place: Denmark | collected 2012-05-14 ...
TGTAATATAATATCCTTGTAAGTAAAAAAGAGTTGCCTCTTTTTATGATTTTAAAATCATTTTGAGACAATCCCTTTTTTTATTATCTAGCCCATACACAAGATTTATTTTTAAATAACATTGATGTTCCAACTTTTACATAACCAGTTTTTCCTAAAGTATCTTTAACTTTTATATATTTATCATTTCCTTTTTTGTATAAGGCTGTTATATAAACTTTATCATCTTTTTTTATAGTAAATTTTTTTATTTTACTATTTGTATTTTTATAAACTGTAAGTTTTTTATTAGCTTTGTATTTATTATTTTTTACAATGCCAAAAGTATTTGCTGTATATTGATTATATAAATTATATCCATTAAGTCTTACTTTACCATAACAACAAAAACATCCTATTGCCTTTGAAAAAGCATTGTATCTTCCATTATCGTATTCTTCAAAAGTTATCATTCCGTTATTTGGATTATAATTTTTTAAAATTGCATCGTTATAAAGTTTATTAACTTTACATTTGTCATCTTTAAATTTAAGAATTCTAGTTGCCCAAGTATCATCAATTGACCAATAACATACAATTTCCTTACTTTTATCCTTTTTATTAAAATCATAAAGTTTTACACTGTAGTAATACTCTTCATTAAAATTAGAAATTAAAGTTTTTATAGTATTATTAACTTTTAATTTTAATTTATCACCACTAATATACACTTTTATATAATCTTCATCTTTATCACCATCTAAGTCATATTTATATTCTTTGCCCACATTTAGTTTTTTTATAGAAGATGTGGCTGCATAAGAATTATCTACTTTACCTGTAAAAATACTTCCTACAATCACTGCTATGGCTAATACTAAAACACTTACTTTTTTAATTAATCTCATAACTATCCCCTCCTAGTTATAAGTTTAGTACATTTTCTTTAAAAATGACTTGAGTTTTAAATTTGTTACTTTTTTGTAAAGATAATATTTTATTAAAATTTGCCATATAAAAAATTTTTTAGATGAAGTTTATTTTAAGATATCTTACAATTATAACAACGAATATATCTATTAATTTACTAAATTATTTTAAAGGGGTGATAAAAATGATACTAGAAAATGTAGAGTCATTAATAAATCATATTAGAGAATTAATAAATATTCAGGAAATATTAAAAGAAATAAGAGAAACTACTTCTTTAAATGATAAAAAGGCAATTTTATCTCAATATAAAGAAGATAAAAATCTTCAACAAGTAATAAAATATACCTATAGTCCAAAAATAAATTTTGGTGAAAACGTTAAAGAAAATATTATAAATTTAGAAGAATCAAATACTTTTGAATATGTTTATCCATTGTGGTATATGCTAGATAAATTAGCTAACAATAACACTAATAAATTAGTTCAACAAGAGTTTAAAGATTATATGGCCTTTTTCCCAAATATTAATGATTTAATAACTTGTATCATTACAAAAGATTTAAATTTAGGCCTTAGCATAAAATCTATTAACAAGATAATGAATAATTTAGATTTAATCGATGAAAATGAAAATTCTGATAATAAAGTTGTAAACTTATGTAATTATAAATAGTTAAAAAAACTAAAGGATATTCAACTGAAGTGAACCCTTTACACGGGAATAAATAAAACAACCTCTTTTGAAACATACTATATGTATGATTTTAAAGGAGGTTATTTTATTATGAGTACAAGAGTACACTATTCACCAGAAATAAAATGGAAAGCTATAGCTATGAAATTAAATGGTGATTGAAATTGTATCTTCACTTCAAATTATCATTTTTTATAAATTTTTCTTTTTGGGACAAAATAAAATCAATCATATACAAAGGATGTGACTACATGGGCAAAAAGATAATAGGAAACACATTAATATTTGTGTTTATGATGGGATTTATTGTTGGATTTAATATGATATTTGGTGCAGAAAATACATTAATTGGTGTAACTACAATAACAGCAGTATTAATGTTTTTAGAAAAGGATTTTTCTTTAAATCCGGTGAGAACTGGAATAAAATTAATTTGTTTTAATGTTTTAATGGGGGTTGTTACATTTATAGCTAGCAAGAATGCAATACTTGGAATACCGCTTAACTTTATATTTGTATTTATTATAGGATATACATTATGTTATAACCTAAGTACTCCAAGTTTCGTACCTTTTAATCTCCAATATGTATTTATGCTATTTGCAACTGTAACAATAGACCAGCTTCCAAAAAGATTAATATCATTAATTGTAGGTGCAATTTTAATTATGTTAAGCCAAATTGCCTTTAATAAGAACAAAATTTATAAACAAGGAAATTCTATATTTTCAGCAATATGTACAAATTTAATTAAAAAAATAGAATTAATTGAAAAAGGTAAACCTATAAAAAATTTGGATGATGAAATCAAAGATGGAATTAAAAAATTTAGAAAATTTGTATATAACAAAAGAGAGGAACAATTTTATTTTACAGATGAAAGCAAAATTAAACTTGCTATATCATTAGAGTTGGAAAAAATAAATGATGCTATAGATGCGTTAGCACAAGAAAAAAACTCCATAAATATCTTAAATGATGAAAATTTTAAAGAAGATTTTTTAAAAGCTATAAACTTAGTAAAAAGATGTTTTGATAAAGGTGAAAACATAAATGAGTTAGATGAGATAATCACTAATATGTTTTATAAGCATAATGAAAATACTAATATTAGCATATTTAAAATCAAAGTTTTAAATTCATTATTTTTTATAAAAAAATCATTATATGAACTAAAAGAACTTGATAAGAAAAAATATAATTTTGTGAGTAAATTAGAAGAAATTCCTTCAAACTATAGATTGAAAAACATATATAAAGAGAGTTTTAGATCTAATTCATTGAGGTTCTCTTATGCATTTAGGTTAGCAATAGGGATAACTGTCACCTCTTTTATTGTTGATTATTTCAATATTCAAGAAGGAAGATGGATTGTATATACAGTCAATTCACTAATTCAACCTTTCTATGAAAAATATGAAGAAAAGACTAAAGATAGAATAATTGCAACTGTAATAGGCGTTGCTATAATAAGTTTTTCATTTTATTTTGTAAAATCTACTATAGGAAGAGCATTATTAATGGTTGGAGTGGGGTATTTATTAAGCTACTCCAATACATATAAAGTTAGAACGATTAATGCTACAGTATCAGCAATAGGGGGAGCTGCGTTACATGATGGAAATGCCGTAGTTTTAACTCTCGATAGAGTTTTATTTGTAGCTATTGGTACGCTTATTTCTATATTATTGAGCAAATTTGTTTTCCCTTATAAAGAAGAAGATGCAAGAAGAGATCTTATCAATTTATATAATAAAACAATTGCTAGCCAAATAAATATTTTAAAAAACTTGATATATAAAAATGAAGAAGCAGATAGTAGTATGAAAAATGAAATATTAAGAGCTAATATGATTGAAGATAAACTACTATCTAATAAATTAAATGAAGATGATAAAAATCTTCAAAAATATCTTGAAGAAAATAGATTTATATTGATGGATATATATGATTTGTATAACTGGGTAAAAGTTAATGATCTCAATATGAGTTTATATGATAGCAAAAAAGAAAATATTGATAAATTAGTTAGTGATAAAGAATATATAAGCTATAGTGAGCTTGAAGAGATAGTTAATAATTCAAAATATTATTATTCTTTAAATGATAAAATTGCGATTATTGACTATATAGAAATATTAATAGGATTTAATAAGATAAGAAGATTGAAATTACAATAGAATATTAGTTTTATATCAAAAAATACAAAATATGATGAAAAACATGTAAATTATTGAAAATTATGAATAATAATAAAATGATTTACAATTTTTTCATATCTGCTATAATTACAATAATACTAAGCTTGAAGTGTTATAAAACTGAAGAAATATAATTTCAAGTTATAATGTATAAAATGAAAATGAATGAAGCAATTAATAAAATTGCAAAATTATTATTGGGGGGATTGAAATGCAGAAAAAACAAAAAAAATTAGGTTTAACAACAAAAATATTTATTGCACTTATAGTAGGATCTCTATGTGGAGTAATTTTACATAGTTATATTCCAGCAAGCGATATAAGAGATAAGTTTTTAATAGAAGGGTTATTCTATGTAGTAGGTAATGGATTTTTAAGATTAATGCAAATGTTAGTAGTTCCATTAGTATTTTGTTCAATAGCTTGTGGTGCAGCATCAATTGGAGATACGAAAACTCTTGGAAAAGTTGGAATAAAAACAATAGTGTTTTATTTAGTTACGACAGCTATTGCTATAACAGTTGCACTGTCTGTTGGAAAAGTTTTAAATCCTGGCATTGGTCTTGATATGTCATCAATACAAAAAGCTGAACCAACTATAGCTGAAGCAACTACTTTAACAGAAACATTATTGAACTTAATTCCTACAAATCCTTTAAATGCATTAGCAGAAGGGAATATGTTGCAAATAATAATATTCTCATTAATAGTAGGTGTAATACTTGCTAAATTAGGAAAGAAAGTAGAAGTTGTACATAAATTTTTAAGTCAATTTAATGATATAATGATGGAAATGACAATGATGGTTATGCGTGTTGCTCCATATGGTGTATTTTGCTTGACAGCTAGAACATTTGCAAATATAGGCTTTGATGCTTTTATTCCGATGTTAAAATATATGTTAGGTGTATTTATAGCACTTGGAGTACAATGTTTTGTAGTTTATATGTTATTACTAAAAGTTTTCACTGGTCTAAATCCTATAAAATTTATAAAAAAATTTGCACCTGTTATGGGATTTGCATTTTCAACATCTAGTTCAAATTCAACAATACCATTATCAATAGAAACGTTAAATGAAAAAATCGGAGTATCAAAAAGAATATCATCATTTACTATACCATTAGGTGCAACTATAAATATGGATGGAACAGCTATAATGCAAGGTGTTGCAGTAATATTTGTTGCACAAGCTTTTGGAATTAACTTAGATTTTATGGATTATATAACTGTTATAGCTACAGCTACAATGGCATCTATAGGAACAGCAGGTGTTCCAGGAGTTGGCTTGATAACATTATCTATGGTATTTGCATCTGTTGGGCTTCCAGTAGAAGGAATTGCATTAATAATGGGAATAGACCGCATACTAGATATGACAAGAACTGCAGTAAATATAACAGGAGATGCAGTTTGTACAACTATAGTTGCATATCAAAATAATGACTTTAATACAGATGTATTTAATGATAAAGAATGTAAAGATGAATTATTTGCATAAACTTTATAAAAATAAAAATATAAGATAAATAAAAGGAAAAGACTTCATAATAATTAAGTTTATAATTAATTACTATGAAGTCTTATTTTATATTAAAAGTTATTATTTTTTGAATATACCAAATGGTTTACCTACTGGTAAGAATTCTCTACCGAAGTGAGTATTTAATACAGCAGCACCACATCCATAGAATGAAACTATAGCTATTGCTAATTCAGAATAAGCAGCTAACATATGAGTAGCATGTTCCATTATTCCGAATGATGATAAAGATAATCCTAAGAATAAGAAATCTATAAGAACAAATATAGTAAATAATACTTTATGAGTTTCCATAGCTCCTATTGTCATGAATATAGTGAATATTAAGTATCCTAAGTAAGCGAATCCTAATTGTTTAGTATCACAAGCAGCAGCTAATTTTTCACCAAATATACCATTTTGCATTAACCAAGTAAATCCTACTGCATACCAGAAGAATGCGTAAGCACCGAAAGCAGTCGCTCCGAATGTATTATTGTGTTTGAAATCATTTATTGATGCCATTAATTGAGCACTTGCGCCTAAGAATATAGCCCATGGTAAAACTAGAGATACACCAGAAGTTATTCCAAGTTTTTGAGATGAAGCTACTATTGTTATTATTGCTAATCCGAAAAGTCCTAATGCTGAAGGGTCAGCAGTTACAACTTTAACTTTTGTTTCGTTCGTCATTATGAAACCTCCTATAAACATATTAGATAATTGTATATTGTATACATACTTATACATAATACCAAAAAAAATTACTCAAGTATATATAAAAGTATAAATAGTTAATAATTGGTGAAAATTAGATGTTGCAGGAATTAAGGATATCGTATTCATAATATTATAAAAAATGTTTAAGAATAAAAGATAAGGGTGAATATATATAATATATGATAATTATTATCGATAAAGTACTTTAATAAAATAGATATTTCTTTTTATAAAGACAAAAAATAATAGGTGGTGACAGTTATGGATTTAATAACAAAAATAAGAAAAAATACAGGAGCTTTACATAGTGCAGCAGAACATTCAGGAATTTTAAAAAGGATAGTAGATGGAAATGCATCTATAGATGATTATATAGAGTATTTATTTAACCTTAGTGCAATGTATAAAGTAATAGAAGAAACTATAGAAAATAACAAAGATAATGAAGTTGTTAAACAATTTGCAACACCAGAGCTGTATAGATATAAATTAATAGAAAAAGATTTAGAGTATTTCTTAGGTGAAAAATCAAATAAATATGAATTACTAGCATCAACAGTTGCTTTTGTTCAAAAAATAAAAGAAATAGGTAGTACAAATCCAGAATTAATAGTAGCCTATGCATATACTAGATTTATAGCAGATTTATTTGGAGGAAGAACTTTTGTATCTTTATTAGGTGTAAATTATAAAGTTTCAGTAGAAGGACTAAACTACTATAACTGTGATGGAATAAAAAATATAAGAGCTTATGTTATGAATTATGCTACAAAAATAAATAACATGAACTTATCTTCAGAATTAGAAGAAAAATTAATAGTTGAAGTAAGTAATGCATATATATACAATTTAGCAATCTCTCAAGAATTAGAAGCTAAGCTATACTTAAACTAAATAAAAACCACAAAAACTATATCGTTGATGATATAGTTTTTGTGATTTTAAATCTATTTTATTTTTTCTTTATCCCATATAAATAATTTATCTGTATTATTTAAAGCTCCAAAAAGATTTTTCTTAGAACCTGGCATATCTTGATTCAGTTTAGCTACTAATTCTTTTATATTTTGTCTGTTTGTTTTTCCATCAGCTGGGCATGGATTTTTTATTATTGGATAATTATAATCTTTAGCAGCTTTTTTTGTCATATACTCTTCTATATAAATCATAGGTCTTATTATAGTTATATCTTGTCTGTCCATATGAGTTTTTGGAGAGAAACAGCTTACTCTTCCTTCATAAAGCATAGACATTAAGAAAGTTTCTATGGCATCATCTCTATGATGACCCAAAGCAACTTTATTGCATCCAAGTTTTTTTGCAGTATCATTTAAAGCTCCACGTCTTAAGTTTGCACATAAAGAGCAAGGATTTTTTTCTTGTCTTATATCAAATACAATTTCTTTTATATCTGTTTGTACTTCATGATAAGGTATGTCTAAGTCCTTACATAATTTATGAAGAGGCGCATTGTCAACTCCTCCTGGATTTAAGGTTATAGCTATTAATTCAAATTTTTCTGGTGAAAATCTCTGGTAACTTTTTAGTATGTGAAGTAGTGTTAAACTATCTTTACCTCCAGAAAGGCCTACGGCAATTTTATCATTTTCTTCTATCATATTAAAATCTTTAATTGCTTGGCGAGATTTACTAAGTAGTTTTTGCATTGATGCATTCCTCCCAATATATATTAAAATAATTGTTATTTTAATAATTAAATAACTTTAATATTATAACAAAGTTGAAAAATAGTAACAATTATAATAAATTGGATAAACATAATATGTTTTGAATTTATTGATATAATATAAAATTATAAACTGAAAATCTAATAAAATTAGGAGAGAAAAATGAAAAAAACATTATATGATTATAAAGATAAAATAAAAAGGCTGCCTCTTAAAGATAAATATACAAAAGAAGAACTGTTAACAGAAGATTTTCTCATAGAAAAACAAGGTAATATTGAAATTTATTATGCAACTCATAATGAATATATTAATCCTAAGGCTAAGGTTTTAATTGTGGGTATAACTCCAGGTTTTATACAAATGAACATAGCTATATCAACAGCAAGAAAAGAATTAGAAAGTAGCGATAATATAGAAGATATACAATATAAATGTAAAGTAGCAGGTAGATTTAGTGGGCCTTTGAGAAAAAATATAATATCTATGTTAAATGATATAAAACTAAATGAATTCTTAAATATAAATGATTGCAGTGAATTGTTTGGTGACAAAGATTATTTAATGCATACAGTTTCACTTGTACCATACCCGGTTTTTGTAAAAAAACAAAACTATACAGGACATACACCAAAACTTCTAAAAAGTGATTTTTTAATGAAATATATTTATGATAATTTTATAGATGAAATAAATAAAATAGATAATTTTGAAGATGTATTGCTAATACCATTGGGAAGAGCAGTTGAAGAAGTACTATGTAAATTAAAAGATGAAAATATTATAAAAGAAAATCAAATACTTATGGGATTTCCACATCCTTCAGGTGCAAATGTAAATAGACTTGTTCAATTAGAGCAAAATAAAGAAGAAATGATAAATTTCTTAAAAAAAAGAACCGTATCTTAAGCTGATACGGTTTTGCTATTTACTTTATCTATATATAAATTATAAGATAAGCCTATAACTACCAAAAGTCCACCTACTACTTGATAAATAGAAATTTTACCTGTAGATAAACCATCAATAATTATTCCTGTGAAAAGCTGACCAACAAATAATAATAAAGTTAAATAAAATGATGAAACTTTTGAAGATAAAAAAGATAGTAAAGTAACGACAGCAACACCTAAAAGTCCACCAGCATAAATATACCAAGGAGCATTATAAGAAGATGCTGAAAATAACTTAAATGTTTCACCACTTATTAATAAAATTAAAATTGAGCCGGCTAATCCAAATACATAGTTAAAGAATGTACTTTGATACATTCCGATTTTATCAGATAAAACGAAGTTAACAGATCTAGATAATACATTTGTAACTCCGCATAAAATTGCAAATAATACGTATATCATAATTTACCTCCCTATGATAAAGTCATTACATAAATACCAGCAATGATGATAATTAAACCTAAAATTTTCTTTTTATCAAATTCTACTACAGTCATATTAAAATATCCAAAGTGATCTATAACAAGAGATGTTACTAACTGTCCTAATAATGAAAGGGATACAGTAAGAGAAACTCCTAGTCCCATAAAACCTATATTAGTAAATAAAACAGTTAAAATACCTATAAGTCCACCTGTAAACATGTAAAATGGTATACCTTTAAGGTTTTTTATTTTTGATTTTGTAAAAATAAGTACAAATATAATTCCGATTAATCCAACGAAATGAATGATAAAGCTAGAAGCATAATTACCAGCTATATTACTTACACCACCATTTAATGAAATCATTATGGCAAGTATTATACCAGTGAAAATTGAAATGAAATAATTCATTATAAATACCTCCTTTTTGAATAATATATAAAATACCATAAAAAAATAATAAAAATAATGACATATGTCATATGTACAGGTAAAATTTTAGTTAAGTGAAAAACAAAGGTGGAGTTTAGATGAAAAAAATAGAAGATCCATTTATAATAGAAAAATACTATAATGAATTAAACATGCAAGAAATTTTTATAAATGATGTGACAAAACATATGAAACTATTGAAATTTGATAAATATGAATATTTAAGTAGAGAAGAAGAAGACTTAGAATATTTATTATTTTTTATTCAAGGAAAGGCGAAGGTATTTAAAACATTGCCAAATGGAAGAAATCTACTTCTTGCATTTTACAATTCAATTAGAGTAATAGGAGATATAGAGATTGTAAAAAATCAAAGTGCAACAAGTACTATACAGGCTTTGAGTACTTGCTATTGTTTAGCAATACCAATGAAAAAAGCACGACTAGAATTAACTAATGATAGGAAATTTTTAAAGTTTACTTGTGAGAGTTTGGCAGAAAAATTGGCAGCTGTAAGTATGAATAGTTCTATTAACTTACTTTATCCCTTAGAAAATAGATTAGCTAGTTATATAAATGAATTTTTAACAAATGACGAAGACTCAAATATATATATTGACTTTGATGAAAATTTAGTTAATATTGCAGAACTTTTAGGAAGTAGTTATAGGCATTTGCTTAGAACTCTTAATACGTTATCTAAAAAAGGTGTATTAGAAAAAGAGGATGGTAAGTACAAAGTTATAAACAAAGTTTTATTAGAAGAACTGGCAGGAGATTTATATCAAGATGCAAAGTTCATGTAGTTAACCATATAAAAATAATTAAAAGAGATAAACTAATTATTAAGATGTATATTGTTAACATATAAAAATATGATACAATATGAAAGGTTATAGAAGTAAAAATGAATTCTATTAAATAATTAGATATAAAAAGGAGAAAAATAATATGGAAAATTACCCAAATTGCCCTAAATGTAATTCAGAATACACTTATGAAGATGGAAGCTTATTCGTATGTCCAGAGTGCGCTCATGAATGGTCAAAAGAATCTCAAGCAGCTTCAGAAGAAGAAAATGTTATAAGAGACGTTAACGGAAATATATTAAATGACGGAGATGCTGTAACAGTAGTAAAAGATCTTAAAGTTAAAGGTGCTTCATCTTCTATAAAAATAGGAACAAAAGTAAAAAGTATACGTTTAGTTCCAGATGCTGCTGATGGACATGATATAGAATGTAAAATAGACGGTTTTGGAGCTATGAAATTAAAATCAAGTGTTGTTAAAAAAGCATAAAATAGATAGAGATAATTAAATAAAAGTTGTTCCAGTGAATTTAGTTTCACATGGAACAGCTTTTTTGTTATTATTAATTATAATAAATAATAACGATGTGAGTATATAAAGTTAAAAAGGAAAGTAATATGGAGCAAAAACCTGAAAATTATATATAATAGAATAAATAGTTTTATCTACAGCAGATTATATAAATAATAAAAATAAGAATAAAACTTTTGATACAGAGGAAGAAGAGGTAATATTATCTTGCAATCCTGATGCCATAGAAAAAATAATATTAAATTTAATATCTAATTCTTTAAAATTTACAGATGATAACGGAAAAATATATGTAGAAATTAAAGTTAATCATCAAGAAGAGCAATTGTTTGTTCACGAAAGAAATAACGGTTCTTCTATTTCAGAGGAAAACTCTAAGAAAATATTTGATAGATTTGCACAAACAGATAATAATATAAGAAGAAAAAATGAAGGTAGCGGTATAGGATTATATTTATTCCGATAAAACAAGAAAGTAATGAAAAATCATTAAAACAATATCCCATAGAAGAACATTCAAAAATAGATAAATGTAATATAGAATTTTCTGATGTTTATTCTATATAATTTAAGACAGTAAATTAATGAATAAAACTATTGAATTAATTTACTGTCTTTTTGTATAAATTTATAGTTTTTTTCCTCATTTAGGACAAGTAGTATTTTGAACATAGTCTAATTTTTTCTCTTCATTGGAGATACCACCTATAAAAAACATATTATCAACTCCTAAAGTAATTATATCATAAAAGAAAATATACATTTACCACTAAAAACTAATATATTTAATCTTAATATGTAGTATAATATATACTTGAGTTGTTAAATATAACTTTTTAATACAGAAAGGGAATGTAAATATGAAAAAAGATAATTTAATATCAACTATAAGAGATTACATTTTTATAACAATTGGTATAATATTAGTAGCATTTGGAATTCAATATTTTTATGCTCCTAATGAAATAGCAGGTGGAGGACTAAGCGGATTATCCTTAGTAATAAGTCATTATGTTCCATTTTTATCTGTAGGAACATTAATATTCTTAGGTAATTTAATACTATTTGTAATAGCATTCATATTAGTCGGTGGAGATTTTGGTATGAAAACTATTTATGCTAGTTTTGCCTTATCTTTCGTAATGGACTTTATGGAAAAAGTAATGCACTCTCATGCTTTAACAGGAAACTTATTATTAGCAGTTATAATAGGAACTATCATAATAGCATCAGGTATAGGTTTAGCTTTTGCTGTAAATGCTTCTACAGGAGGTACAGATATATTAGCTAAAATACTAAATAAATATTCAACAATAAACTTAGGAATATCTTTATTAATAGTTGATTTAGTTGTTGTTATATGTGGTGCATTAACATTTGGACTAGATAAAGGATTCTATTCTTTATTAGCTGTTATAATGAACGGACTAGTAGTTGATAGAGTAATAATAAATATAGAGAAAAGAAGAAAAGAAAAATCAGATAAGAAAGCAGATGAATTAGTTGCTTAAATTTTTAAAACGTATCAATTTTGATACGTTTTTTTAAATGTTTATGAAAAAATAAAGAAATAATACTATAATAATATTAATATTATTTGAATAATATACTAATAATTTAATATAAGGAGTTTAAAATATGGAGAAAGTAGAAAGTTTCAAATTAGATCATACTAAAGTAAAAGCACCTTATGTAAGAAAATGTTGTGTGCTAGATGGAAAATCAGGAGATAAGGTTAGTAAATTTGATTTAAGATTTTTACAACCGAACGTCGAGGCTTTTGGAACAGCAGCAATACACGGATTAGAACATTTATTAGCAACATATTTAAGAGAAGAATTAGATGGTATTATAGATTTGTCACCAATGGGATGTAGAACTGGTTTTTATTTAATAATGTGGGGGGATATTGAACCATCTTATGTGAAACTAGGCTTAGAAAAAGCTTTACAAAAGGTAATAGATTCTAAAGAAATGATAGCTGCATCAGAAGTAGAATGTGGAAATTATAGAGATTTATCTTTGTTTGGTGCTAAAGAATATGCTAAAAAAGCATTGAAAGAAGGATTTTCTTTAAATATTTATGGTAAATAAGATGATAAACAATATAAAAGAATTAATTAAAATAGATAAAAAAGAAGTTTTAAGATATTTACAATATAAAAATCAAAATATAAATGAAGATTTATCAAATCTTATTGATGAAAGTATTGAAGAGACTAAAAAAATAATAAATCCTAAATTTGTTTTAAGAAGATATCCAATAAAGAAAATAAGCAAGGAAAATGGAAAAAAACAAGTTATATTAGAAAATGGAAATCTTATTTTAGAAAGTAATGATATATATAATTTATTTGAAAAATGTGATGAATGTATATTAATGGCAACAACTTTAGGATTAGATATAGAACGAGAAATAAGAAAGTTAACTTATACAAATTTAACTAAAGGCGTAATTATGGATGCTTGTGCTACAACTGCCATAGAAGAAGTTTGTGATGTAGTTCAAGAAAATATAGCTAAAAATTTATTAAGTGAAGATAGATATATTACTTATAGATATAGTCCTGGTTATGGAGATTTATCTATAGATAAAAATATAGATATAAATAATATATTAAACAGTCAAAAAGAAATAGGTTTAACAGTTACTAATAGCGGAATTATGATACCTAGAAAATCAGTAGTAGCTTTAATTGGAGTATCTGACAAGAAAGCTATAAGTACTAAAAAATCTTGTGATTATTGTAATAATAGACATAATTGTGATTATAAAAAGGAGGGCCATAGTTGTGGAGATAAAAAAATACTTAAAAGATAATTTACTAATATTTGACGGTGCAATGGGAACCATGCTTCAGAGAGAAGGCCTTCCTATTGGAGATAATCCAGAAATATTTGGACTGAAAAATCCTGATAAATTATTAAAAATACATAAAAAATATTTGGAAGCGGGGAGCAATGTATTAACAACTAATACATTTGGATGCAATGAATTAAAAGTTACTAAACTGGGATACACAGTAGAAGAAATAATTGATAGTGCCATTAAAATAGCAAAGCAAGCAATCTCAGAAAGTGATAAAAGTAAACCTAGATTTGTTGCTTTAGATATTGGACCAATTGGCGAAATGTTAGAACCAATGGGAACTCTATCTTTTGATAGAGCTTATGAGATTTTTAAAAGACAAGCTATACAAGGTGAAAAAAGTGGTGCAGATTTAATAATAATAGAAACAATGATGGATTTGTATGAAGCTAAAGCGGCAGTACTTGCAGCTAAAGAAAATACAAACTTACCAGTTATATGTACCATGACTTTTGATGAAAATGGAAGAAGTTTCACAGGGTGTTTACCAGAATCTATGGTAGCAACACTGGAAGGCTTAGGAGTTGACGCATTAGGAGTTAACTGTTCTCTTGGTCCAAAACAATTACTTCCTATAGTAAAAACAATTACAGGGTTATCTAATGTTCCTGTAATTGTTCAAGCTAATGCAGGTTTACCTGAAATAGAAGATGGTAAAACGATTTATAAGATGACTGCCAATGAATTTTTCCAAGGTGTGAAAAAGTTTGTAGATTTAGGAGTTTCTATTATAGGTGGATGTTGTGGAACTAATGAAACATTTATTAAAGAAGTTTGTAATAATATGGATTTACTTCAAAAGAAATCACCAAATAAGAAAGAAAGTACTATAGTTTGTTCTGCAAGTAAATATGTTGATATACAAGGTCCTACTATAGTTGGAGAACGATTAAATCCAACAGGAAGACAACCTTTAATAGATGCTTATTATAGTGGTAATAATGACTATGTTATAAACTTAGCCTTAGAACAAAGTAACGAAGGTTCAGAAATTCTTAATTTAAATGTGGGTGTTCCAGATTTAGATGAAGAAAAGGCCATGAAGAGAGTTATAAAAGGAATACAAGAAGTTGTAGATACTCCACTACAAATAGATTCTTCCAATGTAAAGGCATTAGAAGCAGGACTGAGATATTATAATGGAAGAACTATTGTTAACTCAGTAAATGGGAAAGAAAAATCTCTACAATCTGTTTTACCTTTAGTCAAAAAATACGGAGCCTGCGTGGTAGGATTAACCTTGGATGAAAAGGGAATACCAAGTACAGCAGAGGGAAGATTTGAAATTGCTAAAAAAATAGTAGAAAGAGCTGAAATATATGGAATAAAAAGAAGTGATATATTTATAGACTGTTTATCTCTTACAGTTTCTGCTCAACAGAGTGAAGCTATGGAAACTATAAAGGCCATAAGAATGGTAAAAGAAAAGTTAGGATGTAAAACTATATTAGGAGTATCAAATATTTCCTTCGGTATACCAAATAGACCAGCATTAAATAACACATATTTAAATTTAGCATTAGGTGCAGGATTAGATTTACCTATAATTAATACAGAGAATAAAATAATGGTAGAATCAGTATATGCTTATAAGGTAATAAATAACATGGACAAAGGTTGTTTAGAATTTATTGATAAATTTAAAGATGTTTCAGCAGTAAAACAAGTAAATAAATCTATGAAAGAGGTAGATTTAACTTTAGAAGATGCAATTGAAAGAGGATTAAAAGAAGAAGCTAAAGATTTAACTTTTGAAATTTTAGAGACTGAAGATGAAAATTATGTACTTGATGAAGTTTTAATCCCAGCTTTAGATAAAGTAGGTAATAAATACGATAAAGGTGAATTATTTTTACCACAGATGATACAATCAGCAGAAACTGTGAAAATTGCATTAAATATAATAAAAGATAGATTAAGCAATAATAATTCATCATCAAAAGGAAAAATTATAGTAGCTACTGTTCAAGGAGATATTCATGATATAGGAAAAAATATAGTGAAAATAATGCTTGAAAACTATGGCTATGAAGTAATTGATTTAGGAAAAGATGTACCTATTGAAGAAGTTGTAAAAAGGGCTAAGGAAGAAAATATTGAACTTATAGGTCTTAGTGCGTTAATGACTACTACAGTTGAAAATATGAAAAAGACAATAGAAGCTTTAAAAGAAAATGACATAAGTGCTAAGGTATTTGTCGGTGGAGCTGTAGTTACAGAAGAATATGCTGAAAAAATAAATGCTGATTATAGTTCACTTAGTGTGACTAGTTATA